>Ga0066652_100000055_pt1 | contig 76900 bp, 89 predicted proteins | sample GraSoiAngelo_101_FD_71413 | JGI IMG/M metagenome (GOLD analysis project Ga0066652, IMG submission 71413) | Grasslands soil microbial communities from the Angelo Coastal Reserve, California, USA - 14_0903_02_30cm | ecosystem: Environmental > Terrestrial > Soil > Grasslands | place: USA... | reverse complement strand
GGTATCTACTTTACAAGAATTAAGCAACGGAGGTTGGCAGTCTGTTATTCCTGAAAGTGAAATGGATAGCAAAAAAGTAAAACGTGTCGTTTTATGTAGCGGTAAAGTTTATTATGATTTACTCGAACAACGTCGTGCACAGAAACGCGATGATATTGCACTGATACGTATCGAACAATTATATCCCTTTCCAGACATTGAGTTACAGGCAGTATTAAATTCTTATTCTAAAGTAAAAGATATTGTATGGTGTCAGGAAGAATCTAAAAATCAAGGCGCTTGGTATTGTATCCAACATGAACTGATTGCGTGTCTAGCAAAAAACCAAACTTTACGGTATGTGGGTAGAGCAGCTTCCGCTGCGCCAGCGGTGGGTTCTCCTTTGGTACATGCAGAAGAACAACAAACTTTGGTTAAAGAGGCTTTAACCTAAAGGCTGAAATATAATTATTATGATACTCACAGCAGTGAGATTTTTGGCGGGGGGTTGCAAAAACGAAGTAGCCGGAGTGTATGAGATCATACATGAGGATGGCGAGTTGAGCGGCAACACAGCCACTATCCAATGTGAAGAGTATAACATTTAGAGAGGTATCCAGAAATGACTATTGAAGTAAAAGTTCCGATGTTACCGGAATCGGTTGCTGATGCGACCGTTGTCACATGGCATAAAAAGCCAGGTGAAAGGGTTAAGCGGGATGATAATTTAGTCGACCTGGAAACGGATAAAGTTGTTTTAGAAGTTCCGGCACCCGCCGACGGTGTAATGGGCGAAATTGTAAAACAAGCAGGTACTGTGGTTAAAGCGGGTGAAATTTTAGCGCATCTAGACACTGACAAGGAAGTGAGTATGAAAACAGAGCAACCCCCTTCTTCTCCAACAGCAGCAACACCTGTCGCAGAAGAAAATAAGACCACAGAGAGTACGGCTAAGATGGCAGGACCTGCCGCCAGACGCAGCGCTGCTGAACAAGGTTTGCCTTTAGAAAATATTCAAGGGAGTGGTAAATCAGGTCGAGTGACCCGCGCTGATGTATTACAGAAAACACCGGCTTCCGCAACAGAAATGCCGAATCTTTCTAGTCGACTGTCTGATCTTTCCGCAGTCGATACTCAGACCAACAATGGACGTCTGGAAAAACGTGTACCCATGACGCGTTTACGAGCGCGTATTGCTGAACGACTAGTTGTAGCACAGCATAATGCCGCGATTCTAACGACTTTTAATGAAATTAATTTACAAAAAGTGATGGAGTTACGTAATCTTTATAAAGAGAGTTTTGAAAAGCAGCATGGGACACGTTTAGGCTTTATGTCCTTTTTTACCAAGGCGGTTATCGCTGCTTTACAGCGTTTTCCTGCAGTGAATGCATCTATCGATGGTAATGATGTGGTTTATCATAGCTATTTTGATATTGGTATTGCGGTGTCGACGGATCGGGGTCTAGTGGTGCCTATTCTACGTGATGCGGAACGTTTATCGTTTGCTGATATAGAAAAAACCATTGCTAATTATGGCCGTAAAGCTAAGGAAAATCAGATTGCTATTGAGGACATGACCGGCGGTACCTTCACTATTACCAATGGTGGGGTTTTTGGGTCGTTATTAGCGACGCCGATTATTAATCCACCGCAAAGTGCGATACTTGGGATGAACAAAATAGAGGAAAGACCTATAGCGGAAAATGGTAAAGTCGTGATTCGACCAATGATGTATGTTGCTTTATCCTACGATCATCGTATTATTGACGGCAAAGAATCGGTGAGTTTTTTAAAAACAATTAAAGAGCTACTTGAAGATCCATCCCGTTTGTTAATTGATGTTTAAGCGATAAAATTATCGGTGAGTTGTCCATTATTACATTGACATTATTTTTAAAAAATCATGCTCTAGCAAGCGGATTTTTGCCAAAACCGAGAAGATGAAACAAGCTTTGTTTATTTTAGATACATGAGGATTGCGAGTTGAGCGGCAACATAGACAAAAATTCGAATGCAAAGAGTTAATCATTAGGAGAAAAAGAAATCCATGAATTTACATGAATACCAGGGTAAAGAACTATTTAGCGAATATGGTTTACCTATACCTTTAGGTAAACCCGCTAGCACAGTAGAAGAGGCCTTGGCGGTTGCCGAAGCGTTAGGCGGAAATGCATGGATGGTTAAAGCACAAGTTCATGCCGGTGGAAGAGGGAAGGCGGGCGGCGTTAAATACGTTACGAGTAAAGAAGCGGTGGCCGCGGAAACTAAACGTCTACTCGGTCGTCGTTTAGTGACTTTTCAAACCGATGAATACGGTCAACCGGTTAACCAAGTATTGATTGCCCAGCCTTGTGATATAAAACGCGAGTTATATTTAGGTGCGGTGCTTGATCGAAGCACGCGTCGTGTCGTCATTATGGCAAGTACTGAAGGGGGGGTTGAAATTGAGAAAGTGGCGGAAGAAACACCTGAAAAAATTTTAAAGGTGACTATTGATCCTTTATTAGGTGTTATGCCTTATCAAGCCCGCGATATGGGTTTTAAATTACAATTAACCGCTAATCAATTAAAAGAATTTACGCACATTTTATTAGGTTTAGGCAAAATGTTTGTTGAGCGTGATCTGAGCTTAGTAGAAATTAATCCTTTGATTATCGATGAAAATGATCATGTAATTTGTTTGGATGCTAAAGTTGTGGTTGATGATAATGCTTTATATAGACAAGCTCAACTACGTGCGATGCGCGATCCTTCACAAGAAGATGAACGTGAAAATCGTGCACACGATTTCGAATTAAACTATATCGCTTTGGATGGTGACATCGGTTGTATGGTGAATGGTGCAGGTTTAGCGATGGCAACGATGGATTTAATCAAGCTCCATGGTGGTAACCCCGCTAATTTCTTAGATGTCGGCGGTGGCGCTACTCAGGAACGTGTTACCGAAGCATTTAAGATCATTTTATCGGATGAAAAAGTTAAAGGGATCTTAGTCAACATTTTTGGCGGTATCGTTCGCTGCGATATGATTGCAGATGGAATTATTGGTGCAGTCAAAGAAGTCGGTATTAAAATTCCAGTGGTAGTGCGTTTAGAAGGTAATAATGCCGACTTAGGTGCAAAAAAATTATCTGAAAGTGGTTTAAATATCATTGCTGCGCATAGTTTAACCCATGCTGCAGAACAGATAGTTGCTGCTGTTAAATCTCCTATGACCGCATGATGTGTTAAGCGGATGCAAAAATAAAACATTTTTATAAAAGGTTAGATATAGATCTATGAGTATATTAATCGACAAAAAAACCAAAGTCATTTGCCAAGGCTTCACAGGGAAACAAGGAACATTTCATTCTGAACAAGCCATCGCCTATGGTACACAGATGGTTGGCGGTGTAACACCAGGAAAAGGTGGATTCCGTCATTTAGATTTGCCCGTGTTTAACACAGTCGCTGATGCTGTTGCTGAAACCGGTGCGGATGCCAGTGTAATTTATGTGCCTGCGCCTTTTTGTAAAGATTCTATTGTTGAAGCCGCGGATGCGGGTATTTCGCTGATTGTTTGTATTACTGAAGGTATTCCGGTATTGGACATGCTTGATGTGAAGGTTTATTTAGAAAACAATAGCAACGCGCGTTTAATAGGACCGAATTGTCCGGGCGTAATCACACCTGGAGAATGTAAAATTGGCATTATGCCAGGTTATATTCATAAACTTGGTCGTATCGGTATTGTATCCCGTTCAGGAACGTTGACCTATGAAGCTGTTAAACAAACTACAGATTTAGGTTTAGGTCAAAGTACCTGTGTTGGGATTGGTGGAGATCCTATTCCAGGTATGAATTTTGTGGATGTATTACGTTTGTTTCAAGAGGATCCACAAACTGAAGCGATCGTGATGGTGGGCGAAATTGGCGGTACCGCAGAAGAGGAAGCGGCAGATTTTATTAAAACCTATGTGACTAAACCTGTGGTGGCTTATATTGCCGGTGTCGCCGCGCCTGCTGGAAAACGCATGGGTCATGCCGGCGCGATCATTTCCGGTGGAAAAGGAACGGCTGCAGAGAAATTTAAAGCTTTAGAAGCGGCGGGCGTACATACCGTAAAATCACCTACTGATATGGGAAAAATGGTTGCTGAACTTTTATAATCAATTTTTCGTAAGTGTATTCACAGTACATAGGATTTTTAGCAAGGTATTGAGAAGGTGCAGCAACCAGAATGTATTCTAAATACTTGAGGATTGCGAATTGAATGGCTACACAGACAAAGTCAAACGTGAAGATTATCAATTCGATTTTAAAGTCGATAGGAAATACACCGCTCGTTAAATTAGAAAAGATAGTTCCAAATAAACATGTCACTGTCTTAGTTAAATGTGAATTCGCCAATCCTAGCGGAAGTGTGAAGGATCGGATTGTTGATTATATTATTACGGATGCCGAGCGAAGCGGCTGCTTAAAACCGGGTGCTACGATAGTTGAAAATACCTCAGGCAATACCGGTGCGGCTATTGCGATGTTAGCGGCGGTAAAAGGTTATCGCGCTATTTTGACTATGCCAGATAAAGTAAGTCAAGAAAAACAAAATACCTTACGTGCGTTCGGTGCAGAAATAGTTGTTACTCCCACCACGGCTGCGCCCGATTCCCCAGAACATTATGTCAACGTTGCAAAACGGATTGGCGCTGAAACCCCTAATAGTTTTCGGATTGACCAATATGACAATCCTAAAAATCCTGAAGCCCATTACCTGAGCACAGCACCAGAAATTTGGCAGCAGACGCAGGGTAAAATTGATATTTTTATCGCTTCAGGTAGTACCGGCGGCACTATCTCAGGTGTGGGACGTTTTTTAAAGGAAAAAAATCCAGCAATTAAAGTGATAATGCCCGATCCCCTGGGATCTATTTACTATGAATATTTTAAGCATGAAAAAATCCCAACGGCAGCGAATTGTAATTATTTAGTGGAAGGAGTGGGTGAAGACCATATTGCTAAAGCATTAGATTTTTCAGTATTGGATGAGGTTATTCCTTTTACTGATAAAAATGCGTTTTTGATGGCACGTCGTTTGGTCAGGGAAGAAGGATTATTTGTGGGAGGATCATCTGGAGCAAATGTTTGGGCAGCATTATTAGTTGCTGCCAAGTTAACTGAGCCAGCAACCATCGTCACTATTCTTCCTGACAGTGGAAGTAAATATCTTAGCAAAATTTATAATGACGACTGGATGCTCACAAAGCAACTACTATAGTCTTTAGTAGTTTAAATAGCTTGCTAAAGAGGGTGAAGTACTTAAACCATAAGAAAGTGCGCTTAAAGCATAGGAATCATTGTATTCACGATTTAATTTTTTCATTTCTTCAGCTTCTTTTTTAGCTAGTTCTAATTCTTCTTTATCTTCAGCGTCAAAAAAATGTACACCTAAATTCTTTTTCCATTTTTCTTGCATGACGAGCGCTTTTTCACCAAAAAGTTCTTCCATGCGTTGATAAGCAACCCGACTTTGCTTGCCTTCACGGATACTTAGTAGAAGTTCTCGAGAGACTTGGGTTCTTTCTTCATATTCTCTTTGACTTTTATTTTGTTCTATCATGAGCTCATTTTTATATTTAATAACCAATGGGTCTTCTATTATTAAATAAAGTTGTGATAACAGTTGTTGTAAAAAATTTAAGTCTGTTTCGTAGCGAGCGTGTAAATCTTCAGGTAACTTTTTGAGTATAAGTGTTATTATTTTCGTAAATTTATCGTGATTTTCATGACTGCAAAATTGCTTAAAAATATGGTGTACATCCTGACGTTTATTCTCCTTAGGCACCTGAATCAGTAAGTCTTGTAGAAATACTTTTATAGCTGAAATGTATTTTTCCACGACAGCCGATTGGAGTGCAGGCGGGAAAGTTTGATGATCTTTAATCGATCCCTGAGTTTCAGAAAAAGCTTTTTTAAGCACATTGAGATTAAAAGCTTGTTTGGTTAAGTATTGTATGGCAAGGAACTGAAATAGATTAATAGGGAAACTGATTGTTTGTTTTTGCAATGGCGCTAGTAATAATAAATTTGGGTTTGCCTCAATCGAACTTTCTTCTATTAAATGGTTGTTATTCATTTCAGTGTCAATCGCATTAAAAACGGATACGATGACATGATCGATCAGTGTTGGCCATTGATCGGCTGGGCAAAGACTAAGAAAATAGTCGATATTTTCTTGATCTTGCCATTGAGCTAAGAAATCTTTAAAAAAGTTGTTTCGTGAATATATATTAAGTGGTCGTATATAAGAATTGATGGTTGCTTCTTGGTCCTTTTTCGACTCTCTTGCTTTTTTTAACAACTGATTTACAAAAGATTGAAGTAAATTTTTTGAAAAAATAGTGGTAGAGGAACGGGCAAAGACAATATTAAGCAAACGTTCAATAGCAGAGGTATTTAAAAGAGTGAGATCAAATTCAAACATAAATTTTTCTTCGCATTCTTTGATGACCAATTTGGATAATGTCGCTTGGTATTCTATTAGTTTCTCGTTAGGCAAGGATAAGCAGAGGGCTAATCTATCTTTTAATGAAAACTTATTTTTAAAGTAACTACACCATTTTAAATTTAAATGGGAACAATTTTTACCTTTTAACAAAGGATTAAAATAGTCTAAATAAAATTTATCTGGAATATACAAAAAGACTTTATTGATAATTTCTATATTTTTATCTTCAGGATTAAAGTTTTTTAATATTCTAGATAAAAATTCTAATCGAACGGTTTTGGTTTTGTGGGTAAAGATTTCGGCAATCATTTTTTGCGCCGCTTCTTTTTCCTCAATAGTCGAAGCATATTGGACTAAAATGTGTAATAAATCAGGCAATTTTTCTAAAGGAAAATTTTTGGAACTTGAACGTTTAAGCTGGTCGATAAAGCTTCGAGATTGAAAATAAAAATAACTTGGCGTTGGTAAAAAAGGTAGCCAATAATACACGAATAAAATCCAACGTTTGGGTATGATAGAATCTAAGTAGGCTAAATTCATATGAGCTCCTTATCCTGGAGTTGAAGTTAAAAATAATCTAAGACTTTTTGTGAAAGCTGTTTTTAGTCGTTTAAATTATTATTATTATTTTTATTAATTAATTATAACAAAAATTATTTTATTTTTAAATAAATTATTTATTTTATTTTAATAAAACATCGTTTTGTCTTATCTCATAAAAAAATATTTTTTATACGCAGATTTTTAATAGTGAGGATTAAACATTAAACAAAAAATGCATGACGTCGCCATCTTTGACCAAATAAGTTTTACCCTCTAAGCGCCATTTACCAGCTTCCTTAGCACCTTGTTCACCTTGATAGCGTATGAAATCATCGTAACCGATCACTTCTGCACGGATAAAACCTTTTTCAAAATCGGTATGGATACACGCTGCGGCTTGAGGTGCAGTAGCGCCTTTAGGTACTGTCCATGCGCGAACCTCTTTGATGCCTGCAGTAAAGTAAGTTTGTAAATCCAGCAATTCATATCCTGCACGGATTAAGCGATCTAAACCCGTTTCAGTTAAACCGCAGTCTTGTAAAAATTCTTGTTTTTCTTCATCACTTAAGTCAATGCAATCTTCTTCTAGTTTTGCGCAAATCGCGACGACTTTCGCATGCTCGGCATGGGCATAGGTTTCTAATTGGGTGAGTAATGGATTATTAACAAAACCTTGTTCATTGACATTGGCAATATATAGAGTGGATTTGAGCGTTAAAAAGGAATAGGGACGCAATAATAATAGTTCTTCAGTAGTAAAATTAAGTTGACGTAATAAGCGACCCTGATTTAATTCCGGTAGGATACGTTCTAATAAATTTTTACTCAGTGCCGCCGATTTGTCATTAGATTTATTGAGCTTGTTAAGACGGAGTAGGGCTTTCTCAGCGCTTTCTAAATCAGCTAGGGCTAATTCGGTATGAATTGTTTGCACATCAGCCACGGGATTAACTTGACCGGAAACATGAACCACATCGCTGTCTTCAAAGCAACGTACGACGTGTACAATCGCATCGACCTCGCGGATATGGGCAAGAAATTTATTCCCCAAACCTTCACCTTGTGCGGCGCCTTGTACTAGACCGGCAATATCCACAAATTCCATGCTAGTGGGGATAATTTTTTGTGGCTTAACAATCTTTGCTAGCTCATTGAGACGTGAATCAGGAACAGGTACCACGCCTACGTTGGGTTCGATGGTGCAAAAAGGGTAGTTGGCTGCGGCAATGCCCGCTTTAGTTAACGCATTAAATAAAGTCGATTTTCCCACATTAGATAAACCAACGATGCCGCATTTAAACCCCATAAAATATTCCTCATTCTTGTTGTGTATGTAAGCTTTGCATGGCTTGCGCTTGCTGACCTTCAGCGAATCCGGTTAATGTGGTTAGTGCAAGTTGAATAGCGTGATCAATTTTTTGTTTATCTGAAACCGACGGTGAGCTCAAGACATAATCATGGACACGGTCGCGCTGGCCAGGGTGGCCAATGCCGAGCCGTAAGCGCCAGAAGTCTTTGTCATGTAAATGACTGACAATGTCTTTTAAACCATTATGCCCACCGTCACCGCCACCTTGTTTGTAGCGTGCTACGCCCGGGGGTAAATCCAAATCATCATGAACAATTAATATCGCTTTGCTGGGGATACGGTAAAAATTAGCAATGGCTTGAATGGCACGGCCCGAATCATTCATATAGGTGTTCGGGATAAGCAAGTAGCATTTCCCCGTGGCAAGCGACCACGTCGTCAGCGCGGCATGGAATTTATTGTCTACCTTTAAAGCGGTTAAGGAATGTTGATGTAACACGGCATTAATAAACCATGCTCCTGCATTATGCCGGCTTTTTGCATAGTCCTTACCAGGATTGGCTAAGCCGGCAATGAGCTGTATGGGCTGTGCGGTCATGCCAAAGCTTATTTTTTATCCTTTTCGGCCTTTTCTTTATCTTCACCCGCGGCGTGTTCAACATCATCTTTGACGTTGATAGCAGGCACTTCGGCAGATTCAGGCGCAGCGGTCAGATCTTCTTCTTCGACTACCGCACGGGGGATATGAATATTGACGACAGGTCGGTCATCTTCATGGCTGATCGCCGCTGTTAATTCAACACCTTTCGGTAAATTGATCTGGGATAACAAGATGGACTCGTCTAGGCCTAAGTGGGATACATCCACTTCAATATATTCTGGAAGTGCCGCCGGTAAACAGCGAACTTCGACACTGGTTAATAGTTTAGTCAGTACGCCGCCTTCATCTTTGGCACCGGGTGCATCGGCTTCACCCTTAAAATGTAAGGGTACTGACATGGTGATTTTATCTTTTGCTGATACCCGCATTAAGTCGACATGCAGGATGCGTGGCTTATAGGCATGCCGTTGCAGATCTTTTAACACTGCTTTTTGCTCGATACCATCCAGCTTGATGGTTAAAATATGCGAGTAAAAGGCTTCATTTTCCAGTGCCCGTAATATTTGGTTATGCTCCAAAGAGACCGGTAAGGGGGGCTCTGAAGCGCCGTATAAAATAGCCGGAACACGATTCTCAAGACGGCGGAGACGGCGGCTCGCACCCGACCCAAACACCTCTCGAATTTCTGCGTTAAGTTCAAACTGATGATTTGTTGACATAGGTTTACCTCAAATTCAAAAAATACCCATCCCGCGACCAGGATATAAGTGGGATGTAGTTTACGAGGGTTTAGCCTTAAACGCCAGTGAACTGACCAGAAATATTAGTTTTTACAAGCCCGGGTAACCGTAACCGCCTGTTTGGCGTTTCGTGAGTAGCTTACTCACCACTGTTAGTGCATCCCGTCCTTTAGAATCCTACCGTCACCCAATTTTGTTGCACGCAGTTTCGCTTTGATCACGTCTATTTTCAAACATTTTCTTAGTCAATTGATTCGGCCGTTAATTTTTACTTAATACTGTTTAATTAAACTTAGATAGTTTAAAAAATAATTAAAAGTCAATTAGTAAAAATATTAAAAAAAGTAGGAGATAAGCTATGCCTAGACTTCCTTCGCTAGATACTCGTACCGTCTTACGTTCAGAACCTCTATCTGATAATCCAGTCATAAAGGACCATGATGGCTTCAAGTTATTTAAACCCAGCATGCAAGGTTTTATTGATTTGATTAGGGAGAAAAAATAAAAGAGGATAGCTTGAATAAACTTAAGGAGCAGGTCAAAAATGATGCCAAAGCTGGGCGTTACCCTAACATTGTTGAAAAACAGATAAAGTTAAATCAAGAATTAGATAAAAACCAGCGACTGCTAAAAAAAGAGATTCAAACTGTTTTAGACAATGACTCACTACTTATGGAATGGCGCAGATTGCCGCAAAAGAGTTTTGAACTCATCGATAAACAAACCCAACTGGCTGAAGACTTAACTGAAGAAATCATTAATGAAGAACAAGCACAAAAATTTAAATCCTTAATCAATGCAGAATTCGATATTTTCTATTCTGAGCCTGTTTGCGAACTTTATAAAAGTGATTTTTAAGCTATTTTGGATGTTGGAATTTCCGAGCCTGTCCTTTCTTACCTTAAAGAGTTAAGCCAATTAGATGAAGTGATGCATCTCGAAGTGAAAAAAGAGATTGACCGGTATCAGAATGAACAGGAAAACCTTAATGAAAAATTTTAAACGATTTACACTGGCTGTTTATATACTGCTTATGCTGGGTTTTTTTACTGCACTAGTTGTTGGATTGGGTATTATTCCGGGTATTGGAATAACCTTAACTTTATTTTTATTCGATGCAGCCACCTTTAATTTAAATTCAACGTTGATTTATGGTCTGGAGTCTAGTGACTGCGCCCATATTTAGCTTATTTACTTGGATTTATGATCAACTGGGTGCTAATTCTCAAAAACAACCTACTCCTCCAGAAATAAATACCGATGATTTCATCCAAAGTTCTTTAGATTAAATGGTTAATCAAACATTGAACTGACCGACTCTTCTGAATTAATTCGACAAATGGTTTTGGCTAACATCTCGCTTAGACTCAGTTGCCGAATCTTTTTGCAATGTCTAGCTTCATCACTTAACGGTACGGTATCGGTAACGACGAGTTCGTTGATAAACGAGCTTTGAATATCGTTAATGGCATTACCCGATAATACCGGATGGGTACAATACGCTATCACTGAATGAGCGCCATTTTCTTTTAAGGATTTTGCCGCTAAACATAATGTACCACCGGTATCGACGATATCGTCGACCAGTAAACAATTACGATCCTTAACCTCACCAATAATATGCATGACTTCGGTTTTATTCGGACCGGTACGGCGTTTATCGATGATAGCGATATCGGCATCATTGAAACGTTTAGCAATAGCACGTGCTCTGACCACGCCGCCGACATCAGGTGATACAACAATTAATTGTTCATTGCTTTTATAAAGCTTTTGACCTTCCATATCGCGTAAGATTTCCGGTGTGGCATAGACATTGTCCACAGGGATATCAAAGAATCCTTGGATTTGATCGGCATGTAGATCCACTGTGAGTAAACGACTAATACCTACTGCCGTCATCATATCGGCAACAACGCGTGCAGTAATGGGAACACGTGAGGAACGAATACGTCGATCTTGCCGGCCGTAGCCAAAATAGGGAACAACAGCTGTGATTCGTTTAGCCGATGCGCGACGTAAGGCGTCGGCCATAATAATAAGTTCCATTAAATTGTTATTAACTGGCGGACAGGTTGGTTGCATAATGAAGACATCTTGTCCTCTGACGTTTTCTAGAATCTCTACCATGATTTCACCGTCACTAAAATGACCGACAGTGGCTTTACCTAACTCCTTGCCTAAATGTTTAGCTACTTTTTCAGCTAAAGTTCGGTTGGCATTACCCGTAAAGATCATCATTTCAGACACAGATAACCTCATCGTGTTAAATAAAAAGAATGGATAGGTGTGGCTGGGGTGCTAGGATTCGAACCTAGGAATGCCGAGATCAAAACCCGGTGCCTTACCACTTGGCGACACCCCAATTTTTCATTATTTGCTGTAAAGGTGAAGTGGTTAACCCTTTACACACAAAGCCTCGATAAGGCGCTTTAATTTTTTCTAACAATGTTTCAGCGTGTATTTTTGACCTCAGTGTGGCAAAAATACACGCTCCAGTCCCTGACAAGCGAGCAGGAGCATAATGATTTAAGAAGTCTAAGCCTTCGGCAATCACCGGATAATCCTGCCTAACGATGTGTTCAAAATCATTATGTGTAGTTAATGATCCGCTTAAAAAGGTTTGTATTTTGATGGGTGTTGTGTTGTATGTCAATCGTGGATGTGAAAAAAGTTTTGCAGTCGAAATTGTTATCGGTGGAATCATTACCACAAACCATTTTTCAGGTAATGTGATGTCATATAGTTTTTCACCTATTCCTTCAGCCCAACTACTTTTACCATGAATAAATAGGGGTACATCGGTACCGAGTGTAATACCTAAGTTGACTAATGTGTCTAAAGGGAGATGCAACTTCCATAAATGATTTAATACCACCAGTGTTGTTGCAGCATTGGAACTGCCACCGCCTAAACCACCGCCTATCGGAATCCGTTTTTTTATCAGGATGTCAACACCGGGAGCATTTTTGGTTCTATCTTGTAATAAGCGCGCGGCTTTAATCACTAGGTTATCATCATCGGGAATGATGGCTGCCGTTACCGGGTCCAATAATGATAAGCATGTGCAATTAATTTGTGGATCGTTGCGACGCGTAAAACTTAATTCATCACAGTAATCAACGAGTTGAAAAACGGTTTGCAGTTCATGATAGTGATCGGCTCTACGACGAGTGAGATGTAAAAAAAGATTTAATTTAGCAGGGGCTGGCCAATAGGTCATGGTGCTTACTCACAGCAGTTAATTTTTGGCAAGACGTCGTGTAAACATATCCAAAGCGTATTATTTAATATCCCAATGAGTCAGTTTTATACGGACTTGCCATTGGCAATTGGAAAGTTGAATGCGATCCGGTAAATCAATTTTTCCAATATTGGTAAAATGCTGGTAAACAATCCGCCAACCGGATTGGCGGAGTTGCATGACATGGTTAAAGGCGTCTAGGTTGATGGTGTAACGCGATTCGGGAGCAGGCAGACCACGTAGCCAATAATAGAAATGGGATACAGGTAAATTTAAACCTAATTGATCCTGTAACAGTTGTTCTGGAGTTTGTGCATGATAGGTTTTTTGATGCGTGGTTAAACTGACTCGGTAAGGATTACCGGTGAGTACTGCACTTTGTGTGCCTAAAGGTCCAAAGAAATTGAGTTGGTAATTCGGATAGATCTGTTCCCAGCTGAACGAAGCATTGACGCCGTGACCCGATGTTTCGCGTATGGCAAGATTGCCATTGACACGAAAATTCTGTATAGCATTCAATTGTGCTTTACGTTGCGCCCAAGGAAGATAGTGATTCACTATTTTTGGCTGAGGAAGGGGCGTGATCGTTTGCGTAAAGCTGGCACAACTGCTCAATAAAGCCGCTAAAATAATGACACTAATCTTTTTCATAAAAAATTTATCAGTATACTATTGCAGGAGGTCGTTAAGTATTCTATGCGTCTAACTCGTATCTATCAACCACAAGCTGCACAGTCAGGACAAATAGTAAATCTATCTAAAGAGGCTTCAGGACATTTAATTCGGGTATTACGTTTGCAGGTCAATGATAAGTTCATCGTGTTTAATGGGAAAGTCGGGGAATTTCACGCGACGATTATTGAATTAACTAAAAGCATAGTGACGGTAAAGCTGGGTGAATTTAATGCAGTGAATCGTGAATCGCCGCTGCAAATTACTTTAGCGCAAGCGGTTTTACGATCTGAAAAAATGGATTATATGTTGCAAAAAGCCGTGGAATTAGGCGTTACCCGTTTTATACCGTTGTTAACAGCACATAGCACACTGAAGTTAGCACCTGAACGTTGGCAAAAGCGTTGTTTACATTGGCAAGGAGTGATGTTGGCGGCCTGTGAACAATCAGGAAGAACGCGTTTACCGAAATTAGAAAATCCAATGACCTTTGATCTCGCTACGACAGCGATCAAAGCCGATCAGCGGATCATTTTACAGCCTTGTGCTAAACAAGCTATCTCGACCTTCTCCAGTCGCCAGAGTGTGGTGATACTGGTGGGGCCCGAAGGGGGTTGGTCAGAAAATGAATTAAAATGCGCGCGTGCTGCAGATTACAATCCGATTCAGCTAGGACCTCGGGTTTTGCGAGCAGAAACGGCCGGTTTAGCTGCGGTCAGCATCGTGCAAAGTTTATATGGAGACTTATAAAGTGGGCTACGGTGTAAAATGACATTAGGCGACATGCAGTAAAATATAGTTTAGGATGGAAGTGACTAAAAAACGCAACATACTGTAGCCAGCGTCATCTTTATTGTTTGAGCGATGCTAGGTTTTTTAAGAGTATGGATCATCCAACTCATTAACATGTGATATTTATGGCAAAAAAATCGAAACGTATTATTGATCCTTATGCGGCGCGTGAAGCCAGTAAATACGACAATCCCATTCCTAGTCGTGAGTATATTTTAGATTTTTTGAAAAAATGTGGTCATCTAGTCAAGCGTGACGAACTTAATCAACGTTTAGGTTTAAAAGATCCTGAACGCCAAGAAGCATTGCGGCGACGTTTGCGAGCAATGGAACACGATGGACAAATTGTTTTAACGCGTCGTGAAGGTTATGGCTTGCCCGATAAAATGAATTTAGTGCGCGGTCGAGTGATTGGTCATCGTGATGGTTTTGGTTTTTTAGTTCCGGATGATGGCAGTGATGATCTTTACTTAAGTGCGCGACAAATGCAATTAGTGTTTCATGGCGATAGAGTTTTAGTGCGCGTCATTGGAACGGATCGACGTAATCGACGCGAAGGTGTGATTGCTGAGGTCTTGGAACGAAATACCCCTTCTTTAGTGGGCCGTTTTTTTAAAGAGAAGGGTGTCGCTTTTGTAGTGCCATCGAATAATCGAATTACCCAAGATATTTTAATCGGTGTTGATGATGAAAGTGCCGCAACATCGGGGCAAATTGTTGTCGTCGAAATCATTCGTTTTCCAAGTTTTCGTCAACAAGCCATAGGTCGTATTACTGAAATACTTGGCGAACATATGGCGCCAGGTTTAGAAATAGAAATAGCGATACGTAATTATAATCTTCCACATGTCTGGCCAGATTCGGTACAGGAAGAAATTGCAGCTTTACAAGCGGGTGTATTGCCGAGTGATGAACAAGAGCAGCGAGTTGATTTACAAGATTTAGCGTTTGTGACTATTGATGGTGCGGATGCTAAGGATTTTGATGATGCTGTTTATTGTGAGCGCCAAAAAAGACAATGGCGTTTAGTCGTCGCGATCGCCGATGTCAGTCATTATATCAGTCCGCAGAGTGAATTAGATAAAGAAGCAGAAGCACGGGGTAATTCGGTTTATTTTCCGAATAGTGTATTACCAATGCTACCCGAAGTGCTTTCCAATGAGCTTTGTTCTTTAAAGCCTAAGGTGCAGCGCTTATGTATGGTTTGCGATATGATAATTTCCAGTAAAGGAGAATTAAAACGAAGTCAATTCTATCCGGCGCTGATCCATTCTCGGGCGCGTTTAATTTACAATGAAGTGGCTGCTTGGTTAACGACCAATAAATGCCCTGCAGCCTATAAAAATTTACTACCGCATTTACAAAATCTGCATAGTCTCTATCAATTATTACGTCAAACCCGCGAAGCACGCGGCGCGATTGATTTTGAGACAACCGAAACCCAAGTTATTTTTGGACCGGATCGAAAAATCAAGCAGATCATTCCGACGGTGCGCACGGTGGCGCATCGTATTATTGAAGAATGTATGTTAATGGCAAATGTATCGGCAGCCCATTTTTTATTGAAAGCTAAAATTCCGACTTTATTTCGGATTCATGCTGCGCCAGCAGCAGAAAAATTAGCGGATTTAAAAAGTTTTTTGGCTGAATTGGGTTTGCGTTTTCCGAATAAAAAAGATATCACGCCCGAAGATTATTCACACTTGTTAAAAATAGTGGCCGACCGGCCCGATGCGCATTTGATCCAGACGGTTATGTTACGATCCTTAAGTCAAGCGATTTATAGCCCCGAAAATATTGGTCATTTTGGTTTAGCCTTCGATGCCTACGCGCATTTTACATCACCGATCCGTCGCTACCCGGATTTGTTAGTTCATCGAGCGATACGTCATGTCTTAGCAAAGCGCAAACCAAAGAATTTTTTCTATGATAAAATTACTATTTCGCGTTTGGGTGAGCATTGTTCGACGACCGAGCGTCGTGCCGATGAAGCCACCCGTGAAGTATTGGATTGGTTGAAATGTGAATACATGCGCGATCGGGTGGGGGAAAGCTTCGATGGGATTATTACTAATGTCACTGGTTTTGGTTTATTTGTCGAATTGAAAAATATTTATGTTGAAGGATTGGTTCATGTCACCGCTTTACATAATGATTATTATCAATTTGATGCTCAGCGTCATTGCTTACAAGGTGAACGTACCGGAATAGTTTATCGTTTAGGCGATAGAATCCAGGTTAGAGTAGGGCGTGTGGATTTGGATCAACGTAAGATTGATTTTGAATTGCTCGAACCGGCCGCCCAAAAAACGCCAAAAAAAAATAAAAAATATAAAAAAAGAAAATAGTTCATATAGGGATGTCATTGCGAGCCGGTAAGCCACGGTGATTTACGAAATACTAAGTTGCGAGGGCTACGCTCTTTAGATTCGCTCGCCTTGGCAGATTGCGAACGATGTTGATTAAACAAAGTGGTTGTCCGCATTGGCTTCTCATTGAATAGATAAATTGGGCGTTGAGTTTTTTCTCGTTCTTTTTTTATATTAACTTGGGCATAAGTGTTCAGAGTACCCGCTAAGCATAAGCCCAATGCCAAACCTAGAGGCGGTAGCAGCAACGGTGAGATAGGCGTGAGACCTAAAGCGATTAGACTAAACATAGCGCTTAAGCCGATTAAAAGCCCTATTGAAATTGAAAATACGCAGAAATCCATCTGAATAGCTCGCCAACGATCAAGAACGATCGGTAGGTTTTCTAACTCATTTTGCGATAATAACCATGTTTTAAAATCTTGAGCTAATGCGCTTTGAAACTCTCTGGATTCTTGTTCATTCGGAAAGTCGAATTCTAGGTTGATAGGTAAAAGTTTTACTTGCATAGTCTCATCAATCGAGAAGTGAATGGGGATCAAGCCTCTGTAAGCGCCGTCGCTGATACGTTTAATTTGCAATTCAAAATAAAAAACCAATTGTTTGTTGTCTTCAGAGCTAGTCACTTTTAATGAACCTGAATTGTTATTCGTGAACACATAGGAAGTTTGCGCAAGGAGAGACAGAACCAGAGCAGGGAGTGCCCCTGGGAGCCAGATAGGTTCGACTAAGCATAAGAGTATAAAAGAGAGAATTTTTTTATCGTGAATATGTAAATCATTTTCGAGTGCAGATTGTAGATCGGCTAAACTAATTTTTTCGAGTTCAAATGTAGATTCTAGATCAGCTAAGCTGAGTTTTTTTTGTTCTAATACGGTCTGAAGATCCTCTAAATTAATCTTTTTTTGTTCAAGTAGCGTGGGTAGGTCTTTGAAATTAGCTTTTTGTCCACATGCAGATTGTAGATCTTCTAACGAAATTCCTTTTTGCTCTAATGCAATACGGAGTTCTTCTAATTTGGTTCGCTCTCGATCTATTTTTTCTCGTAAAGGGTCTGTTAGTGCATAAAAATCTCCGCGTGAGATTTCAAATTCATTATTATGCGTAAATTCGAAAAAATTTTGTTTCTTTAACTCCGATAATTGGTTATAAGTTTTTTCAAGGGTACGCGTAAAAATTTTTTGTCCAGGTGATAAATTCCTTTTTTTTGCGGGGTTTAAAAAATTTGGACTTTCAAGGTTTATTTGTAGCGAGAGTTTATTGAGCACAACTTTAGATCCTTTATATTGTTACTATCGGATTGATCAGGTAATATTTTAGCATGCGTTCAAAAGTTAAAAAAGAATTTATTTTTGGTTTTCATGCGATTACTGCACTATTAAAATCGCAACCGGAAAAAATCTGTCTGCTCTATCGGCAAGAGGGACGTGATGATAAACGCATGCAAGAGATTTTGTTGTTGGCGGAGGCTCATGCTATTCCGATACAAGACTTATCAAAGCAACAATGTGATAGTTTTTCAAAGGGGAGTGTCCATCAAGGCGTGCTAGCAGAAATAAGCGCTTTTAAACAATTAAACGAACGTGATTTGTTAAATTTATTGGGGCAACGACTGCAAGACAAAACCAGGCCACCTTTTTTATTAGTGTTAGATGAGGTTCAGGATCCGCATAATTTGGGCGCCTGTTTGCGTTCTGCAAATGCCGCCGGTGTGGATGCGGTCATCATTCCCCAGGATCGTTCGGCGAGTATGACCGCGACAGTGCGAAAAATAGCCGCAGGTGCGGCTGAAACGACTTCCCTTTTTTCTGTCACCAATTTGGCCAGTACCTTAGAAAAATTAAAAAAGGCGGGAGTTTGGTGCTATGGTTTAGACCAGTCCGCTATGCAGCTCATTTATGATACCGCATTGACGGGCGCATTAGCATTGGTATTAGGTGCGGAAGGTAAAGGTTTACGCCGTTTAACTCGAGAGCGTTGTGATGGTTTGATTGCTATTCCGATGGTCGGGACGGTGAGTAGTTTAAACGTTTCGGTGGCAGCCGGAATATGTTTATTCGAAGCGCTTAGACAAAGACAATAAAATTTAATTGGAATAATGAATGGGTTGTAACGTCGCGGTCAAATAAAGTACTTTTTTCAGTAGAATTTTTGTCTGCGTTGCTTAACTTGCAATCCGTAGGTATCTTGAATACACTTCGGTTACTTCATCCTCACAGCAACCTTGCTAAAATTTATGCTTGTGAGTAGATAAAAGCGTGTTGCTAATAGAGTCAACTTTTATTAAAACTGCAAGGAGACCTTGATATGTGTCGTAAATTCTTCCCAGCCATAGTGATTATAGTTGCTATTCTGATGGCTATCGCAGCAAGTCTTGCGAAACCTGAGTCGGTGGATACGATTGTGATGGTTTCACGTTTCTTCGATATTATGCTACCCATTTTAGCCGTGGGTGCATTGATAAAGTATTTATGCTGTCCTCGCTCACACAAAGGCTGCCATTGTGGTTGTGATCATTGTAAGATGTGTAATAAAAAATAGAATTGATTATTTTTTTCCATCTTTAATCACGCTAGGGTTAATTGAAAGACAAAGATTAATGGGTTTTTATTCGGACTCGGATCCCGTGGCCCAAAACCGCGGGATATTCATAAAATTAATTTACTAAAACCTTGGTGTTATGTCAGCGCTTGATCAAGATATCTATTATATGCAGCAAGCTTTACAAGCTGCACAGCTTGCAGAAATGCAGGATGAAGTTCCGGTTGGCGCTGTATTAGTAATAAATCAACAGATTATCGGTAGCGCTTATAATCAAACACTCACCCAGTGTGATCCTACCGCTCACGCTGAAATTCTGCTATTACAACAAGCCACCAAACAATTAAAGAATCATCGTTTATTAGAGGCAACAGTGTATGTTACTTTAGAACCTTGCTTAATGTGTGTGGGAGCAATGATCCAAGCACGCATTAAACGTTTGGTTTTTGGTGCTTATGATGTGCGTTTTGCTGGAATAACAAGGTACGAGTCATTGTTGAAAGGTCATAATCATCGCTTTGATTTTACTGATGGATTATTAGCTGAATCCTGTGCAGAAAAATTACAGCAATTTTTTAAACGCAAGCGTCTAAAGTCGACCAAACTTAGATTAAATGAAGCGAAATGATAAATATATTACCTTTTGATGTAAAAAATAGTATTTTAGATGAAAATTTAATGTTTCCTAAACACATTCATGAACTTGCATTGGTTTCACTTGAAAATTCTTATCAAACCTTGGTTCTTCAGCCGTTTGAACAGCAGATTAAGCACCAACAAACTCAATACTTAGGCTATTCTGAAGAAGATTTAGCATCCGAACTTTCGACTAAACTGGCATTAAAAGAATTGGAAGGGTTTAAAAGTTTATATTGGTTGGCGCGTGCCAATGATTTAAAAGATATCGTTAGTTTTGTTGAAACTGAAAAAAAAGATTGTTCGTTGCTATTTTTTTCAGAAACTAGAAATGATGTGGTTTCTAAGCTAGCAGAAGTAGGAGATCACGAAAATATCGATAAGCTATTAAACTTAGCCATTGAACCTTCAGATCGAATGACTATGCTGACATCCGTGATTGATGGGTCTTGTAAAGGTGGACAAATAGATATTTTGCACAATCTTTTTGAAGAAAAATGTCAAACAGAACATGATAAAACCAGCTGCCAAAATTATCTCACGGAGGAAGTTTCTCGTTTATTTGGCAATGCATGTGCTAGTGGTAATTTGGACAGCGTTGAATTTCTATTAGCACGTATTCCTGAAACAGAGCATAAAAGAATTATTAGCGAGGTTGATCAAGGATTTCGTTATCATGCGCTTAGGGAAGCTTGTCAAAGTGGGAATACAGAAATTGTGGATCGATTACTTAAACCTTTTTCTCAAGACGAAATTGATAGAATTTTTTTGCCTAGTTCGGAAGAAACAAGAGCACTACCCCTTCCTTTTCCTTACACTAATGTTTTATCGTATGATAGTGTCAAGATAAACCAACATATTTTATCCAAGGTAGTCAGTCCTCAATGTCGCGAAGAAATAGTGACTTCAGAAACCTTTATTCATCCTTTAGCAAAATCTTATATCATCCAAGAAGAGGAACGATCACTAGGGCTTTTAACGCAAGTGCCCATTCAACAGTTTGAGTTAGTACGACAAGGTGTTACTCTAGCACTTGATAAACAAGATCCAGAGGTTGCCAAACAAAGATTTGAAAAAGATTGTGAGGGTTTAAAAAATCCTCTATCGGTCTCTAAGTCTCGATTAACACATTCACAATTTTTTTCTGAGGCAAGTACTAGTCATACAGAAAATCAATCCACAGGAACTCGACTTCGAGATAGCCTATTTTTTAATCGATTTTCAGAACAGGCAGTCGATGAAACAGAAAAAGACAAAAAAGATAAGCAACGATGTCAAGCAAGCCGTTTAACTAAAAACTAATTAAAGAGATGTCTTTGTTGGTGCGAGCGTAAACGTTTTAAAGTTAATTGCGTAATGTCAATTCAGTGTTTGACGTATTTCTTTATAGTCTGCATCGTAGTTTATGCTAATATATCCATTAGCATTTTAATAATGAAGTTGAAGGTGTGGAGACATTCGCTTTGCTAAGCAGAATACTGTAAAAGTAGGAGGGATGGCTGAGCGGTTGAAAGCAACGGTCTTGAAAACCGTCAAGGGGGCAACTCCTTCCAGGGTTCGAATCCCTGTCCCTCCGCCAAAAAAATGAAATTGACAAGAGGAGTTGGCGTTCTATGATTAACGTCGTTATCGTTGACGATCATGCCTTAGTGCGTTTAGGCATGAAGCGCTTGTTAGAGGATGTTCGTGATATTAAAGTCCTTGATGAAGCTGAAAGTGGCGAGGCCGCTATTAATATAGTGAAAGAAAAAAAACCTGATGTGGTGTTGATGGATCTAAAAATGCCTGGCATAGGGGGATTAGATGCCACTCGGCGTTTAATGCGGGTCAATCCTAAACTTAAAATTATCGTCGTCACGGTGTTTAGTGAAGGACCTTTTCCGGATCGCTTAGTACGTGCTGGTGCAGCAGGATATATCACTAAAAATACCAATGCAGAGGAATTGATTACCGCAATTCGAAAAGTAGCTGGGGGTCAAATCTATATTACTAATGAAATTGCACAAAAAATGGCTTTACGCCAGGTTTCTGATGCATCCAAATCACCTTTTGCGCAGCTCTCCGAACGTGAATTACAAGTCATGTATATGGTAACCCATGGCACTAAAGTTAATGGAATTGCCAAAAAACTTTGTTTAAGTCCTAAAACCGTGAATACCTATCGCTATCGATTGTATGAAAAATTAGGCGTGCATAATGATGTCGAATTAACGCATCTTGCTTTGCGTTATGGCTTACTGGAAGAAGAAGAAGGCTACGTTGATAAAGCACCCGATACAATACCGGAGGAATGAATAACCTTTCCTCCGGTTCATACTTTTGATTAAATTTTTCTAAGGCTTAGGTTTAATCAGCGAAAGGGATATTTCTGAATCATTTTGCTGCTCTTGATTGTTTGAGTTATCCGTATCGCTCGCATAAAATAATTTTGCTTGACCTTGTCGGCTGCTAGTATCCGAATTATTAGCAACCGCAATAACGGGCGTTTGAAAATGGAGTGATTTTGCTGGAGCAGCCAGTAGGAAAGAATTGATTTGGCTTTTGGCTGTTAATACCTAGCGCTTTTGCTTTATCTAAGTCAGCTTGATATTGACTCACTAAAGTAATAAATTCCCGATGATGCCCTTCTGAGACCAGTTGTGTTACTAAGTTTTCTAGTAACCCATCGGTTTTGAAAACGCCATTATCATAGGAAGTCATTAATCTGAAATTTTCATAAACCTGAAAGTGACACTCTCCGGAAGTTTGTTTTTGCCAATTCCAGGTTTTTTCTGTAGCGCGCTCAATGTCTTGTTTAATTTGTTGGATATTGAGTTCAAATGAGTTCCAAGCGCTTTTTAATAAATTGACGCTTTCTTCTCCAGGGGGAAGAAAGTCAAAAATTTCTTGTAATTTATTGATAAAGGCTTTGCTATCAATTTTCCCAAGCTTGTAATCGTTAATGGGACTGATCATTTGGAGATAGTGGTAGCTTACCCAAAGCTTGCTATACCATTCAAAATGCAACCAACTTTTCGCATAGTCAAATGCAACTTGGCAAAATGATTTAATACGGCAGAGATGGGCGCGAGTTTATGGATAGTAGAAAGATTAAGGATATAAACGGTATTATTTGGAGGAATAATTTGGGCCGAACTGATTTTGTTGGGTAGCATAAGTTTGGTTTCCTAATATTTAAGTGTTAGGGGTGGGGTAACAGGGGAATGTGTTCTTCTATGCGCGCAAGCGGTGAACCGATAGAGAGTAAGCCAGATAATGGCTGCATAGCATCGCGAGCAGAGTGTCGTAACTCACTATAAAAATTGTTTTTCGAAATAGTTTCTTGTGCTAGTTTTTTTGTGATCGCATTGATATTTCTGTAAGGATTAATGAGTAATATATCCTTTTTAGGGTTACCTTGTTTCATTAAATAAGCGGATAATTTTGAAAGCAAGCCGGAAGTTGGTTGAAAAGGGGTGAACAACTGAGTCAATATATTTGATGGTTGCTCTATTAAGTTTTGACAGAGATAAGATAAGAAAAAATAGACGTTACCCTTGGTGGGAGGAAATGCATTGCCATCTATTCTTGCTTGGGAAGTTTCAATGAGAGCAAATGGCAAATCGCCAGCCGAACTAGGTAAGTTTTCCAGCCATGAAAAGTTTTCGTATGAAATATTTTTAAAAAGAGCGAGGACTTTTTGAGCATGTAATTCATTGGTATTACCAATAAAATAGATCGATTGGCCATGCTGAGTCAGTTTAATGAGTTCATTGAACACATCGCGTAATTCTTTATCAAATTCCAGCAAACAATTCCAAGCCGACTCAAAATCTAAGGCTTTATCACTGGTTAAGTTTAAAAAATTTAATGCTTCTGAAATAAATTCCTGTTTGCTTTTTTTTCCCAGATTAAAATCAGCCACAATTTTCGAAAACAGAATTTTTTCTAATAATTTTTCACAAAATTTTTCATGTTCTTGTAGTTCTTCTTCGCAAGCTAATAGATCATCAAAATATTTTCCGAATAAATTAGCGAGTCTTTCTCCGGCCATTTTTTTATTAAAACGTATAAATGCAGCTAAAGGGATAATTAAAATATTTTTTTGTTGGAAGGAGTACAGCATAAAAATCCTTTGCTATTTTTTTTAAAGTGAATTTTATCTTACGGTTTTTCTTTCAGAATAACAAGAATTAAAAACAGAAAAATTTATTTTTTTTATCGACTGGATAATGTTTTTTTACCAAAAAAATATGGATTAAAAAACCAAAAAATGAAAACCAACATTTTACTTATTAGTCAAAAAATTCACAATTGCACATTAATTTAGCTAAAATTTTATTTAAAAATCGAATATTTAGCATAAGTCTAGGCTTTAGACTATGCTTCGTTAGCTTGGCCGAAATAAAGAGTATGGGCTCTTTGTTAGGTTCTAAGCAGGTTGCGAGGCAAATTCGACGCCTGTGCACGGCGATTCCATCTTCACGTCAAAGGGAGGTTTTTTTCAGATGTCTTTATTAAAACCCGTCGCATTCTTGTTTTTATTGATTTTTTCTGCCAGTCCAGTTTGGGCGCAAGACAGTGATTGCTGTGCAGAATTACGTCATGAAGTACAAATGATCAAAGATCAACTTAAAATGCAACAAAATCAACAAACTAATGCTTCTAAAGAATTGAACCAACAACAGGCTACGACCAAAACTGGTTTTAAGGGCGTGGGCGTATTAGTAGACGCTTTGGCGACACAATTTCCTAATTTACCGGCTTTAAAAACCGTAAAACAAATATTTGATAACTTAAATAAATAAAATATACTGATGGCCTCTCAAGGTGTGAGAAACACATCTTGAGAAGGCTTTCTCTTTGATTATTGGGTGATTTGGTGAGTGCGAGTGATGAGCGGTTAAAGCAGCAGCTTGCTTTTATGCGTCAAAACGCCGGTGTTTATTTATTTTTAAACGCTGAGCATCAAGTTTTATATGTAGGAAAAGCACGGAATTTAAAAAAACGGGTTAGTAGTTATTTCCGTGGCCAGCAAAGTAGTCGGGTCGCGTTGCTGATGCGACAGGTGGCGACGATTGAAACCACCACTACTGAAACCGAAAATCAAGCCTTATTACTCGAAAGTAATCTCATTAAGCAATTGAAGCCACGCTATAATATTTTATTGCGTGATGATAAAAGTTATCCCTATATTATTTTAAGCAAGCATCAAAGTTATCCACGTTTGGCATTTTATCGGGGTGCACGCAGCAAAGATTACCGCTATTTTGGACCGTTTCCAAGCATCTTAGCGGTCAGAGAAACCTTAAATTTATTACAGAAATTATTTAGAATTCGTTCATGTCAAGATAGTTTTTTTCGCAATCGAACCCGACCCTGTTTACAGTACCAAATTAAACGCTGCACCGCCCCGTGTGTAGGATTGATTACACCTGAAAATTACCAACGGGATGTCAGCAATACAATATTATTTTTACAAGGAAAAAACCAAACGGTTATCGACGATATTGCGGAACAAATGGAAAAGGCCGCTCAGGAATTAGATTATGAAACGGCCGCGCGGTTACGTGATCAAATTGCATCGTTGCGTGAAATACAACAGAAGCAAGTAATTATGACCGGCCAGGGTAATCTGGATATTATCGGTTTAGCCCAGCAAGCGGCTCATTATGTATTATATGTGATGAATGTGCGCCATGGTCGATTATTAGGGGGTAAAGCCTATTTCCCTGATGTTCCCGCTGAGCATAAAACGACTGAAGTGTTATCGGCTTTTATAGGCCAATTTTATTGTCAAAATGAAATTCCCCATACCATTCCTGAACAGATTATTCTGCCGTTAAAAATAATGGAGCAAGCCTGGTTTACGGCCACCTTAGCCGAACGTTCAGGACATAAGGTTAAATTATTGAATAAACCGAGTGGTAAAAAACAGCACTGGTTGATATTGGCTAATGAAAATGCACGGCAAACGTTAACGGCTTATCTTTCCGATAAATTGGCTTTTTATAAACAACTTGAATGCTTGCAAATGACATTGCAATTGGACAATTTACCGCAGCGTTTAGAATGTTTTGATATCAGCCACACGCAAGGCGAGGCGACAGTGGCGGCGTGCGTGGTGTTTGACGAGCAAGGGCCACGGAAAATGGATTATCGTCGTTTTAACATCGATGATATTACACCCGGCGATGATTATGCTGCGATGCGCCAAGCGCTGTTGCGCCGTTATAAACATTTGAAAAATGAAGAAAAAAATTTACCTGATATTTTACTGATCGATGGAGGTAAAGGGCAATTAAGTCAAGCTGAACAAATCTTAGAGGAGTTACAGATTAGTGGTATTTTAATTATTGGTGTGGCGAAGGGGCCGGGGCGACGATCCGGTTTAGAAAGTTTATATCTTTCCTCGCAATCCCAAGCGATTACTTTACCTGCCGATTCACTGGCTTTACAAGCCATTTTAACGATACGTGATGAAGCCCATCGTTTTGCTATCACCGGTCATCGTGGGCGACGTGCAAAAAAAAGGCGAACTTCCGCGTTGGAAAGTATTCCTGGGATTGGCGCAAAACGCCGGCGCGAATTATTGCGTCAATTTGGTGGATTACAAGCCTTGCAAAACGCGAGTGCCACTGATTTAGCGAAAGTACCGGGTATTAGCAAACGTTTAGCCGAACAGATTTATTTAGCTTTAAAAGCATAAACTAACCAGTTACACTAAATAAGTTAAACTTTTTGATTTTTGCTGATAACTGGTAAACACCCTATGGGTATTCCTAATATATTAACTTTTCTACGTATTATTTTAATTCCTTTTTTTATTTTATTATTTTATTTACCATTTCGTGGTAGTCACATATTAGCAGCGCTCATTTTTATTTTTGCCGCGATGACCGATTGGTTGGATGGTTATTTAGCACGCAGTTTGGGTCAAGTTTCTAAACTAGGTACTTTTTTGGATCCGGTAGCGGATAAATTAATTGTAATAACGGCGTTGATATTATTAGTGGGTGATCGTGCTTTACCTTATTTAGCGGTTCCTGCTATCGTTATTATTTGCCGTGAAATTATGGTATCAGCTTTACGTGAATGGATGGCGGAAATTGGTCAACGTAAACGGATGGCCGTGACGTTATTAGGAAAAATAAAAACAACATTACAAATGTTAGCAATCATTCTCTTGTTACTTTACAAACCCGGTGCTTGGAAAGGCTTTGCTTGCTCAGGTTATGTTTTACTTTATCTTGCAGTATTTTTAACATTATGGAGCATGTGTTTATATTTAAAAGCAGCTTGGCGTGATTTATCTTCTTGACAGCATTTTTCTTGCAGTTACAATATCACCGTTTTGCGGGAATAGCTCAGTTGGTAGAGCGCAACCTTGCCAAGGTTGAGGTCGCGAGTTCGAGCCTCGTTTCCCGCTCCAAAGTTTTATTAAATAAATATACTCACAGCAATGGAGTTTTTAGCAAGGTGCCGTGAAAATGAGCAACCGGAATGTATTTAGGATACATGAGGATTGCGAATTGAGCGGCAACACAGCAAAAAAACTCAAGTGCGAAGAGTATGAAAGATTTGGCTGGGTGGCAGAGTGGTCATGCAGCGGCCTGCAAAGCCGTGTACGTCGGTTCGATTCCGGCCCTAGCCTCCACGATAGAACAATACGCGTAGCCCGGGTGGCGAAATTGGTAGACGCAAGGGACTTAAAATCCCTCGGTGGTAACACTGTGCCGGTTCGAGTCCGGCCCCGGGCACCAGATTTAATTCAACTTCAATTTCTATTTTTTAAAGTAGCCCAATGACATTTTTAGTCACTGAAAAATGTATCCGTTGTAAATATACTGATTGTGTTGAGGTATGTCCTGTCGATTGTTTTTACGAAGGACCCAATATGCTGGTCATTGATCCGGATGAATGTATTGATTGCGGTCTATGTGAACCAGAATGTCCGGTAAATGCTATTTTTGTTGAAGATGATTTGCCAGAAAAGTACCAAAAGTTTCTCGCACTGAATAAAGAACTTGCAAAAAAATGGCCGAATATTACTCAGCGCAAGGATCCACCTGCTGATGCGGATGAATGGAAAGATAAAGAAGATAAATTAAATTATCTTGAAAAATGATTATTCACATGCCGCACTCGTTTTGATCGATATTATTATAAATTAATCTAATAACTCAGCAAAAGCTTCAATTTTTATGGATAAAAATGACAAAAAGCAGGATGCATCAAATGCAGATCCTTTGCCGCCTCTCCACACTAGCTTACTGCAACTCGTTCAGAAAAATAAATTTATTCCCCATTTTTTAAAAAATTTAACAACCGATGATCCGAACTTGTGTTGTTTAAAAAAAGCAATTACTAAGGGAAATTTTCGATCGCGAATTTGGAATAATCGCGATTGTAATTTATATCTTATTTATCTCATCCAAAACCAATGCATTCCTTTTTGGCAAGGGATTACTGGGATTACTGCGTATGTCTATTTGATTGCAAAAATGCAATATACGCAGACCCAAGACTTACGTAGCGAAGATCAAGATGTCAAATTTAGTTATCAAGTAGACGTTGTTCCTTTAGTGAAAGCCCGAAAAATAACGACGCTGGGTCATTAATATTTGTTAGGTGTGGTGGATGCTTTACAGAGTTTAAATGCTGATTTTAATTACGACCGTTTAATTGATTATGTTTTAAGACTACCACGTATCGAACAATGGTTAATCAAAACTGAATATAATAATCATCATCAATCGATACTCGGTGCGTTTCCAAACGATGCCAATCGTTTAGTGAGCGTACTGATCGAAAATTTACCTTTAATGCAAAAAATATCGGGGAGTTGTTATGAAGATCTAACCACGAATTATTTGATGCCTTCTTCATCGTTGATTAATTATGTTTTGCGGACATTGAACAAACAACCGCTGCGCGCATGCGTCCGGTTTTAGGTAATTTAGGTTTAAATACTTTATATAAATGGCACCGTCAAAATTTTCACCCGGTGTCATTATATGCGCTACAAATACTATCCAATCCTGAGGATGCTGACGATTATCCGTACGCCGATTAAAGCATATTGCCGAAGTTTACCGCGATGAGAAGAGTTGTGAATTTCTCAACGAAGTAGAGAGAAAAGCTTGCGATTTTGATTTGACGGCTATCGCGTATTACGCGAATCTGGAAACACGTTTTAATCTCTATTTAGCCCATACTATCGGTAAGAGTCCCATTTATGCCGTTTGTGTATACAATGGAATCTATGAGTATGAGGCGATTGGTCAAGTCGAGGGCGGTAGGTTTTATTTCCTCCTTCATTATGGTTTGTATGCAGCCGAAACCCCACAGCCTTTTAAAGAGGTTTATCAAACCCTAATAAGCTTTATTACCACTGGAGACAATTATAGAGAGCAACGTATTGTCAACGCATTGCAAAAATTAGCTCAGCGGGCTGCTATTGATTCCGTGGCTTTATTTGCTCATGGTTTGCCGTTAGGGAATTGGAAGACTATGACTTGGCAGAGATTGCTGAATTCAAGTCGAACCAGTGCAGAGATTTGGTTTAGTTTGACCGGTGATGCTGATCTGGCTGAAGAACTTTTGCAGCTCATCGAACAAGGATTAAATTTTTTTCACCCTTATTTACCGATAGTGTCTCCAAAAAAGCAGGCATTGTCGGATTATTTTAAAAAACAACCTGTGCATTGTAACAAAAATTAGCAATGATCGATGTAGTAATGATAATATTGTTAGTAAGTTGCAACCCAGTTTTTTAAAATCGTTGACAACGAAACGGGTGAATTGTCCTCCGCTGCAACATCCAGTTCACAGCGATGGGATTTTTTTTAAGAGATATGCCATTTAAATTATTAGCTATTGATACCAGTACCGAAGCCTGCTCGGCAGCCTTGCTGATCCAAGGGCAGATTTTTGAACGTTATCAATGTGTGCCGCGGGCGCATACGCAGCTAATATTACCGATGATGCAAACCTTGCTAGATGAAGCAGGACTTAAACTCCGCGATCTTGACGCACTTGCTTTTACGCGTGGCCCAGGTAGTTTCACTGGAATACGTATTGCGGCAAGTATTGTTCAAGCCAGTGCCTTTGCAGCGGATTTACCGGTAGTACCCATATCCAGTTTGCAGTGCTTAGCACAAACTGCTTATCGAGAGTTGCATACGGAACAGGTATTTGTTGCCATCGACGCCCATTTGCAAGAAGTTTTTTCAGCGGCTTATCGTTTGCACAGAGAAACTGGACTGATGCAAGCTTGCAGTGCAGAACAATTATGTTTACCACAACAGTGTCTAGCCAACGACTTAACAAGTTTCGTAGGTGTTGGCAGTGGTTGGGATCAGTATCATCCTTTATTCGAAACTCAATTCAAGAATCAGTTGCAGCATTGGTTTCCGCAACGCTATCCTAAGGCTTATGACGCTGCAATCATTGCTGCGGATGCTTTTCAACGGGGTGCAGCGGTTACTGCAGGAGACGCTTTACCGACTTATTTAAGAGAAACAGTGGCTTTACGACGAGGTTGTGATGGATAAATATTTGCTCAGTATTCTAGTTTGCCCATTATGTAAGGCAAGTTTGGTGTATGAAAAATCGGCGCAAGAACTTATCTGTCGCTTTGATCGTTTGGCTTATCCCATTCGTGATGAAGTTCCTGTCATGTTAGAGTCGGAAGCGCGAAGAATAACCTTAGAGGAATATGATCGTTTGAGTTAAATATAGGTTTGTCTGCTGAAAAAATCTCTTAAGCTTATCTTTGAGCTTACTTAAGCATAATCTAAGTTTGGTCATCTATACTCAGAACTAAAAGGTATTGCTATTAAATGCAGGCTGTCAGTGATCGCACGAAAAACACTAGGTCATTATGTTACTGAGAGAATTAATCGAAAAAAATAATCAATTATTAACGCCCGGACATTTTTCTGCTTATATAAAAAATTTATATGAACTCGGTGTTCGGTTAGAAAATGATTTTGTCCAGGCAGCTAAAAATCGCGGAGAGGGAACATTTCCTCAAGAAACATGTAAAAAGCAACGATTTTTTCAATATATTGAATATTATTTCAGGTTTAAATATTTAATTTTTCCGTCTGAAAAAAGCTTAGCAACAAGATTATGGAACTTAAAAAGTTTTTTAATCGCCTGGGAAGATCCGGCATTACGTCAACAACAAGATAAACGACTCCGTCAATCAATTAAACTAAAAGCCGATATCGATAAATCGTTTCGGGTAGATATTCATGCGGCATTGATTGCAGAAGTCATTCGTTTGCAGACAGAAGTCAGTATTGTTATGCAGCAAGAGTTACCTGCTATTAATTTTGAAGCCGAATTAACGGCAGAACAATTAAATACAGCACTTATTAACTGTCTTCGTGATTGTATCGATTTGCTATCGAGTCAAATACCTGAGCACATCGATCAAACCTACGACCAAGCTGCTAAAGCTATTGCCCGTTTTAAACCCAGAGCCGATAAATTTTTACATGGCCTCAGTATTATTATTGGCTTGCTTGCCGCATTAGCCTGTGGTTTAGCTACCGGTGGCTTTCTGTTCTTTTTAGTCAGTGGTTTCGGTGCTCCATTGGGGATTGCGGTCTTGGCAGGATCGCTGATGTTTGCTGCTAGCACTTACGCCAACTTTGGACTTTTTTCTGCGCATTGTAGTCGATTTTTACGTACTTTAGCTAAAAACGGCGGAATTACTGAATTTTTTGACCAAAACGGTCAGCGTCAACAATTGTCAGCGTCCATAAAATGTTTACTGGCCTTGGGTGCGCTGCTTTCAATCGGTGTGGGTCTTAGCAATGCTTCCTTAACGATCATGTTTGGTATGGCATTAATCGCCACGATGTTCCCCAATTTAGTAATGATATTACCGGCTATCCTAATTGGTGCTTTAGCATCTGGAATGACCATCGGTCTCAGTTTAATTATCTTTAAAGCCTGGGTGTATTTGGTTAATGTCATTCGAACAAAATTTTCTTGTTGGGGAGATTTTTCTGAGTGCTTACTTAATCAACTTAAAGCCATCAAAAATCTTACAGTGACTCAGTTTTTAGGTTATCTATTTCAAGTAGCTTTTATTAGTTTTGCTTTATTTGGCTTATTTTTCTTATGTTTTACTGGGGTTCCTATTTTAGTTCCTGCCTTTACGCCGATGGGTTCGTGGATAGTGGGTTTGGCTGCATTTTTGGGTGATCTGCCGTTTACAATAATCACTGTTTCGAGTTTTTGTAGTAGTTTGACGCAATGGTTTTCGCGGACCGATTCGAGTGAAACAGTAGAACGAGACGCGCTTGCTTCACCCGATAAACCGTCGTTACTGACTCGGATAGCGGAGGGTGTTATGTTAGTTGCCAATGCCGCCGGTCGATCAATACAAGTGTTTAACGGAAAACTTATCTCTGTTTTTGCGGCAGTGGCTTGTTTTTTTTCTGTGCTCGCGGGCACGCTGCTTAAAGCGGATAACCCTGAAGAAAATAGCAGAAACAAAGCCAATCAAACCAATAAGGATTTATTGATTCAAGATGACTATAAAATTGCTGAAAGTACTCTTTCGGTAGTTTCAGATAATCCGCAGCGTCATTCAAAGGATAGTTCTTGTGCTGAATTTTTTTCTGCTGTCAGACGCGCATCTTCCTCTTCACCCTCAGAGGTTACTACTAAGTATGTTCCCGCTAAATTTTCCTGCTGAAACTCACTTGCCGATATTTTCTATCGATGTCTATTACGAATATGCTAGACTTACCTAATTTAAACCAATCAGATCGCGATATTTGATTCAAGAATTAAAAAAGGTTCGTTTCATGACAGATGATTTGCAACAAATTATTGAGCAAGCGGCCCAGTCGATTGCCGAAGCCAAACGTTCTTTCGATTTAGAGCAATTACGCAGCACTTTATTAGGTAAAAAAAGTGCATTAAATGATTATCTGAAAAAATTAGCGCAATTACCTGCGGCTGAAAAACCCAAAGTAGGCCAAGCGGTTAATCAAGCCAAGCAACAAATTGAAGCCTTGCTAAAAGCACAGAGTGAATTATTAGTTAATCAAGAAATCAATGCGCAATTGGCGCGTGAAAAAGTGGATATTAGCTTAGCAGGCCGTGGTCAAGCGAACGGCAGTTTACATCCGGTAACACGTACGCGCAATCGCATCGAGAATTTTTTTACCAGTGTGGGTTTTAGTGTCGAGCAAGGTCCTGAAGTTGAGGATGATTATCATAATTTTGAGGCATTAAATATTCCGAGCAATCATCCTGCCCGGGCTTTACATGATACGTTTTATTTTGCCAATGGTTTACTATTACGGACGCACACTTCGCCGGTACAGATCCGAGCCATGCGCAATGCTAAACCGCCCATCAAAATGATTGCACCTGGTCGGGTTTATCGTTGTGATTCAGATGTGACCCATACTCCCATGTTTCATCAGGTCGAAGGTTTATTAATTGACGAATCGGCAAATTTTTCTGAGTTGAAAGGGTTATTAACCCAATTTTTACAGCATTTTTTCGAAAGAAATGATCTGGCGATTCGTTTTCGTGCCGCTTATTTCCCATTTACCGAACCTTCGGCAGAAGTGGATATTCAATGTGTGATGTGTGATGGAGCGGGCTGTCGAGTATGTAGTCAAACCGGTTGGTTAGAAATATTAGGTTGTGGCATGGTCCATCCTAATGTCTTAGAGAAAGTGGGTTTAGCAGCGGATAAATATCAAGGTTATGCGTTTGGTATGGGTATTGATCGTTTAGCATTATTACGCTATCGAATTCCTGATTTGCGCTTGATGTTTGAAAATGATTGTCGTTTTTTAGAGCAATTTTAATATGAAATTGAGTGAACAATGGTTGCGCGAATGGGTTAATCCCGATTTAACGGTTAAACAGCTAGCTGAACAAATGACCTTAGCGGGTTTAGAGGTAGCCACTATCCATCCCGTGGCGGGTTGTTTTAATAAAGTGGTTGTCGGAGAAGTGCTCAGTGCTGTTGCTCATCCCGACGCATCACGTTTACAAGTCTGTGTAGTGACTATCGGCAGTGAGCCAAATTTACAGATTGTGTGTGGTGCGAAAAATTGTCGTGAGGGTTTAAAGGTTGCGGTTGCCCAGGTGGGCGCACAATTACCCAATGAGCTAGTGATTAAAGAAGCGAAGTTACGGGGAGTCGTTTCTCAGGGAATGTTATGTTCCAGTAATGAGTTAGGTATTGCAGAAACCGCCCAAGCTACCGGAATCTTGGAATTGCCTTTCGATGCCCCGTTGGGTAAAGATCTTCGTGAGTATTTACAATTAAACGATCAGTGTTTAGATGTTCATTTGACACCGAATCGTGGTGATTGTTTGAGTATCAAAGGTTTAGCCCGTGATATTGCCGCGATAACCCAGCAGACACTGATCGATCCGCCTATCGTAAAACAGCCAGCGGTTATTGAAGATAAAATTAAGCTTAACGTCGTCGCTGCGGAAGCTTGTCCACTTTATGTCGGTCGAATTATCCGTAATATTGATAAGCAAGTAAAAACGCCATTATGGATGCAGGAGCGTTTACGTCGTAGTGGTGTACGTAGCATTCATCCCGTGGTCGATGTGACGAATTATGTTATGTTAGAACTCGGTCAACCTTTACATGCGTTTGATCTTAAACAATTAAATCATGAAGTGGGTGTGCGCTACGCCAAAGCGCAAGAACGTATCACCCTATTAGACGGTAAAAATATTGAATTAGATTCAGCAACGTTAGTGATTTCCGATAAAAGTCGAGTGCTTGCTATAGCCGGTGTGATGGGCGGTGTAGATTCATCGGTCACCTCAGAAACTCAGGATGTATTTTTGGAAAGTGCATTTTTTACTCCTGCGTGTATAGCTGGTCGTGCTAGACAGTATGGATTAAGTACCGATTCAGCTTATCGATTTGAACGCGGTGTTGATCCAGCGATGACGGTGCCTGCTATCGAACGTGCTACACAATTACTGACAGAAATGGTGGGTGGCCAAGCAGGACCGGTGATGCAAATCGCTTCAGCCGTTCAGGCTAAACCCAGCATAAAATTTCGACCGGCGCATTTACAAAAATACTTAGGTTTTAGTTTGGATGAAAAAAAAATACAACGTATTTTTGCCAGCTTAGGCATTCAGGTGCAGCATACAGACGCGCAGGTTTGGCAAGTAATGCCGCCCACTTGGCGTTTTGATCTCAATTTAGAAGTGGATCTCATTGAAGAGTTAGTACGGATTTATGGTTATCAACATATTCCAGTGAGTTTAGCCAATTGCCCTTTGATGTTTGTACCGCAACCCGAAACCCAACTTTCGTTAACACGTTTGCAAAGTTTACTGATCGACCGTGGTTATCATGAGGCCATCAATTATAGTTTTACTGCGCCTAAACTGCAGCAAACACTTGTTCCTGATTCAGTCGCTATTAGGCTGTTAAATCCTATTTCCAGTGAACTTTCAGTCATGCGTACTAGTTTGTGGCCGGGCTTATTGAATACATTGCGTTATAATCAACAACGACAGCAATTGAGTTGTCGTTTATTTGAAACCGGAGTTTGTTTTCAAATCCACAAAGAAACACTGGAACAGCGAGAATATTTAGCAGCCGTTGCCAGTGGACAATCTTTACCCGAACAATGGGGTGTTGCTAACACTCCTTTAGATTTTTTTACGATGAAATCTGATTTGGAAGCATTGTTGAGTTTAACAGCGAAACATGACATTCAATTTATGCCAGGAACCCATCCTGCTTTACATCCCGGTCTTTCCAGTAATTTACAGCATGCGGGTAAGACTATTGGATATTTGGGGGCCTTGCATCCGAAAGTCATTGCAGCATTAGATTTAATCGGCCCGGTGTTTTGTTTCGAATTAGAAACAGCTGCGATTAATACGAGGAAATTGCCACAATTTAAAGCTTATTCTAAATTTCCTATGGTAAGACGAGATATTTCTTTTTGGATAGATAAAAAATATCTAGCACAAACTATTTTGCAGCTCGTGAATCATAAAGCAGGGGAATTATTACATCGATGCTTTTTCTTTGATGTCTATTTTTCCGCACAAGAACCAGAAAAGCACAGCTTAGCTTTAGCTTTATGTTGGCAGCATCCAACCCGAACCTTGGTGGATGCTGAAGTGGATGACTTGATGCAAAAAATAATCGATCACCTTAAACAGAGTTTTGCTATTCAACTACGGGATTAGTGTACTATGAGTTCAGTGTTAACCAAAGCTGATTTGATTAACAGCTTAAGACAACAAGAGCCTAATCTTAGCCGGCCCTTAGCGTCAAAATTAGCGGATGCTTTTTTTGACGAAATTGTATTGGCCTTAGAAAGAGGAGAAGCGGTTAAAATTTCTGGATTAGGTAGTTTTCGACGACGTCGAAAAAAGGAACGACCGGGTCGAAATCCGAAAACCGGTGAAACTACGATCGTAAGTTCTCGGAATGTCGTGTTATTTCAAGCTAGCCAGAAATTAAAATCACAATTAAAGAGCCAAAAGAGTTAAATTTATTTTCTTGAATTCACGCTGAGTTTTTGGTTACTGTGCGAATGCGTCATCGTTGTTATTAATTCAATCGTTTTTAATTTTAGTTGCGCGTTTATTGCTAGGACATTACAATGTCCGCTTTTCGGGGCGTAGCGCAGCCTGGTAGCGCACCTGCATGGGGTGTAGGTGGTCGCTGGTTCAAATCCAGTCGCCCCGACCAACTTGTTCACGCGCTGCTGTATATCTTTGCTAGCTTAGTGTAGGATAAATATAAGGAGTAGTATTTATTTACCTATATCAGGAGATAGGCTATGGCAATTTATGAAAATATTTTAGTAGCGATAGATTTACACCCTACCTGTGATGAAATTATCTTGAAGCGTGCACATACCCTCGCTAAAGGCGGGCATGTCAATTTATCGGTGATTCATGCTGTCGAACATATCAATGCCTATGGTGTGGCGCAAGCCTATCCTGCCGTTATCGATTTAGAAGGCGAAATGTTGGCCGAAGCGCAAAAACAATTAGCCGAAGTATCAAAAAAGTTTGATATCCCTACCAAACATCAATTTGTTGAAGTCGGATCACCTAAAGTGGTGATACTCGATAAAATGAAACAATTAAAAACCGATTTAATTATCATTGGTAGTCATGGTCGGCATGGTATCGGTGTATTATTTGGTTCCACAGCTAGTGCCGTGATTCATCATCTTTCTTGTGATGCCTTAGTGGTGAAGATCCCTGAATTAAAAGCCTAATAATTTATCTGGTAGCATGTCGTAAAAGCTTCTACGGTTTAGTATCTTCCTAAATAATTTGCGCGCTCGATTTGTTTTAAGTTTTTAACAAATTAAATTTTAATTATTTTTTAATAAAACTGCGTCATACTAAAATAAATACTCATAATAACAAAGGAGAATAGTATGCATAAGTCTACTCTAGGTAATGGAGGTAAAAAAACTCACCTCAATTAAGCAATGGTGATTTAGATGCGACGCATAAACAAAAATCATAGGAAGATCAAGTCTTTTTTTTAAGTCGAAAAGTTCAAAAAAAGATGCAGCGCGTTGAACTGGATTTTTGGCGTATACATTAACTATTTCTCCCTGGGCATTGATAGTAATGTTAGAGTTAGGAAATGCCTTTTTCAAAGCATTTTTATAACTCCATCTCGAGTTTCCTCCTAAATTGGAGCTAAGAAAGGGTTGGCACTCAAAAATAAGTGGTTCACTGTATTGACCGTCTTTCCCTTTACGTAGGCTGAGATCGATGGCATAGGCATAATAGTTGTCTTTCATAGCGACTTTTTAAAATTGAAGTGAAATCAGCGTATATTTATTTTAAAGTGTGATTCTTAAAGCACCATTAACTCAGCATTTTATTTAGAAATTAACCCTGTAGGTAGAACAGGCTATTCATCATTTAATAGTGTTGAAAGCTTTAAAATGATCGTCTGATCAGCAAAATTTGTTTATCTTAAATTTTTGAGCTACAGTAAGGGGGTATTACTGACAAATGAGCCAAAAATAAGACGTTTACTATGTTACGTGAGTTTCTCTTGCTTAAATAAAGGAGTATTTATGTTCAAAAGTCCGAGCGTTTTAGACTGGATAGCATTAGTTATCTTATTTATCGGTGGTTTGAACTGGGGTTTAGTCGGTTTATTCCATTTTGATTTAATTACTGGTATTTTTGGGGATTATAGCCCGATAGCTAGAATTATTTATATTATTATCGGTTTATGTGCAATTTATGTACTCGTTCGTGCCATTAGCTGCTGTAAAAAGCACGTTTCAGTCCCTTAAATCTTCGGTTCACAACAACCTCCCGTCTTAGACGGGGGGATACCATTTTTTTATTTCAACGACATAAAGTTTATCCCATAACTAAAGAAGAATTCTAATGTTATTTTTATCCGTTGCTATGGGCAACTGATCCCATCAATGCACAACAAGTACCTACGCCTTTAGCAGTTACTTTTAAGGAATGTTTGGCACTCTTAATGCTTGGGTTTTTAAAAAGGCCAATAATGGTTATAGTCGTACCTATAAACCCCTTTGAAGCGGCGCCATATAGAGCTCCATAACCCAGGTCCGGAGATCTCAATGCCATTTCCTAACGGCAAGTGAATTTTTTTCTTCAATACAAGGTTCACTCCAGCATGCATAAGCATATCCACACGCAACACCCATTATTGCGCCGGGTAATGCACCTAGAGCGGTATTTATGACTAGCGCACCTGTCCACCAACTCGTCTATTGCAAAGCGGTTAGCGTAGTTGCATGTTTTCCCTAATTGAAAATAGGGATTTATATTTTCCGAGTTTTCATTTTCTGGGGTTCTTTGTTCCATAATGTCATTAAGTTGAAGGGTTAGGTCTTTTGCCATATTTTTTCCTTAATTAATGTAATTATATTTTTGTGATAACGCATTCAATTTAAGCTCGATTAAAGATTTATCTTTATTATTTTTATTACCGATTTTTGTATTGCAATAAATAATTTAGTCGTCATTCAGTTTTATTCTAGCAACTGAGCGCTTAACTCAACCTTCTCAATCTTTTCAAACCGTGAAGTAATTTTATCGGCTGAGGTTTTAGCATCTTGAATATCGGTATAAGCTTGTTGAATGTGGCGCGATAATTGATCCATACGTTGTTTAAAGCGCGAAAAGTCCCTAGCTAAAACGCTTAAATGTTCTTGGATTAAGTGGATTTGCTCACGGGTGGCGGCATCCTTTAGGATAGCGCTGGTGGTGGTGAGTACTGCCATCATCGTGGTTGGTGAAACTAACCAGACGCGTTGGCGCTGTGCTTCTTCTACTAAATCATAATAGTTGGCATGAATTTCCGCAAAAACGGCTTCGGCAGGAATAAACAGTAAAGCACCTTCTGATGTTTCTCCGGGAATGATATATTTACTGGCTACCGCTTGAATATGATGGCGAATATCTTGACGAAATTGCGCGGCGGCGGCGCGCTGTTCACTTTTGGGTAAATCGATTTCGGTTAAGTTTCGAAAACCTTCTAAGGGAAATTTAGCATCGATGGCGATGCTCCCGGTAGGAGCGGGAAGTAATAGCAGACAATCGACACGCTTACCATTACTCAGCGTATGTTGCAAACTATAATTTTTTGCAGGTAAGACATTTTCAATTAAGCCATTGAGTTGAACTTCACCAAAAACACCCCGTGAGCGTTTGTCGGCTAATATCTGTTGTAGATTCACCACATTGGTGGAAAGTTCAGTGATGCGTTTTTGCGCTTCATCGATCAAAGCCAGGCGCTTCACGACATCCGCAAAAGTGGCAGTGGTTTGTGCAAAGCCATCAAATAAGCGTTTTTCGACTTGGCCGCTAATTGCCAGTAATTTTTCTTGTGTGTTTTCGGTTAATTTGTCCATCCGTTGACTAATTTGTTGTAAACCTTGCTGCAAACTATCTTGTAGCAGTTTTAAACTATTAAGCTGGTGTTGATCAAATTGCTGTCGATAGGTATTGAGTTCCAGTAGGAGTTGTTCTTTATTGGCCGCTGTGTTGCGTTGGTCAACGACACGTGCATCATGGAGTTGATTAAGTAAGCGATTGATATCTGTCCAACGACTTTCCATTTGGATCATTTTGTCATGTTGACGTTCTAATTTATAAAAATGCAACAATGTAAAAGCGATTAAGCTGGTAAGCAGCGCTAAAGTGATATATATAAAATAGAGGGGCATAAATTTTTCCTACGCTTAGAATGCTATGGGGACTATTAAGAATACCGTATTGATCCTATGTTTAGTTTTAATATGGCCATGTTTAGCTCACGCTGAGAATAGAGATCAACAACGAAAACTATTTTGGCAGGCGCGGCAGCTGTTAATGACTAAACATTATCCACAATTTGCTGCTTTAAAAGTTAAACTCAAAGATTATCCTTTATATCCTTATCTAATTTTTATCAAATTAAAACAACAATGGCCTTATGCTAATTTTGACGAAATTGATGAATTTTTACAAACCTATAACGATACTCCCTTAGCCATTAAATTACGTGCCGATTGGTTAGCTTATTTAGCAAAAAAACAGGATTGGAATGATTTTATTCATTATTATAAACCTATTTATGGTACACCCTTAAAGTGTTATTACCTGCAATCTTTATTGGCGACACAGCAAAAATCCTTAGCCTTTAAAAAAATAAGCACACTTTGGTTAGAAGTGAATTCACCGCCGAGTGCTTGTCGTAAGGTCTTTAATCGTTGGGAACAATCTGGCGGATTAACGACCGATTTAATTTGGAAAAAATTAAATCAAGCCATGAGTAAAAATAATGTCAATGTCATCCAACATGTCGCTCAATTTTTACCGTCAGCACAACGCCAGCAAGTGAGGCATTGGTATCGTGTACAACGTTATCCGCTATTAATTGAGTATCGCCATCAATTTGATCCCGATAATACCATCGATCGTAAAATTGTATTGTTTGGTTTGAAACGTTTGGCGATTAAAAATCCTGTCACCTTAGCAGACAATTGGTCAAAATTAAGTCATGCCTATCATTTAAATGAAGCGGAAAAGCAACCGATACTGGCCGCTTTAGCGGTTGGTTTAGCCAGACGCGGTCATTATGCAGCCGGTGTTTGGTTGCAAAAAGTAAAACCGGCTTATGCCGATGCGACTTTACGTGAATGGCGCGTACGCCATAGTTTATTAAATGGTCAATGGGATAAAGTATTGTTTTGGTTGGATCATCTATCATATAAACAACAACAAGCAAGCTGTTGGCGTTATTGGCGGGCGCGGGCACTCGTTGAGACGCAACAAACCGCAGCCGCGCAGAACATTTATAGCCGCCTTGCTAAAGAGGTTGATTATTATGGTGTACTTGCCAGCCAACGTTTGCGGTTAAATTATCACCCGTCGACGCGAAATATCCCAGGTGATCAAATAGCATTAGCCAATAATTTGGCTATACAACGTGCTAAAGAATTAATGGCCTTAGGTTTTGTCGGTGAAGCACGTCAGGAATGGTTATGGGCCGTCGATAATTTGAGTTTAGCAGAACGTCAAGCAGCCGCGCATTTGGCTAAACAATGGGGTTGGTATGATTTAGCTATCGTGGGCGCCAGTAAAGCGAATATTCACAATGATATTAAATTACGTTTTCCATTCGCGTATCGGCGTTCAGTGTTGGCTGCGTCGCGGAAAGCGCATTTAAACTCGGCATGGATTTGGGCAATTATGCGTCAAGAAAGCGCTTTTATGTGGAATGCCAAATCCAGTGCCGGCGCTTTAGGTCTAATGCAGATTATGCCGGGTACCGGTAGGCAGTTAGCGCGTGGTTTGGCGTTACGGCGCATGGATTTGCTGGATCCCGAACAGAATATTCGTTTAGGGAGTACTTATCTACGACAATTATTAAAATTATTTGATGGCAATGCCATCTTAGCGACGGCTTCTTATAATGTGGGTCCAAATCGAATTAAAAACTTTCGAGGTTTATATCAGCGGCTTCCGAAAGATGTTTGGGTAGAAATTTTACCTTGGAAAGAAACTCGCGATTATGTCAAAAGTGTGCAGCTCGCGCGCAGTATCTATAGTCAAATTTAAGCGATCGCTGAATTTAATCGCTAATCCTATCATTAGCAAATAGTTGAAACTGACTAAGAAAATCATGAAAAACACTTCAAGGCAATCAATATGCCTCGAAGTGTTGGTCGTTCAAAGGCGTTGCTTTATGTGTTAACGATGCATTTTTTTCACAACGATATTATTGGTGACGCCGGTGACGCCTTCAACTTGTTTCGCAAGCATGCCTGCTTTTTGTTTTTGTGCCCAAGTATTAGCATAACCGCCGAGTTTAACCTGGCCTTTATAGCTCATAACCGAAATAGCTAGACCTTTTACATCGGGATCAGCTAATAATTTTGATTTTACTTTTAAGGTAATGACACTATTGTCGACATATTGACCGGTAGTTTCTTGTTGAATGGCACGATGGCTGCTCATGGCTATCGTGGCTACCATTGGTAATGCAATTAAGCCTAAGATAACAAATAACTTTGCTTTCATAGTATGAATACTCCTACTTGAAAATAGAATCTAGATCTTTTTCTATGGTCAAATTTTATTCTAGGAAGGGCTAGATTTTAAAATAGATGGCTGAATAACCAAACGAGTAGCAATACAGCAATAGGTATGCCTAATAACCAAGCAATTAAATATTTCATTATCTACCCCCTCGTTACACTCTTCTTTGAGAATAAATGTTCCCTATAAAAAGGTTAGTCAAGTCGACAGATAAATCAAGTTATTCTGCTTGGAGTAGGGACAGATTATGTGCATAAAATAACCAGCAGAATAAAATCCGTGTTAAAACGGGATATCGTCATCAAAGGCTTCGGCTATTTCCGGTAATTTGTCGGCTTCACGTTTGGGTCGTGCAGTGGAGGTTTGTGTAGCAAAGGGGGGTGGTGATTCAGCGTTGGCATGGCCACCGCGACTATCGAGCATTTGCATTTCATTTGCGATAATTTCAGTGGTATAGCGATCTTGACCGCTGGTTTTATCTTGCCATTTACGGGTTTGTAAACGTCCTTCGATGTAAACCTTAGAACCTTTCTTTAAATATTCGTGGGCAATTTCTGCAAGGCGTTGGAATAAAATGACGCGATGCCATTCAGTTCGCTCTTGTAGTTCACCGGTATTTTTATCTTTCCAGCTTTCGCTAGTGGCAAGATTAATATTGGTCACAGCGACACCATTGCCGGGCATATGACGCATTTCCGGATCACCACCTAAGTTGCCGATTAGAATAACCTTATTAACGCCTCTCGCCATTTTTGAATACTCCCGTAGTATACATACTCTTCGCGTGAATTGCGGTGAGTATAAATCAAAACCATTAAGCTTGGATTTTAAATCTTGGCACGAAAAAAAGAAAGCCGTCTAGATGAATTTTTTAGAGGTTTCTTTTCATTATTTTCGAGGTTATAGTGTGGGATTTTAATAATCGCTGATAACCTTTTAGCACTTGTACTCGAACTTTCCTATTTATCTATGGATACCATTCGCATTCGTGGTGCTCGCACCCATAATCTACAGAATCTCGATCTTGATATTCCCCGTGATCAATTAATTGTGGTGACTGGACTATCGGGCTCAGGTAAGTCGTCGTTAGCCTTTGACACGTTATATGCCGAAGGTCAGCGTCGTTATGTGGAATCGTTGTCTTCTTATGCACGCCAATTTCTTTCCATGATGGAAAAACCTGATGTCGATCATATCGAAGGACTTTCTCCAGCGATTGCCATTGATCAAAAATCTACCTCACATAATCCACGCTCCACCGTTGGCACGGTCACTGAAATTTATGATTATTTGCGGGTGTTGTTTGCGCGCATAGGCGAGCCGCGCTGTCCGGTGCATAACACCAGTTTAGCAGCACAAAGTGTTAGTCAGATGGTGGATAGCTTAATGGTCTTGCCGATGGAGACCCGTCTACTTATTTTGGCGCCAAAAGTACAGGGGCGGAAAGGTGAGTTTAAGCCTTTACTTGATGAATTACGCAGTCAAGGTTACTTACGAGCACGCATAGATGGCGAATTGATCGAATTAGATCAGGTAAGTTCTTTAAAGGCTAAACAAAAACATACGATTGATGTGGTCGTCGATAGACTGAAAGTGAAACCTGACAATCGATTACGCTTGAGCGAATCTTTAGCCACCGCGGCAGGCTTGAGCGACGGTTTAGTGACGGTGCTAGTACAAGATGCGTCAGGAAATACGGCACAGGAATTAGTTTTTTCTGAACGTTTTGCCTGTCCAGAGTGTGGCTATAGTATTAGTGAGTTAGAACCACGTTTATTTTCTTTCAATAATCCAGCGGGTGCTTGTTCCCAATGTGATGGTTTAGGCCATGAAATGATCTTTGATGCCGAGAAAGTGATACCACAGCCGGAGCTTAGCATTGCGCGCGGCGCTATTCGGGGGTGGGATGCGCAGAATCCTTATTATTCTTTATTATTATCGACCTTAGCCAAACATTATGGTTTTTCTTTAGACACGCCTTTTAATGCATTGCCGGATAAACTTCAGGAAATTATTTTATATGGGAGTGGTAAAGAAGAAATAAAATTTCATTACGAGAGTGAAAAAGGTTACGTCTACAATAAGAAAAAACCTTTTGAAGGCGTGATTTCCAGTATGCAACGGCGTTATCAAGAAACTGAATCACATTCTGTGCGTGAAGATTTAGCCCGTTATTTGGCTTCTAAACCTTGTACCGCTTGCCATGGGACAAGATTAAATGTCGCCGCACGCCATGTGTTTATCGCCGATAAAGCGATTACTGATTGGGTGGCTTTACCTCTCGATAAATTAAAAGAACTTTTTGAAAAATTAAATTTATCCGGCCAACGTGCTCAGATTGCTATGCGATTACAAAAAGAAATTATTGACCGGTTAAATTTTTTAATTGATGTGGGTTTAAATTATCTGTCCTTGGATCGGAGTGCCGATACCTTATCAGGCGGAGAATCACAACGAATACGGTTGGCAAGCCAAATCGGTTCAGGTTTAGTGGGTGTAATGTATATACTTGATGAGCCATCAATAGGATTGCATCAAAGAGATAATGGTCGTTTGTTGAGTACCTTGTTGCGCTTGCGTGATTTAGGGAATACCGTCATTGTTGTTGAACATGACGAAGAAGCCATCCGCCATGCCGATTATGTCATCGATATGGGACCGGGCGCGGGTGTGCATGGAGGGCGGGTGCTTGCACAAGGCTCGCCCGCTGCGATTATGCGCAATCCACATTCATTAACCGGACAATATTTATCCGGTGAACGCCGTATCGAATGCCCTAAAAAACGTTGCAAATTTGATAAGCAGCAGGTCATTAAACTGTCGGGGGCGAGCGGCAATAACTTAAAACACATTGATGTTGAGATTCCTCTGGGTTTAATGACCTGCATTACCGGCGTATCAGGCTCTGGAAAATCAACACTGATTAATGACACCCTATACCCTCTGGCAGCCAAAAAATTAAACGCAGCTATTTTGCCACAAGCAGCAGCTTATCAATCCATTACCGGTTTAGAACAGTTGGATAAAGTGATCGATATTGATCAAAGTCCGATAGGGCGTACGCCCCGATCCAATCCAGCGACCTATATTGGTTTATTTACGCCCATACGCGAATTATTTGCTGCAACACCGGAAGCGCGTTCCCGAGGCTATACGGCGGGACGTTTTAGTTTTAACGTAAAAGGGGGCCGCTGTGAAGCGTGCGAAGGTGATGGTGTACTCAAAGTAGAAATGCATTTCTTAGCGGATGTGTATGTGCAATGTGATGTCTGTAAAGGCCAGCGCTATAATCGTGAAACCTTAGAAATACGCTATAAAGGAAAAACGATTTATCAGATCCTCGAAATGACCGTAGAGGAAGCCCATGAGTTTTTTAATCCTATCCCGGTTTTAGCACGAAAATTACAGACATTGATTGAAGTAGGGTTAGGTTATTTGCATTTAGGCCAAAGCGCACCGACTTTATCGGGTGGGGAAGCGCAACGTGTCAAGCTCGCCAAAGAACTGAGTAAACGCGATACCGGTCGTACTTTATATATTTTGGATGAACCAACGACCGGTTTACATTTTTATGATATCGAACAATTATTGAAGGTGTTATATCGTTTGCGTGAGCGCGGTAATACGGTGGTGGTGATCGAACATAATCTTGATGTGATCAAAACCGCTGATTGGATTATTGATCTCGGACCGGAAGGCGGTAGTAAAGGCGGTGAGATCGTTTGTGTCGGCACGCCCGAACAGGTTGCAAAACAACCGACTTCCTATACCGGCCATTATTTAAAACCCTTATTAGGCAAACGTAATTTATCCAGTGAAAATGGTAGTCGTCATGGTTGAATGGATAAAAATAAAAAACCCCTAGAACAGGGGTTTTTTATTAACAGAAGGTTTGGTTTTATCAGGAGAATTAACCAAAGCTGTAACCAAGACCTATCGTTGCAAAGTTAATGTTTGCGGGTTTATTTTTACCGATAGGATGAATGTGTGTAAAAGAGGTATCAATAAACATATTTGGCGTAATGTCATAGGTGACACCGATGCCTGTTTCAGGCGCCCAATTGTGTTTACTAAATAGATCAGTTACTGGTTTGCCTTGGTATTGCATTTTACCCTTACTTTTAACCGTGGTGGTTAAATAAGCCATACCGGCTTTACCATACACACTGAATTTATCGCTAATTGGATAAATACCTTTACCAACGATATCAAACGCATGTTGATTAATGGTGATAGCTTCTTTGGTAGTGGTGGTAACCACGCTAGTACTTGTTGACATTGTATTCACTGGGATAGCAATTCCAGTTAATGGATCAACTTTCATGGAAATACCAGGAACTTGAGTAGTCACACTAGAACTAGAAGTCATCGACAGATTTGATTTTTGTTGACCAAATTGCATATAACCTAATTCAACCGCCCAGTTTTGGCTAAATCGATAACCAATCGCTAAACGACCTGCCATTTCACCTTTAGCTGCTTTTTTATCTTTGCTAACAGTAATATCGGAAGGAAGTTTTTTAAATTGGTTGCCGGTACGGGCATAGCCGATTTGACCATCGACATAGATACCATTGGTCGTTGCATTAGCAGCCATCATACCGAGCGCGGAAACGCCTAGTACGCTTACTGCGATTATTCTCTTAATCATATTGTTATTTTCCTCGTAAGAGTTTAACTAGTTAAACAGAGCGCATTTCTATCACTTGTATAAATAGTTGTCAACTTTATTATCAATTATTTTTATATATCAGCTGGATTGAAGCGAAAAACCGGTCTGGGAGACTAAAAAACCAAAAAAAACTCCTAGAACAGGGGGGGTTTAACAAACAAATATGGGTTTAAAACTTAGGTATTAACCGAAGCTATAACCAATACCTACGGCAGCAAAGTTGATGCTGTTAGGCTTGTGTTTACCCATCGGTTGGATATGCGTCATCTAAAGGACTACATTTCAAGCTAGAGAATAGAGCGATTGATGGATTTATGCATAATGACCAAAAAGAAAAACCCCTTGAAAAAGGGGTTTTTGCGAGAACTTAGAGTAAAAACAAAGATTAACCGAAGTTGTAACCAACACCAACCGCAACGAAATCAATGTTACCAGGCTTATTGCTTCCTAAAGGTTGAATGTGTGTCCAAGAAGTATCGATAGATACATTGGGTGTAAAGTCGTAGCTGACACCGATGGCGGCTTCTGGCGCCCATTTGTGCTTAGCAACATTGGCATAATGATTAAGGCCTAATGTTGCGTCTTTACCGCTAACAATTTTAGCATTAAGATCGGTGGTTAAATAGGCAACGCCGAGCTTACCATAGACATTAATAGTCTGGGTAACGGGCAAAATACCTTTACCGACTAAGTCAATGGCATGTTGTTGCAATTGTAATGTCGCTGAACCGGGCTCATCTTTTAAAAATGTGTTAGGGATATCAAGTTTTCTTTGACTTAATCCTAAATAACCCACTTCAACAGCAAAGTTTTGATTGAACTGATAACCCAAAGCTAAGCGACCAGCGATACCGTTGTTGGCTAAGTCATGATTTTTACCCAAATCAATATCATGTTTATCGAAACGGGTTTTGTTACTCATGTGAGTATTCGCATAACCTAATTGACCGGTGACATAGACACCCGGAGCAGCAGCATTTGCAGTCATTGCCGCTAATACCGAAACACTTAATACGGTGTTACTTAGAACTTTTTTAAACATTATTATTATTCTCCTAAAGAGTTTTTAACGAGTTAAAAGAAAAACCCCAGAAGAGGGGTTTTTCAAGAACTTAGAATTAAGACTTACTTAACCGAAGTTGTAGCCAACACCGAGCGCAGCAAAGTCAATATTGCCAGGCTTGTTGTTACCTAAAGGTTGGATGTGTGTCAAAGAAGCATCTAAAGAGACATTAGGTGTAATGTCATAGCTGACACCGATAGCAGCTTCTGGCGCCCATTTGTGTTTAGCAATATTAGCTTCACCATTGAGATCTAAAGTAGCTGCAGGTATACCAGGGATTTTACCGTGGGCTGTATAATCTGTAGTGATATAAGCAACACCGAGTTTACCATAAACGTTAATATTAGTCGTTAAAGGAAGGATACCTTTACCGGCAAAATCAATGACATTTTGTTGCAGCTTTAATTTAGCATCGGCTACAAGGGGTGTGTTAGGCACTTTATAAGCATTTAGCTGAACCTTGCTATCGCTTAATTGTAAATAGCCCGCTTCAACAGCAAAATTTTGATTGAATTGATAACCGATAGCGGCGCGACCAGCCAAGCCATTATTGGATAAATCCTTGCCGAGTTTGCTGTCCAAATGAGTATCTGCATAGCCGACTTGACCGGTGACATAGACGCCGGGTGCTGCGGCGTTTGCTGTCATTGCCGCTAATGCAGAAATACTTAATACAGTTGTACTTAGAACTTTTTTAAACATTATTATTATTCTCCTGAAGAGTTTAACTAGTCAAACGAGCAACTATTAAACAATTAGATTTATTTTTTGTCAACTTCTGCGCAAGAAAAATTACTTTCTTAAATTTTCCTTAATTTTATTTTTTATTTTACTTAAAAATCAATTTTAAAATTGAAACTTCCTTTTTTAATTTATTTAGTTAACATAAGCGTATGTTAAGGAAAAATTAATATAAAAAAGGAGGACTCAGCAGACTAAAAATTTAAAAATACTTTTATCAATTTATATCCAACAATATTCATAAATTAAGGAAGATTTATGCTTAGTATCCAACACCTGACTGACGCTATCAATTTCTATCATCGCCATAAAGGTCTTATAAAAAAAATAACAGGTTCCAAACATGCTGCGATATTAGCGACCGAAACCTATTTACAATCTTTGCAACCGGATAGAAATTTAATTTCTAATCAGGATCTATTGACCATTAATCGTTTTTTTTTATTTGATCATCCTGTACAACCGGGAAAAGCGGCTTATGAAACGTGGCTTTTTATTAATTATCATTATTTTTGTGATTTAAATTTCGCGCAAGTTGACCAGTTAGCGCAATTGCTGAACTGTTCGGTACCCTTAAAGCATGCAGGATTTGCGACTTGCAGTGAAGCCGGTTATCAAAAATTTCCAGAGAACTTTTCCAAATTGACGCTAGAACAATTAGATAATAGAAGTAATGCTGAAAAAATGCGTGAGTTTTTTAACGTGTTAAGCGCCGCTTATCAACACAACAATTTCAGCGAGGATGGCTTTGTTGCTTTAAGTAAACTCTGTGTGCAGGGGATGTTAAATCAAGACATTATCAATCTTATTCTACAGAATAAACAAGCTAACTTTTTGGCTGAATGTATGATCATGATGAAACATAGCGATATTTTAACGCCTAAGAATCAACAGATCTTGATTGATTTTCCTTATCTTCAACGGTTGCTTCGCACGATGCTTTGCTTAGAGAAAATCGGACTTTTAACACCGGAAAATTTTGCAGAGATTTCAGGAGACAATAATCACGCGTGGTTACTTGCGTTGGAAGAAATGCCTGAAGCGTTAATAACCCCGGAAATTTGGCAAGGCTTGCTTAATTTATTGAAAAATAGTCATATAAGCGACTTTAAAAATGATATTAAAGAATATGCTGAAATGTTAATGCAGGAGGCTAATGTTGAACAAAAGGAAAAAGTTAGTTTAATCAGTGAGGAAGCACAAGCGACCCAAAGTCGCCCTTCGACTTCGCGTTTGTTTTTGATATCTCCAGGCACTCTCTCAGCAGTAGTCAATGAAGAGGTCGTTGCCACTAGTAACTTAGTTCCTTAATGAGGGTGTAAAAAACTTAACTAGTTAAGTTTTTTAACTAGTTAAGCTTACATAAGTGTTTAGCCAAAATTATAGCCAATACCCACCGCTAAGAAATCGATATTACCAGGACGGCGACTTCCTAGTGTTTGGATGTGAGTTAATGAGGTATCAACCGTGACATTGGGTGTAATATCGTAACTCATACCCACCGCAACTTCAGGTGCAAACGTGCGTTTGGCGATATCTTCGTTGGGTGCATTTAATTGGGTGGTTAGATAAGCTATACCTACTTTTCCGTACATATCAACATTATTGGTGATGGGTAACATAGCTTTTGCAGCAAGATCGATAGCATATTGTTTATTAGAAAAAGTAGCGTTATCCTTTTCAGAAGGGAATTTAACATCGGACAGTTTCAGATATCCTACTTCTAAAGCGGCATTGGGCGTAATTTTATAACCTAATCCGACACGACCAACGAGGCCATCATTGGCTAAAAAAGGTCCTGCCCCCGATTGTAAATGAGATTTTATATGTGTATCTGCATAACCGACTTGACCGGTTACATAGAAGCCTGGAACGGCGGAGTTGGCTACCATTGTGCCTAATATAGATACACTAAACATCGTTGTGGTTAGAATTTTTTTAAGCATTATTATTATTTTCTCCAGGAAAAATATTATTATTAGTAATACTATTTAATCGTTAATAGGAATTAATGTCAATTTTCCAACCGTTTATGAAAAACGTAGTAGGAATAAATAAAATTATAAATATAATGGTCAGAAATTACTTAAATCTATCTAAAAATTTAAGAAGCGAAGCGCCACTTTATTCATGGAGAGATATAGCATGCCTGAAAAAATAATAAGAAAACTCAATAATACCGAACAGGATAGTTTTAGCGGTAATGACGATAGGAGTGACACAGATAATAGTACTAATGAGAAGGAAAATAGTTACTGCACTGCATAAGGGTCTAAGTAAAGCGGAACTACGTTCAACTTTATTAAATGAAATACATCAGTGACGGAGCTCGAGCTGTGGTTTATGATTATGTTAGTGCTTATGTAAATTTAAAAACTGCCTATAAAAGCCAGGATAAAAACACCGAAGCGGTTGAATACGCGAAACATAGTCAATTCTTAAACGCCAAGGATGAAACAAGTTTTTGCTAAACGTTTTGTTAATTATTTTGATCACTATGCGCATTCTTATGTGTCCCTATTTTACAGAAGGAAATAGAGCCGATTGGGTAAAAGGGCGGCTATCGGCTTAGGATATATGACTAACCAAAATAATAAGAGACACCGAGTGAATAAAAATCACTGCTTGGCGCATGATTACTGCCACCAATTTTTTGAATGCGATTCCAAGAAAATTCGACAGGAACATTCGGTTTTAATGCATAACTAATTCCTACACCAAACGTCGGCTCTAAAGTTTTGGAGTAACTATTAATACTGCCGTTATACGGAGCAATGACGATTAATCCGCCTTGTGAGTTAGGGCGTAAGTAAGCTAGACCTAATTTGGCATAAAGATTTAATTTTGAATTAACCGGAAGTATTCCTTTTGCGGTTAAGTCAAAGGCACTGACTTTGCTTGAGGCACTGGCAATGTAATTGTTACCAACGGCCGAGCTACTCGCATTATTAAAATGACGATAACCGAATTCTATTGCCCAATGTTGATCAAACTGATAACCAAAACTAAGACGATACGTTAAAAGCATGTTATTTAGACCGGGTAACAACACCGGTGAGTTGCCATTGTTGACAGTGACCAAATCCGTCGTATTGATATGAGTATTGTCATAGCCGAGTTGTGCGCCAGCATAAAAACCTGGCATCTCCGCTTGCACATTTTGCGTGATAGCGAGAACAGTGCTAGCGAGCAATAAGGTGCTTGTACTTTTTTTTAGCATAATGCTTCCTAATAGTTAAAAAAATATTGTATCAAAAATTAATGCTAGCGAAATGACTAGGCATCTACTCAGCCTGCCAACGTCGACATCATGAGTTATAACCAGAACGCAGCACTATGTTAACCAAAATAATAGGCTAAACCTATCGAATAAAAATCAGTACTGGGTATGTTGTTACCGCCACCGACACTTTGGATGCGTGTCCAAGCTAAATCAATGGGTACAAAAGGAGTGATGTCATAACTTAGTCCGAGACCAAAACTGGGATTCCAACTATCCGAATAGCCTAAATAATTATGACCATTCACTACCGCAGACCCATTGGCTTTGAGATAAGCCAAACCGAGCTTGGCATAGAGATTGACATTACTGGAAATAGGCAACATGGGTTTCGCCATGAAATCGATAGCTTTTTGACTTAAAGAAACATTGGCGCCGGGTACACCGCCGACACCGGAAAAATCAACATCCGAAAACCGAGTATAACCGATTTCAAAGGCAACGTTTTGATTAAATTGATAACCACCGGCAATACGGCCAGTAAAAGCCATTTTACTATTAATAGAAAGAGCGGCGGCATTGCTCGCTTCTTGATGAGTATCGGCTGTGCCGAGTTGGCCTAAGATGTAAAATCCAGGAATGGAAGCAATGGCTAATAAAGGCATGCAAGCTGAAAGCAGAAAAACTAGCTTAGTCCCGATTTTTTTCAACATGAACAACGCTCCTTGTGAATGAAGATATCCTATTATACGATAAGCGGCATGAACAACCTACCGCGCTGGCGAGCTTATTTTGAATTATTGCGTTTACATCAACCGATAGGAATTTTTTTATTGCTCTGGCCGGTTTTATGGGCTTTATGGATTGCCGGTGCGGGTGCTGTTGATTTTAAAATGCTTATTTTATTTATCATCGGTGTGCTGCTTACCCGTTCACTGGGTTGTGTAATGAATGATATTGCCGATAGAAATCTGGATGGTTTTGTAACCAGAACCTGCCATCGACCCTTAGTGACAGGCGCTGTGAGCTTGCAAGAAGCCGTGCTCTTATTAATTGTGTTATCAGCATTAGCCTTGCTAGTGGTTTATCAATTAAATCGTTTAACCATTGAACTGGCGCTTATTGCGGCAGGCATGATCGCACTTTATCCCTTTACCAAACGGTATATGGCTTGGCCGCAATTATTTTTAGGGTTCGTATTTGGCGCATGGTCGATCTTAATGGCTTTTTCAGCAGAAACGGGGAAAATCCCGGGGATTGCCTGGTTGTTGTTTCTAGCGGCTTATGGTTGGTGTGTGGCCTATGATACCATTTATGCCATGGTGGATAGAGAAGACGATAGACAGGTGGGGATTAAATCCAGTGCCATTGCTTTAGGTCGTCACGATATAGTATTTATTGCTACGTTAGAATTCGTTTTTGTTTTGCTATTAGGTATCATCGGCCGCTGTTTAAAGGTGCATCCCATTTATTATGGGATGTTAAGTTTGATTGCGGGATTATTCATTTATCAACACCATCTCATTAAAAATCGAAATCCTAAAGCGTGTTTTCAAGCTTTTTTGAATAATGCCTGGATTGGTGGTTTGGTTTTTTTAGGATTTTTCTTTGGTATACCGAGTTGACTTAGTTAAGAGGTAAAATTTATGAAAACCAAAGTTATTTATCCTGGTACTTTTGATCCGATGACGAATGGTCATCTTGACTTAGTACAACGTGCTGCACAGCTTTTTGCAACCGTGATTGTGGCGGTGGCTAAAAACCCCAGCAAAGCGCCCGTATTTTCTATTGATGAACGCATTAACTTAGCACGAGCAGTATTAAAAGACTTACCTAATGTCCAGGTCCATGGATTTGATGGCTTACTTATTAATTGTGCGAAGGAATACGACTCGCGGGTTATTTTGCGTGGTTTACGGGCGGTTTCTGATTTTGAGTATGAATTCCAATTGGCGAGTATGAATCGAAAAATGATGCCGGATTTAGAAACCTTATTTTTAACGCCAGCCGAACAGCATTCTTTTATCTCAGCTAACTTAGTCCGAGAAATTGCTAGTTTAGGGGGCAATGTGGCACAGTTTGTACCGCCCGTTGTTGCCGAAGCGTTACAGGCTAAATTTAAGTGAACAAGATTTAGAAAAAAAGGTAGAGGCTATGGCTTTACTCATTACCGACGAATGTATCAATTGTGATGTCTGCGAACCTGAATGTCCGAATGAAGCGATCTTTCAGGGTGAGTTTATTTATGAAATTAAGCCGAATAAGTGCACCGAGTGTGTAGGGCATTTTGATGCGCCACAGTGTGTCGAGGTTTGTCCGGTTGCATGTATAGTAGTCAATCCAGCGCATAAAGAAACACCTGAACAATTGTTATTGAAATACCAAGGCTTAACCAAAGTGACTGAAATGGAATAAGCTCGATTTAAGCGAAACGACGGTTGTTTTTTCGACCATCAGACCGCATAATATGCGTCTTTTAGAATTGCTTACACAAGAGGGCCATCATGGCAGTCCAAAAATCACGTAAATCTCGCTCAAAACGCAACATGCGCCGTGCACATGATGCACTCACCTTACCGGCTACTTCCATTGATGCAACCAGTGGAGAAACCCATATACGCCATCACATCACTAAAGATGGCTATTATCGTGGCAAAAAGGTACTTAAAGTTAAGGAATAATCCCTTTAAATGTTTCGATATACTCTGGCCATTGATGCGATGGGTGGGGATTATGGTCCCTCCGTCGTCGTACCTGCTGTACTCTTAGCTCTGCAAGAAGAGCCTGAGCTACGTATTATTCTTGTCGGTGACATGGATGGTATGCAGCGGCAGTTGAAACTGGCAAAAACCCAACCTGCCTCCGGTCAATTGACACTCCATGCAGCGACTCAGGTCGTATCGATGGATGAGCCGCCCGCTTTAGCGCTGCGGAATAAAAAAGACTCTTCGATGCGCGTCGCCATTAATTTAGTCAAAGAAGGCGAGGCGCAAGCCTGTGTGAGTGCCGGCAATACCGGCGCATTGATGGCGACTGCTCGTTTTGTCTTGAAAACGATACCGGGTATCGATAGACCCGCTATTAGTGCCATGCTTCCGACCATGAAAGAACAAACCAAAGTACGCGTTTTAGACTTGGGTGCGAATGTCGATACCGGTGTAGAGCATCTACTGCAATTTGCGGTAATGGGTTCGATACTAAGCTCCGAAATCGACAATATTCCCAGTCCGCGAGTGGCTTTGTTGAATATTGGTGCGGAGGAAATTAAAGGCAATGAACAGGTAAAAAAGGCGGCCGAATTATTGAAAAATGCGCATATCAATTATATCGGTTACATTGAAGGTGATGAGATTTATCAAGGCTTGGCCGACGTCATTGTCTGTGATGGTTTTGTCGGCAATGTCGCTTTAAAAGTGACTGAAGGTGTTGCTAAATTAATGGGTCATTACATTAAATTAGCGTTTAATCGAAATTGGTTTTCGCGTCTTTCCGGTTTGATGGCGCTACATGTACTAAAAGGATTGCGTAAACAATTTGATCCGGCGCATTATAATGGTGCAAGCTTTGTAGGTTTGCGCGGCATAGTAATTAAAAGCCATGGCAGTGCGAACGTATTGGCTTTTAAAAATGCTATTAATGAGGCCATCTTGGAAGTCCAAAAAAATATCCCTGAACGGATACGCGAACAAGTGACCGGTTTATTGAAGGAATCTGAACAATCTTTATGAAATATTCACGTATTGCAGGCACTGGTAGTTATGTACCGGAAAAAATATTAACGAATGCCGAACTTGAAAAGCGAGTAGCCACCACGGATGCCTGGATAGTTGAACGTACCGGCATACGCGAACGGCATATTATTGGCCCTAACGATAGCACCGCAAGCATGGCAACCGCTGCGGCCAAAAAAGCGCTTGACGCGGCTCAGCTCTCGGCTAAAGAGATACAATTAATTATTGTCGCGACCAGCACACCGGATAAATTTTTTCCTAGCACTGCTTGCTTAGTACAAGCCGCATTGGGTGAAGACGGCTGTCCTGCTTTTGATATCGTAGCCGCTTGCGCCGGTTTTAATTATGCATTGAGTATTGCCGATCAATTTATTCGTAATGGTGTTGTGCAAACGGCATTGGTTGTCGGCAGTGAAAGCATGTCGAATATTATTAATTGGGAAGATCGATCGACTTGTATTTTATTTGGTGATGGTGCCGGTGCGGTGATACTTCAAGCCGCGACAGAACCGGGTATTATTTCTTCACATCTTCATGCTGCAGGTTCCTATAAAGATTTATTGTCACTGGGTACCGGCTTAAAAAAAGGAGATGTGCCGCATCTTAAAATGCAAGGCAGTGAGGTCTTTAAAATTGCAGTGAATAAATTAAGTGCTGTCTTAGAGGAAACCTTAGCTGCAAATCAAATTAATAAAAAAGATATTGATTGGTTAATACCTCATCAAGCTAATTTAAGAATTATTAAAGCTATGGCGAATAAACTTAAAATGACTATGCAACAAGTTGTGATTACTTTAGATCAACATGGCAATACATCGGCGGCTTCTATTCCATTAGCATTAGATGTCGCAGTGCGCGACGGTCGTATTCAACGTGGGCAATTATTGTTAATGGAAAGTTTTGGTGCAGGGTTGGCATGGGGGTCTGCTTTAGTACGCTACTAAATTAAAATCCTCGTCTTTTGTTTGATTTTGTTGTTGAAGAAACTTTTCCAATGCTCACGTACTACTCAGTACGCTCCGCTTCGTAAAAGTTTCTTCGCTTAGAACTCAAACAAAAGACTTGATTTTATAATACTTAATTTCAATATTTAAATGAGCCATTATGAATAAAAAAATTGCATTTGTTTTTCCAGGCCAAGGTTCGCAAGCTTTGGGCATGTTAGCGGCGTTTGCTAAACGCTACCCTGTCATTCGCGAAACCTTTATGCAGGCTTCACGCGTTCTAAGACTTGATCTTTGGGAACTATGTCAAGAAGGTCCAGAAGCCGTACTTAATCAAACAGAAAATACTCAACCAGCGTTATTAACCGCCAGTGTCGCTTTATGGCGGGTTTGGAAACAACAACAGGGTTTTGAACCTACGTTTATGGCAGGCCATAGTTTAGGTGAATATTCTGCTTTAGTATGTGCGGGATCACTGGATTTTGTGACTGCCGTTGATTTGGTTGCTAAACGCGGACGCTTTATGCAATCGGCTGTTCCACTCGGCAGGGGAGCGATGGCGGCCATAGTGGGTCTCGATCCTGATGAAATACAGGCATTATGTGTAGCAGCGGCTGAAGGTCAAGTGTTATCACCCGCTAATTATAATTCCATTGGTCAAACCGTCGTAGCGGGGGATGCGGCTGCAGTGCAACGCTTACTCAATCTGGCTAAACCGGCAGGCGCTAAGCTAGCGAAACTTATTCCCGTTAGTGTTCCATCACATTGTGCTTTAATGAAGCCAGCTGCGAAACAACTCGCACGGGTATTGGAAGACATTACCATCGATGTACCGAATATTCCTGTTATCAATAATGTCGATGCCGCCATTGAACATGATCCAAGCCTGATAAAAAAAGCACTTATTGATCAATTGACGAGTCCAGTGCGTTGGGTAGAAATAATACAACAATTTGAGAAGCGTGATATTGAAGAAATAATAGAATGCGGTCCAGGTAAAGTATTAGCGGGTTTGAATAGACGTATTGTATCGATACCCACCATTCCGCTCTACGATCCTGAAGTATTACAAGATGCCTTAATGGGTTAAGGATAGATTTATGTTGTTATTAAAAGATAAAGTGGCACTGGTAACGGGTGCAAGTCGTGGTATTGGTGCAGCCATTGCTATGGCATTGGCGCAACAAGGTGCGTTAATTGCAGGAACCGCTACGACTGCAGCCGGTGCCGAAGAAATTTCTCGCACACTTGAACAGCAAAATTTAAAAGGTAAAGGTTTTGTATTGGATTTAAAAGATGAGTTATCCATTAAACATTTAATGAATGAATTACAACCATTTGGATTACCCCATATATTGGTGAATAATGCCGGCATTACGCGGGATAATTTATTATTGCGTATGAAAGCATTCGAATGGGATGAAGTAATCAATACTAATTTAACGGGTGTTTTTAAGCTCACGCAATTATGTTTAAAGCCGATGCTTAAAGCACAATCTGGACGTATTATTAATATTGCTTCTATAGTAGGGTGTACCGGAAATCCTGGCCAAGCTAATTATGCGGCGGCCAAAGCCGGTTTAATTGGCTTTACTAAAGCATTGGCACAAGAAGTGGCAACGCGGAATATTACGGCGAATGTGGTGGCGCCAGGGTTTATTGCAACCGATATGACCGGTCAATTAAATGAAAATCAACGTACTTTGTTATTGGAAAAGATTCCAGTCAAACGTTTGGGTACTGTGCAAGATATTGCTCATGCCTGTGTCTATTTAGCTTCTGATTGGGCTAATTATGTGACCGGTAATACTTTACATGTCAATGGCGGAATGTATATGAATTGATCAGAATAGATTTGCAAAGTAAGTTTATTTTTTATTTACCGTTAAACTTACTATTAATTTAATTAAAGTGGCTTGCGTTCATTCAGGAATTGAATAAACTAAGCAACAGGTTTTATTTATACTAAAAGGGGAGATTCTCAGTGAGTACAATTGAAGAGCGTGTCAAAAAGGTAGTGATCGATCAACTTGAAATAAATGAAGGAGAAGCCACTATGGAAGCTTCTTTTGTTGATGATTTGGGTGCTGATTCTTTGGATACAGTGGAATTAGTCATGGCTTTAGAGGAAGAGTTTGATACCGAAATCCCTGATGAAGAAGCTGAAAAAATTCGTACTATTCAGCAAGCCGTTGACTATATTAAACAACACCAAGCTGAAACTGAAGATTCAGAAGAAACTGAAGAATAAAATTCCTTCTAGAATAGGCGGCGAATCAAAGCAACGCGAGTGCAGAGGGCGAGTAACGTGAAGAAAAAAAGACGTATAGTAGTAACCGGTGTCGGGATGATGACACCGTTAGGTTTAAATACCAAAACAACTTGGGAAGCGATATTGGCTGGAAAAAGTGGAGTAGCGACGATTACCCAATTTGATGTTTCTGGTTTTCCTTGCCAAATCTCAGCGAGTGTTCGTGATTTTCAAGCTGAAAATTATGGTATTTCGCCAAAAGAAGGCCGCAAAATGGATTTATTTATTCAATATGGTTTAGCGGCAGCGATGGAAGCTATGGCCGATGCAAAACTCGAAGTGACCGAAAAAAATGCGGAACGAATCGGTGTTGCGGTAGGTTCCGGAATTGGTGGGTTACCTTTTATTGAAGAAAATCACACGAAATTGGAACAAGGTGGTCCGCGTAAAATATCGCCGTTTTTTATACCGGGTGCTATTACCAATATGCTCGCAGGCCAAATTTCGATCCGTTATGGTCTACGCGGACCGAACATTGCGGTAGTCACGGCGTGTACGACGGGAACGCATAATATTGGTTTAGGTGCTCGTACGATTCTCTATGGTGATGCCGACGTCATGGTGGTCGGAGGCTCAGAAATGGCAACGACACCTTTAGGTTTAGGTGGCTTTTCTGCCTGTCGGGCCTTATCGAATCGGAATAAAGATCCACAAGCAGCCAGTCGTCCCTGGGATAAAGCGCGTGATGGCTTTGTATTAGGCGATGGTTCAGGTATTTTAGTTCTGGAAGAGTATGAACGTGCTAAACAGCGTAATGCACCGATCTATGCTGAATTAGTGGGTTTCGGGATGAGTGCTGATGCTTACCATATGACCAGTCCTGCGCCCGAAGGGCAGGGTGCCATGACGGCCATGTTAAATACGTTGCATGATGCCAATATCGATAAAGAAAAAGTAGCATATATTAATGCGCATGCGACTTCTACCTTACAAGGGGATTATTTAGAATTAAGAGCCATTCGCCGGGTATTTGGCGATTATGCGAAGAAGATGGCGATTAGTTCGACTAAATCCATGACCGGTCATTTACTTGGAGCCGCTGGTGCCGTTGAAGCTATTTTTACAATTTTAGCGCTAAAAGATCAAAAAGCGCCTCCCACCATTAATTTAGATAATCCTGGAAATCCACCAGAAAGCAATATTCCTGATGATGATTTTGTGGGTCTGAATTTTGTCCAGAATGTTCCACAAGAACTGAAAATGGATTATGCACTTTCTAATTCTTTTGGATTTGGTGGAACGAATGCCTCTTTGCTTTTTGCTCGATTGTAACGCCTATGCATAAAAGATTGACACTGATTGCATTAGTCATTTTGGTGGTCGGTTTTTTATGCAGTTATTTTGTCTCGCATTATCATCGTTTTCTAATTACTCCTTTAAATCCAACGCAAACGATACATATCGTTTTTTCACCTGGTTCATCCGTGCACCATTTAATTACGGATTTACAACAGCAAGCCGATCTGCCGCATCCACGTTATTTTTTATTTTTAACTTATATTAAAGGGGCGACTAATAAATTAAAAACCGGCGAATATCAGTTTGATCCGGGAACGACACCGAGTCAGTTATTAGATCAAATGTTAGCCGGTAAAGCTATCTTTCATCGGTTTACAATAGTGGAAGGGTGGACATTTCAACAATTAATTAGCGCACTGAATAATTTAGACGCTGTTAAACATCAACTGCAGCATGTTTCTCCAGAACAAATCTTAGCGAATTTGGGCTTGCCGGCACAAAATCCCGAAGGGTTTTTTTATCCGGCCACTTATTACTTCAGTGCCGGGGTTAAGGATAGTGATTTATTAAAATGGTCTTATCAATTATTAGAAAAGAAACTACACATAGCTTGGAAACATCGCGATACACACTTACCCTATAAAACACCATATCAAGCATTGATTGCAGCCTCTTTAGTCGAAAAAGAAACCGCACTGGCTAAAGAACGACCGATGATTGCTGGTGTGATTGTGCGGCGTTTGCAGGCAGGAATTCCTTTACAGATCGATGCCAGTATCATTTACGGTTTAGGTGCACATTACACCGGAAAACTAACCCTAGAAGATCTCCATAAAGACACACCTTATAACACTTATACTCGCAAAGGTTTACCACCCACACCAATAGCCAGTCCTAGTTTCGCTTCAATCATGGCCGCTTTGCATCCAGACCAGAGTCAAAATTTATATTTTGTTGCCAAAGGTGATGGTTCGCATCAGTTTTCTGCTCACTTAGCCGAACATAATAAGGCCGTGCAACTTTATCAACTTGATCAACGTTACCCTTATGTCAAAATTAGAAAATCGTGTCAAAGTCTTTGGTATTTAAGTAAATCAATGCGCGCATTTTTTTGTAAATTATATGAATTAAATTAACTCGTTCGATGTTTAATACGCCAAATTCTTAAGTTTGCAATTAAAACCAGCGATTAATATCGAATCAATTTATCTTGTTGACTCGAGTGTTTGATCGTTTCTTTTAATAAGCGTTGATTATCCGCATAAAAAAACGGCAGGGCATATCTCGACCAAATAATGATAGAAAAATAATTTAAGGATTCATGAAGATATATCCGTTTAATTAAATTTTTTATTTCTATTTCGGATATACAAACAGGCGCAGCGTTTTTATAGGCTTTCAAAAAAATCTCTTTTTGGGCATTGTTAAATTGGGTGACGCAGAATAATCGTGAAATATCGTAAGCCGGGTCTTCTAGACTCGAAAGTTCCCAATCCATTAATTGCAAATGTCCATTTATTTCTATGACATTAAAGTGATGTAAATCGCCGTGAGCAGGGCATTTAAGATAACTTTCTTTTTCAAGAAAATTTTTTATACCCAATAATTTTTTTAGTATAGCGTAATCTTTTTTAGTTAAGATAGGTTGTATGGTATGGAAACATTGTGAAGATTTGTCGATAAAAGCGGTGGCTGTTTCAGTATTTTTTTTAAAGTTGAATGTTGAATAATGTAGTTTTTTTACTAGCTGCGCTAAAGCGACTAATTTTGCTGGATTTTTAAAATCTCGGGGAGTTAACAATTGGTAGTTAGGAATGAATTCAGTCACTAAAAAACTGTATTTTGCATAATAAGCAATGGTTTTTAAGGGCGTCAAATTAAGCAATTGCGCTTGACTGAGATTTTGTATTTCTATGCAGAGCTCAGGAAAAAAAGGGTTATACGCTTTTGGAAACCGTAACACCAGATTTTCCTCCTTATAAAGATAAGTGTCATTGGAATAACCCCCTTGGATTTCTTTAAAATCCTTGGGATGATAGATTTTTAGAATCAACAATTGGATTAACAAATTTTTATTATGCAATTGTGGTCCTTCTTTCTCGGTAATCAGATCCGATAAAATTCGGCAAAAAAGATTATTTTCTTTTTTAGCGACTGCGTTTATAAATTGTCTTGGCATAAACTTCTCTTATTACTTTAACTCTTCATTTTTTTCGTGAGTTGTTATCTATTATACCAAGATGTTTCATCTGAAATAGATAATTTTTTGATTAAAAAAGTACTAGTCAATATTAAAAATTGTAGTTATATTGCGCGCCCATTTCCAGGCTGCGATCCTATCTTTGCTGAAATTGGGTATAACTCCGTTGATTTCTCAGCGCCACAATCTGGTTTTAAAGTGACCAGAGAAAAAATTGTTGCGCCTTCTGGAAGTCAATTACTTTGTGTCCCTACCTCGGAGGATGGGGATGAGCTTCCTAGCAAAACTGCTTTTTTATGCAAAAATGCAATCGCACTCGGACGTAGTGGTACTAATAATGGAACAGTCGCTTTATTCCAGTTAGATGTAGGAAGGGATGGTGTGATTGGTTTTCCGGAATTGGTTAATGCGTTTATGATCAATAATGGTGCTAAATATTATCGAGGGGGTAAAAAGGATGCTCAATTTTTTCTACAAGCTACCGAGGTATCTAGTGCGATAGACGCAAAGACATTAACGAGCGGTTTAGATGGAGCCGAGGGTAACGATAGTTTACTACTACAAGAGTTTAAACCCTCAGCAGATAAAATAATTGTTAATTTCCCTAACGGATATTTAAGATATAACAATATAACTTTGGTTATCATTCGCATAGAAAAACTCTTCGGAGGCGCCGTGCCATTAGCCATTACCGCGGCTTGTGATACCCAAGAGATTCATTTGACAAATGGTGTGATAGTTCAAAAGTCAAATACGCTGTTAATTCCACAAAGCAGCTGCGCTTATGGTTTTAAAACCTATTTACAAGCGCCAGTTACTCTTAACACCTTTGTTGAAGCAGAAGCTGGAAATTTTCCTTATTATATTTTACCAGGCAAGGGAAATATGGCAGTTAACTTAACCGCAGAAGCTAAGTCGGATATACAACAGGAAATAATTTTTAATGTGCCGATTTCTAATGTAATGTCTATCCAAGCCATTGATGACATCTACCGCGTTAAATTTAGACTTCAATACTGACGATAAAGCTGGAGCGTTTAAAAGATGCGCGCCTGGATCATTGGTATAAACTCTATTTACATATTTTTTTAAATGAATTTTTCCAAAAGCCTAAGTTGCAGACTGTGGAATTACAATTTACTGATCAGAAAATCGTATTAAATGATCAATTAACAGAGCTTAAGGCAGCAGAAGATTTTGAATCAGTAAAAAAAGCTCGTCTGGCTGAATTACGCGCAGAATCCTTATCGATTATTAATTCCCAACAACTGACTTCAACAACACCATCGACGCATGTAAATACTAGTAGTACTAGCCGTGTCATGCAAAATCAGGATTTAAGTAATGTTATTAATGCAACTTCTCTAGAAGATAACGATAGCTATTCAGGTGAAGCAAGCAATACGATTAATCGTTGGGTGAGACAGCGTCGCGCTATTTTTGATTTTGATGTTACGGCGACTGCAAGTGCATCAACTTTACCCAACTGGATGTCTATAACGCGAATAATCGCAACCCATATACGAGAAACTTCTGGAGAAATTTTTAGTATGTTACAAAATCATATAGGTAATCTTACTACTTACTTAGCTAGTGCTCAGGTATCTGCTCCAGATTCTCTGCAACAAACCTTATTGGGTAATAAACCGCTATTGCTGATCGTAATCCCATTCAAGCAGGTAAAATTGATCAGAGCTTACCTTTACAATCGTGTGTTCCAGTATCCTTAGTCAACACTGATCAGGAATCTAGCCAAGGAGTCAGTTGTGAAATTCCTAATGGGAAAATTAGTTTCTTTCATAGTAAACCCTATGGAGATTCTCCTCCGACTCCGATTTCTGAACAACGTGAAATAAATTTTGAAAACTGTAGATCCATTGAATGGGAAGGTAGATCTGCAGTTGTTTGCGAAGGAAAAGAGAAGACAGCGATTATTACGCCACAGTTGCCACAACGCTTTTTTGATGGAGTGGATAATTGGTTGATGTTAGGTCAAATCGCATTAGTAATGGGTAAAAATATTTTCACTAAGTTTTTTCCTAAATCAGTTACCGATACCCGATACCAATTAATTCATAAGCTTTCAGATGAACAAGTTGCATTATGGAATAATAAATTAGCTGAAATAAGCATTCAATTACAAGGTATGCAAGGGGTAGGCGATGAGAAGCAACGATACTGGATCCAGTATCAATTAGAAGATCGACAGGAAGAGTTAAAACGATTCTTGCAATCTGATCGGATTACCGATTATGAAAAAAGCAGGTTTCAAGAAAACTTATTAGCATTTACAAGAAATGCTGGATGAAATCGCTGAAAATTCTATGGAAATTCCCCCCGAGCCACAACAAGATCCTGATGTTTTTCCTCGTGCCGCCAATACTGGAAATTATGCACGCAATACCAATACCTCTCTGGGTTTCTTTAATACCGCCAGCAATCAAGCGATTTCGAGTGTGTCGCCAAGTAATGAACTTACTCATGATAGGCAAAATTTACTTCGTTAAGTTTAATCGGTTAAACAATGGATCTCAGCAACTTAATTAGTACTGAGATCCATTAGTAGTCGCGCTATCACAAGGAGTAGGGGTATAATTGCCAAAACTCTTTGGAAGTAATATGCAAACCACACCCGCACGTTTTATTAGCTTAGAAGGTATTGAAGGCGTAGGAAAATCAACACAGACTAAGTTTGTTGCGAATTATTTACAACAAGCCGGTATTTCGCTGACGGTTACTCGTGAGCCTGGCGGCACACAGGTTGCTGAAGCGATACGTGCTCTAGTATTACAATCTGATTTTTCGCCAGAAACTATTATTCCTGAAACCGAACTCTTATTATTTTTTGCCGCGCGCGCGCAGCATATTTATTATGTCATTAAACCCGCCTTACAACGTGGTGACTGGGTGCTCTGTGATCGTTTTACTGAAGCCAGTTATGCCTATCAAGGTGGGGGTCGAGGCATTGATTTGGCTTTTATTCGCAGTTTACAGTTATGGGTACAACAAGATTTAAAAGTCGATGCGGTACTATTACTCGATGCGCCGGTCGATATTGCATTGCGGCGTACGCATCATCGAAAAACGGTTGACCGTATTGAGGCCGAAAAACAAGACTTTTTTACCCGGGCGCGTGCGAGTTATCTCGAGCGAGCTCAACAAATGCCAGACTGTTACCATGTGATCGATGCTAGTCGTTCATTAAAAGATGTACAAAAACAAATTAAGCAAGTCTTGGATCAATGTTTAAGTTTATGGGTCAAAGCGGATAAAAAAGATGATTGTTGATGCTTATTCAGCACCTTTGCCATGGCATATGCCGTTATGGCAACAACTCTATCGCCGTCATCAAACAGGACATTTACCGCATGCGTTGTTATTGGTAGGTCAAACCGGTTTAGGTAAAGTTCTATTTGCTACCCATTTTGCTAAAACCTTATTATGTAATCAACCCGTGAATCAGAGCGCCTGTCAGAATTGTCGCGATTGCGTACTGGTGACAGCAGGAACGCATCCGGATCTGCGAGTATTGACGCCAGAAAAACCAGGTCAAGGTATTAAAATCGATCAAATTCGTGAGGTTATTGCAAGAATTAATCATACTAGTCAAGCCGCTTACAAAATTATTGTGATTAATTCGGCAGATAGTTTGTTACTCGCTGCCAGTCAAGCGTTATTAAAAAGTCTAGAAGAACCTAGCGATCGTACGCTATTTATTTTACTGACTGAAAAGCTTGAGTGCCTACTCCCGACCATTCGCAGTCGTTGTCAGGTATTACGTTTTGTTCCACCGGAAAAAAACCTAGCGATGAGCTGGTTAGCGCAGCAACTTCCTGAATCAGCGGTGATTGAGAAACTTTATTATTTATCGGCAGGCGCGCCCTTGCTTGCCTTAAGCTATGCACAACAGAATTATGTTGCATTTTATACCGATTTATTGGCTGCTTTAACACAGTTGCTTAATCAAGATCTGGATCCGATCCAGTGTGCTACGCACTATGTAAAAATCGATGCACAGCACTTATTATTAACTTTATTACAGATAGTCAGTGAATTATTAAAATGCCGGTTACTGAGTGGATATACCGTTATCGAAGACGCCATAACCCTGTTAGCAACGAATTTGTCGACGGATTTTTTGTTGCAATACTTTGATAAGATAATGAAATTACGAGTTTATACCACTCAAGTTGCATTAAATCTTCCTTTAATGTTAGAAGATTTATTTTCTCGATGGGCTTTACAAGGTAAATTATGTTAGTTGATTCGCATTGTCATTTGGATCGCTTAGATCTCAATGTTTTTGGAAATGATCTTAATCAATGTCTAGATTTTGCTAGAGAACAAGGTGTGATACATTTCCTGTGTGTAGCTATTGATTTAGCGAATTTTCCTAGCGTATTAACGATAGTTGAACAGTTTAACGATGTCTCAGCTTCGGTAGGTATTCATCCCACTGAACAAATGGCTGAAGAAGTGAGTTTAGATGAACTAATTAAATTGGCACAGCATCCAAAAGTGGTTGCTATTGGCGAGACGGGTTTGGATTATTATCGTGAAAATACCCAGAAAGAATGTCAACAGCAGCGTTTTCGCCAACATATTCGTGCTGCGCTAGCGGTCAATAAACCGTTGATTATCCATACCCGTGCTGCGCGAGTAGATACCTTACGTATCTTGAAAGAAGAAGGGGCACAGCAGGTCGGTGGTGTATTGCATTGTTTTACCGAAGATTTAACGATGGCCGAGAGTGCACTACAAGAAAATTTTTATATTTCTTTCTCTGGAATTATCACCTTCAAAAATGCAGTGGAGTTAAAATCGATCGCGAAAACCTTACCTTTAGAACGGATATTAATTGAAACAGATTCACCTTATTTAGCGCCGCAACCGTTTCGTGGGAAACCCAATCAACCGGCTTATGTACGTTATGTGGCTGAATGTTTGGCAGAGTTACGTGACTGTTCATTAAATAAAATTGCTGAACAAACCACCACTAATTTTTTTAATTTGTTTAAACTGGCGCAACGCAACTAAATTTTTATAAGTACAAACAAACAAAGTCTCGATTTCAACGTTAGTTATACCAAGAGGCGTTTTTAATAATGCGCATATTTATCTTTTTCCTGTTGTTATTCAATGCAAATTTTTCCATCGCAGAAACCGATGCTGAACGAGCAACTTCAAACTATTTTAATTCGATCCAGAATAATCCCAAAAAATTGAATGTTTTTTTATATGACCTACCAAAAGGAGCTGATCTTCATAATCATCTCGGAGGTGTGAGTATGGCGGAAAATATGTTGCGCTATGCAAAACAGGATAATTTATGTGTTAATAGTCAAAGTTTTGCTGTCACAGAAAATCTAAATTGTTCACCCACTTTTCAGGTTGCTAAGATTCAACACGCTCCATTTTTATATAATCAAGTGATTGATGCTTGGTCGATGCGAAATTTTCGATCCGGAAAGGAAACCGGACATGATCATTTTTTTGCGACCTTTATAAAATATTTACCGATTTTGATGAAACATCGTACCGAAATGGTGAATGAAGCGGTGGAGAGGGCGTGTCGAGAACATTTAATCTATTTGGAACTGATGGTGATGCCTGATGATAATCAATCCGGATTACTTGGCAGCCACCTAGTTTGGAATAATCATTTTGATCGTTTGCGTCAAAAATTGTTAAACAGTCGTGTAGTTCCTATTACTCAGGAAATTTCTAAGCAATTAGATCATTATCAAACATCCGTTCAAGGTTTTTTGAATGGACCGGGAAAACAGTGGTGTCCTGGTTTTAAATTGCTCTATCTCTATCAAGTGTTACGTGAGCAGCCACCTACACAGGTTTTCGCTCAATTATTAACTGGTTTTGAATTAGCCAATCGTGATCCGCGTGTCGTCGGTATTAATCTGGTACAAGCTGAGGATGGAAAACTATCGATGCGCGATTATAGCTTGCAGATGCGTATGATAGGATTTTTACATAGCCTCTATCCGAAGGCTAAAAGTAGTTTACATGCCGGTGAATTGGTTCCGGGTCTGGTTCCTCGGAGTGGTTTACGCTTTCATATTCGTGAAGCGATAGAGATAGCGCATGCGAATCGTATTGGTCATGGTATCGATATTCGTCATGAAGATCACGCTTTACAATTATTGCAAGAAATGTCTAAAAAACACATCTTGGTGGAAATCAATCTGAAAAGTAATGCGGCAATACTCAATGTAACTGGCCAGAAACATCCGATACTACTTTATAGAGAACATCATGTTCCAGTGGCGCTCTCTACGGATGATGAAGGAGTATTAAGAACCAACCTGACCGAGCAGTTTAAAATGGCGGTATTAAACTATCATTTTTCTTATAAAACTTTAAAACAACTCATTCGGAATAGCATTGAATATAGCTTTTTACCAGGAGCGAGTTTATGGCAAACTGCCGATTATCAGCATCCGATTTCAGTTTGTCAGATGAGTTTACACAGTGGTAAATTATCTTCATGTTGTCAAGCGTTTTTGGCAAAGAATGAAAAAGCTGATAGTCAATGGAAATTGGAACAACAATTTTCAAAGTTTGAGCATGTTTTTCTAAAATAATTTTTTACCTAACTTGTCGATTGAAAAAAATTAATTAACGAACTAAGACTGAGAACTTTTCTGGGCCGTGATAGGATACCATCCACTCATAAATGGAAGGGGAGTCACTTCAACAAATCCTAATGAATGAAGTAGCTGGCAAATATCGTTTTCCGAGCGAAAAGAGCCACAATTAAGAACGTGTTTCAATCTTTGGATCGATCTAAATAAATTTTTTTCTGCAATCGAATCCTCACTGCCCGTCGTTAAAAAAGCTCCGGGCTTCATAGCGCGCAGAATAGCCGTTAAACTCGGTATTAAATGTGCATTAGAAAAAAACATTTGTGGAAATGAGACGACATCAAAGTGTGCTACAGCGGATAATTGATGCGCGTAAGACTGAAGAAATTCTATTCGATTTTTATAAATAGAATGAGTAATAGCTTTTTTTCCTAAGCCATAAGAAGTATTCAGAGGTTCTAATGCAACAACGGATGAAAGTGGATATAAGCGACATAGCTCCATCGTTAGACGACCTACACCGGCACCCGCATCTAAAAAGCAAGCGCCTGGGGTTAAGAGTTTTTGATTTATGGGGGTGGTATGTTTAAAAAACTTTGTGCTACTTGTTTGGAAAGAGTTCCTTGTGCTTCTAATATTTGCGGGTCTTCAAAAGACCATCCCAATTGAAATTGTTGATCTTGTATCGATAAGAACATCTGCCTTGTTTGTGCAAAAGTCATACGTAACAACAACGCAAGAAAAGTTTCATTGCTCATCGTTTTTAAAATGATCGGCAATGCTTCCAGTAATTTGGCTTGTAATAAAATTTTTTCAATTTTTTTTGAAGGAAAAGCAGATAATCGGTTTTTAATGATTACGGCTAAATCAGCGGAATGAATGTCAGTATCAAATTGAATCATTTCTAAAAAAGCTAACCAAATTGATAATGTCCAGACTGCATCATGAAGTAATTCAAATTTAGCGGGGGGTTGATTTTGATAATCTGCAAGATACTGTGAATAATGATATAAGTTGATTTTTCCATGCTTGGCTAATTCAATCATTCGTTGAGTCTTTAAAAAGATTTCATTGAGTTCAATAAAATGATTTTGTATTGATTGCTGTTTTAATAAAAAATGATTGAAGGGGATAAGTAATAAGAGGATCCGGAGTGATCTAAAAGTTGAGACTCGACGGAGATCTCTAATAAACTGTTTAAAAAAATTTCAGGTAGCTTGGATTGCACTATTAATTGTTCTAATTGGACGCCCTTTTGCAGGTTATCCGATGGAAATAATCTTAATAAGATCAGCCAAACTGAAAAAACCCAATTACAGTTATGTAGATCTTTCCAAGGATCGTCCGTTTGTAATGCAGGGAAATATGATTTAAAGGAATTAATAGTTTGCATAGGGAATATATTTATTTTTATTAAATTACCCATTCTTAATTCGGCAGACACAATAGCAGTGCTTATGAATGGAGTTCATCCTTGCATTACAAATGGACTGTATCCGCTTTACTTTTACTTAGCTAGTCAAGCTTAAATGATAGAGTGTTCGGTGTTTATATAGGGTAGAAAAGGATAATAAAGCCAGGTATTAAAGGTTAATGAAGGTTGCATAAGCGATGCCGCCAAATAAGGACCATTTGATTAAATAATAAACTGGTTTGTTCCATTTTTTAATTCGTTTACCGATACGGCGGATAAAATAAACATATTTAAAGATCCGATTTATACCCCCGGTATTATCGGTTGCGTCATTTGGAGCGGCGGCAGTGCTCATTAAGTAACGTCCTACTAAATAATTAAATTGTTGTGCCCAACGATATTTTAAAGGTCGTTCAATATCGCAAAATAAAATCAAACGATTTTGACCACTGGTGTTTTCGGCATAATGAATATAGGTTTCATCAAAAATAACGTCTTCCCCATCACGCCAACTATAGAATAAACCATCAACATTGATATGACAGCGATCGTCATTGGGTGTCATGAGTCCTAAATGATAACGCAGGGAACCGGCATAGGGGTCGCGATGACGAGGTAAACGGCTATTATCCGGTAACTCGGCAAACATAGCCGCTTTAATGGAGGGTAAGGTTTTTAATAATGCAGTGGTTTTTGGACAATGAATAGCCGCTGAAGGGTGATGGCTATTATACCATTTCAGATAAAAACGCTTCCAACCGGTTCTAAAGAAAGAGTTAAATCCGGCATCATTATAGTTTTCGGAAGCTTTAATTTGTTGCTGAGCTAAAAGGTTCATGCCTTCGGCACGTATTAGCTGCCAATTTTGACGCAAAATGGTCAATTCAGGAAAATCTTCTAGCTTTAGATAAGGCGTACTCGGCACAGCTGAAAACAGATACATAAAAGCATTTAGCGGCGCTAAAAAGGTGGAGTGATCAGAAAGTTGGCGCCAAAAAGGATAACGTTCTTTTCCGCGTCGATGGATGTAATATATGCATCCTATCAATAAGACTAAAACAAAATATTTCATTTAAATTCCATTAGGAAAATATTGCGACATTTGCACTATATAATTTATTCATAGAGATTTGTTGAATCTTTTCAGGGATAAAAAGGAAACATTATGATTAAAGGGAGTCCCCATGACAAGATTTATAAGTATGTCGCCTAAAACAAGACTCATTTTATAAGCATATCCTGATAATCCAGCGCAGAAACTAGCTTGCGAATATTGAGGATGGTTATCGATTATAAAGTTTTTGTCTAAAGAATTATCATACCAGCAGTCTTTGGTTCGACTATTTTCTGAGTTGACTTTTAAGTAGGTTTGAGTAAATTTTTTTATAGCAGTTTCTTCTTCATCATTTTACTAGAAGGGAAGATTGACCCACCTGTGTGTCTCGAAACCTTTATAAACCCATTGATATTAGGAAAACCATAAAATAAATCATGACCGAGATGATAAGCAAAACAAGGAGAATTTTTTTTAATAGAATAATAGTTTGAGCATGCAGAGCTCCAAACTAGCTTTTTTTGTAAAATCTCTAAATTTAAATTAAGTTCAGGAAGCAGTTCGTTGGTCCAGGCACTCGAAGTGAAAATTAAATATTTACTTTGATAAATATCTTTATCTGTTTTAACCAATACTTTACCATTAGTTTCGATATTCCAAGTCTTAACTTTCTCCTGACTAAAAATTTGAGCACCTAAAGCAATAGATTCGTCAATAAAAAATTGAATGCACTGATCAATATATAGAAAACCTCCTTGTGGCTGAAAAAGTCCCATCATATCTTTAGGTAGAAAAAAATCAGGAAATTGAATACTCATTTCTTTACTATTAAGCAATTCAAAAGGGATATGATATTTTTTTAAAAAATTGATCTTTGTTTTTATGGCTGTGGCAAAAGCTATTTCTAATATCCCATTTTCAATTAAAAATTTTTTATTGGCTTTTTTTTCTAACTGTTTCCAATTTCGGTAAGCACTTTGAAGAAGTGGGATATAACTAGGATTATCATAATAAGCCATACGGAAGGCTCTGGTTTCACCATGACTCCCTCCCTGACTATGTCCTAATTGAAATTGTTCGAGACATAAGACCTTTAAACCTTTTAAACTTGCTTGATGAAAGAGTAGCGCTACCTATACCCCCGCACCCAATAATAATTAAATCAAATTGCTTCATCTTAGCTACTAATTGATCTATATTTGGATTAAAATTTCCCTAGTTTACTCTGATCGTTTTTTATACGAAAGTGGCTTAAAGGGTTAAAAACACAAAACGAACTTGTCTTTCTTTAGGCCTGGGGTTAGTATCGACAGAGTTTCTTTTATTTAAAATTTCAACTAAAAACAACAAATGAAACGCTCTTTTTCTCCGGCCGCTAACGTCACTATCGCTTTGTTTTGCGTTATTTTCGTTAAATTTCTATTAGCTAACTTTATTCCTATTACTGCGGATGAAGCCTATTATGCTATCTGGGGTGCTTATCTCAATGGCGGTGGTTATGATCACCCGCCGATGATCGGATTTGTTCTCTATCCACTGTTACAATTGGGCCATCATACCTTGTCGTTACGTTTACCGGCCATCTTCACCAGCCTGATATTAGGTGTCGTGACTTATCTTTTTCTTAAAAAGGATGACCCTGAGCGAGCAGCGATTACCAGTATTCTATTAATGATTGCACCGATTAGTCTATTCAACATCATTATCACTACCGATACACCCTTGTTCATATTTTCGTTTTTATCGGTGATGTGTATGTTGCAGGCGTTAAGAAAAAATGATGCATGGGTTTGGTTTGCACTGGGTGGATTATTTTTAGGTCTGGCGTTTTTCTCAAAATATTTTGCTTGTTTATTAGGTTTGGCTTATGCCGTGTACTTGCTTGTTATTGCGCCGAACCGAGCCAGAGTGATCGGTTTAGGCCTGATAGTTCTATTGACATTGCCGTTCGCATTACAGAATGCTTACTGGAATTACCAACATGATTGGTCAAATATTTTATTTAATATCTACAATCGAAATAATGATATGGGCTTTAGCCTCAAGACTTTATTCGTGTATTTGTTGATGTTACTTTATCTCATTACACCGCCATTAGTATTCGCGGTGACTCAGTACTCCAAACAGGAATTAAAACAGCAGCCATTATTTTATTTCTTCTTTATACCTTTACTCATATTTTTTATATTAAGCAGCTTCAAGCCGATAGGTTTGCATTGGCCGCTTGCGTTTATTCCGTTAATTTATGTTTGGGCGGGAATGTATTTAAGTATCGATCGGTTAAAAAAATTATTAAGATTTACCGTCTATTGGACTGGAGTACAACTTATATTGATTGTTAGTTTATTGTTGATTCCCCTCAAGTCGGTACAAAATCACCATTTTCTAGGTTTAAACTACAATAAGATTGTCTACTTTTTTCATCATAAAACTATCAATGGTTTATTGAAAGAAAAATATCCTCAGGATTATATTTATGTAAGTCCGAATTATGCAGATGCCTGTTTGTTTTTTTTCGATACTAATCATTATGCATCGGTATTTTTAAAAGGCTCTTTTCATGGTCGTGAAGATGATTTAATTACCAATTTCCAAGACTTTAAAAATAAAAACTTTTTAATTTTTTCACGTACACCACTCCTTTATTATGATTATAAGCCTTATTTTCAGAAGGTGAGTTTACATACCTATCAATACCAACAAGCTAGTTTTTATTATTTAATAGGTACGAAGTTTAATTATCCGGTATATCGACAAAAGATCCTGCGAGTTATCAATGATACTTATTGGGTGGATCCGCCTTATTTACCACATGCGTCCAGCTTTTTTTATTTAAAATATTTCAAAAGTTAAAGCTTAGTGTCTCATTGAATGGTTACGTATTAAAAATCAAACCACTAAACTTAAAAATTCCGATCGAGTTCGTAGATCTTCTCGAAATAAACCTAGCATCACCGAAGTTTTCATGGAAGCTTTTTGTTTTTCAACACCACGCATCATCATGCAGAGATGTTTTGCTTCGATAATAATAGCCACACCTTTGGCTGCTAATACCTGCATCAACGTATCGGCGATTTGACGGGTTAGGTTTTCTTGAATTTGAAGGCGACGGGCATAAAAATTAATAATACGTGATATTTTTGATAAGCCAATGATTTTTCCATTTGGAATATAGGCAATATGACAGACACCAATAAAAGGTAATAAATGATGCTCGCACAAAGAGTATAATTCAATGTCTTTGACGAGGATCATTTCTTCCATGACTGAGCGAAATACGGCGCCATTTAAAATATTTTCTAAAGATTCACGCGAACCACTGGTTAAATACCGTAGCGATTTGGCTACGCGTAAAGGAGTATTTTTTAAACCTTCTCGTTCGGTATCTTCTCCTAATGCGGTTAAGATTGCTTTAATATGCTTTTCCATCGTCTATCTTCTTATTAAGTTGAGTTTAACGTTACTACTTCCAAGCGGGAATGGCTGTTCCATGAAATATTCTATCGGCAGCAGCAACAACCTCAGTGGAATGTATGGCTTTAATTAGATTAATAAATTTAGGATTATTTTTATCGGTGCTTCTAACGACTAGTAGATTAGCATAAATTGAGGTTTTTCCTTCACTAAATAACTCATCTCGTTGTGGGTAAAGTTGAGCGAGTGCAGCATAGTTAGCATTAATAACGGCTAAATCGACATCAGCGAGTACCCGCGGCAATTGTGCCGCATCCAGTTCTTTGATAATTAAGTGTTTAGGATTACGCAGGATATCACTGGGCGTCATCAACGTTTTTTTATGGGTATCCAGTGTGAGTAAACCCGCTGAACTCAATAATAACAACGCGCGTGCTTCATTACTGGGATCGTGGGGAATGGCGACAATAGCTTGTGGTCTTAGTTCGGTTAAATGTCGAATTTTGACAGAATAGAGTGCCATTGTATAAATAAACTCTTTAGCGATGGCGACTAATGAATAGTTTCGGTTATGAATTTCTTCATCTAAAAATGCTTGATGCTGAAACAGATTGGCATCGAGGCTAGTATCGCTTAAAGCGCGATTCGGTAGTGAATAATCCGAGAATTCAATAATTTTTATGTTTAAACCATAATCGCGTTGCGCTACTTGTTTAGCGACTTGCATGAGTTCTGTTTCTGGTCCGCTAATCGTACCTAAACGAATTTGCTGGGGATTCTCGCGTTGATGGCAAGCGTTGAGAGTGACTAAGCTACTTAGCAAAAAACAAGACAGCAGGAAATGGAAAATTTTTTTTAACATAATTTAAGATATCCAAAGCCATAATAAAAATTTCAATACCCAGGCGTTATAAAAAATTTTATTATTGGCGAGTGTATAATACGGTAATCAGGTTAATGATGATTTAAGCGTTTTGCCCAATAATCGCCTAAATGTTGTATGCCTTGTACCAAAACGATGAGGATCGCGATAGTTATAATCATGACGGCTGCATCAAATCGTTGATAACCATAGCGAATGGCTAAATCGCCTAAACCACCTCCACCCACCGCTCCTGCCATGGCAGAATAACCCATTAACGTAATAAATGTCGTGGTTAATGTTCCTACCATTCCGGGCAGAGCTTCCGTCAATAAAATAATGGGAATTTGCCAAATGCTAGCCCCCATCGCTAATCCGGTTTCAATTAAGCCAGAAGGCAATTGGTTGAGATTATTTTCTATCATGCGCGCAAAAAAAGGCATGGCGGCTAAGCTTAAGGGGACAATAGCCGCGGTAGTACCTATTGAGGTACCAACGAGGAAGCGGGTCACAGGAATAATGGCTAGCATTAAAATAATAAAAGGGATTGAACGCGCCATGTTAACCAGGATGGATAAACTTTTATTAAATAATGGCATCGGTAATAGATTGGTTCGTCGCGTACTAAATAACAAAATACCCAACGGTAACCCAAACAACATCGCCAGCAATCCCGAGACCAACACCATGTAGAGTGTTTCCCCAGTAGATATTAGTAATTCAAACAATAGATTCGTCGACATAACCCATAATCTCTATATGAAGTCCTTTATCAGTTAAATAGTCTATACCTTGAGGTAAAGACGTTTGATCGCCCACAACTTCAACCACCATGATACCTAATATTGTTTCTTTAAGACATTCGATATTGGCTTGTAAAATATTCAGATGAATACCCATTTCACGTATAACATGCGCTATTAAAGGTTCCGCTGCGGCTTGCCCTTGAAATATGAT
>Ga0066652_100000054_pt1 | contig 77351 bp, 65 predicted proteins | sample GraSoiAngelo_101_FD_71413 | JGI IMG/M metagenome (GOLD analysis project Ga0066652, IMG submission 71413) | Grasslands soil microbial communities from the Angelo Coastal Reserve, California, USA - 14_0903_02_30cm | ecosystem: Environmental > Terrestrial > Soil > Grasslands | place: USA... | reverse complement strand
TTGCATCCGGGCCTGTTTCACTTGCATCCGGGCCTGTTTCACTTGCATCCGGGCCTGTTTCATTTGCATCCGGGCCTGTTTCACTTGCATCCGGGCCTGTTTCACTTGCATCCGGGCCTGTTTCATTTGCATCCGGGCCTGTTTCATTTGCATCCGGGCCTGTTTCACTTGCATCCAGGCCTGTTTCATTTGCATCCGGGCCTGTTTCACTTGCATCCGGGCCTGTTTCACTTGCATCCGGGCCGGTTTCATTTGCATCCGGGCCGGTTTCATTTGCGCCACTGCTGATGCATTGCTTTTGGCGCGCACGACTTAGGGCTCGTCAAAAAGTAAGTGTCTCATTTCGCCGCCGACTCGCTGCATTCGCCCTCTGCGTATGACCTCGCGAGCTTGCTGCGGTGGGCCACTTATTTCGGGACAGGCCCTTAGTACTTCATTCGCTAGATTCGATCACACAGAATTGCGTCATCCTGAGCGTAGCGAAGGATCTCAAGTTACGTATTTTGAGATCTTTCGCTGTCTTCGCGGCTCAAGATGACGGTGTGTAATCGAAGTTGGCGAATGGAGGTACTTGGGAACGCCGCCGTCTCGCGGACCCAAGGTCTTAGCTCGCGATCCCAAAACTGTTAGCTCGCGAGCTGAAACTTTTACCTCTCGATCTAAAACTTTCAGCTCGCGAGCTGAATCTGTTAGCTCGTGAGCTGAAAATCTGGTTCGCGAAGCTGAATCTGCCCTCGAATCAGGTCAGGTTTCTGCGCGCGTTTACCGGCGGGCAGATCACACTCGCGCGCAGGTAGGGAAACGCGTCTACGGATCACTCCTACGGAGATGACGTCGGCGGAGTTGTTGCGGCGCGGGCGGCTGTTCAACGCTGGATATGCAGCGGTGCTGGCAGCGTGCCTGTGGAAGTTCGTGGCTGTGGTGATCATCGGGTTCGATCTCTTTCTCGCGGGAATCGCCTGCTGGCCGGATTTGCACGTTACGCTCCCCGAGGCCGCACGGTGGGCGGAGTATGCGCAGGCGCATGACAATCGACTGCCGCCCGATGGACGAGAACGTCTGCGGTCGATCGATGAGCGGTGGGGCTCGATCGTGGCGCACTTCCAACGGGAGCGCGACGGGCATGTCCTCATACTGATCTCCACGTTCGTACCTCTGGCCGCGCTCGGCTGTCTGGTGCTGCTCGCAATCCGCGCCTATGTATTCGAAGGGCTGAAAGCGCGGCGAATCCTTCCGGCTTCGCAGGTGAAGCTGGAGATTCTTCTCGAGGAAGCGCGAGCGGCATTGCCGTCGGGGTTCCCGCCTGTCGCCCTGCGGCTCGCCCGATCGACATTCATTCGCTACCGCTTCCGGCATGGTCTGACGGCGTACTTGCAGGATTCGCTTCTCGCGCGTCTGCGTCGCGGACGCATGGGCGAGTTTCGTTTCGTCCTGATGCACGAGCTTTTTCACGTCCGTTGCGGCGATCCGATCCTGAACGCGCTGACGCGGCCCCTGGCCCGCCTGCTCGTGGTGTTCGTGGCGATATCGGTGTTTTTCACCTTTGGAAGTTGGACGCGTCCGCTCCGGGTCCCGGTGCTTCTCAACCTTTCACTGGCGGCCGTGACCGCGATCGTCGTGTTCCGGTTGCTCCGGCGTATCGACGACTCCTTTCGCCTGCACAAGGAATCGCTGGCGGACACGTATGCCGCCATGGAGACTCCAGGCGTCGACCTCGCACAGGTTTATCAGTCCTCTCCGGCCGGCGGATCGCATCTGTCGGCTGAGCAGCGGATCGGCTTCCTCCGCACGGGACGGACGGCGACGCCCGCGCAGTTGTTCCTGAGAATTCAGGTGCTGAGCGCCTATTGCATGGCCATTTGGACGGCAGGCCCGCCGGATCAGATCCTCGGCCCCAAGTTGCCGCTGCTCGAATATCCCGCGTATTGGATTGCCGCCTTCGGCCTGCTTCTTTTGACCGTGGAGACGTGGCAGAACCCGATTCCCGCTGCCTTTCGCTGGGGGTTGTTGTCCGGCGCTGCATTGGCGCTCGCCGCTTGTGCTTTCATCGCCAGGCAGTCCGTCGTCTTTCCAGAGTATTTCTATGCGCAGATCGTGGTCGTCGGGGTCGCCGCAGGCCGGCTCGCAGCACAGCGGTCGATATGGAAGCGCGTCGGAAGCGATCGGATTCAACGCGTGGCGATTGCAAGGGGAGAGGGGCGTCAATGGGTCGCGATGCTCCACGCGTTGGCGTCGTGGATCGCGTTGTTTTTCTGCGCGGTTGCTACCCTTCAGTATTTCTTCTACGTTGCCGGAATCGGAGTCTTTGGCGGCGAGCTTCCGCGCGGCTTCTCCAGCAGCTTCGATTTACGATCGGATTTCAGCTCGATCGGCTCGATCACGTTGATGCTTGTCGTCATCGCCGCGGCGCGGAATCTTAAACGCCCCTGGATTCCTGCTCTTTTCGCGGAATGGTTGTGGTTCTGGGCGGTCCTCATTCACTACGCCGCCCTGTTCTGGCTGTGGCTTTCGGATCTCTTCCCCGGCCGTACCTATGGCGAGCTTCTGACGGCATTCACGCGAATGCCGTGGCAAGACCAGCAGAGGCTCGAGCTTTACGGCCCAATCAATGTCGATTTGCGGCGCGTGATGGTTGCGACGGCGATTCCGCAGGTCTTGATCGCGCTGCTGTATATCTCCAGAATCCGGAACGCACTGGTAGCGCAGCGAAGGAGTGAGGCGAGCAGGTGACGGAGCAAGACAAGCAATTCATCGTGGCGCTGGTCTCGGAGATGCTGGCCGTGCATGCGCCGGAAGAAGTCGCGATCTATGAAGTCGCGAGCGACGACATGCTGCGTCAGGCGCGAAAGTCGCTCGAGCCGGCGGCCGACGGCGACTCCTATTTCGGCGGCCTCGAGCTTTCCCTCGGCGAGATTCTTACACACACGCTCGCTCTGATCGTAGCGGATCTCGCGATCCAGGGGCTCGTCCTTTCGAGAAACAGCGTGCGCGATTACCTGCACAAACGGCAGGAGGCCGCCGCTGAATCTGCGGCGCGGACTGCGGCCGCTCAGAAGCAGATTCGCGAGTTCCTGGACGCCCGGGCCGCAGCCGGAGAAACTCCCCCGGTTTACTGATCCTATTTCGCCAACTCGTACAAATACTCCACGAACGACATCACCGCGCCGTCGTATCCCTCCACCTTCGGGGTCGTCGACTCGATGACGTAGTACTCGTCGGGTGCGTGCGCGCCGCTGCCGTGGCCAAGGCCGAAGTGGCCGGCGGCGAGCTTCAGCGGCGCGTCGGTGAAGGCGTAGCCGGGATACGAGCCGGCGTTGCGCGGCCAGAGAACGGGGTCGATGCCCGCGCGTTTGAGCACGCTGATCTGCGATTGAATCAGTGACGCCGTCGAGGACGTGCTCGTGGGATCGTAGCCGCCCGTCACGTTCACTTCGATGTCGCCGAATCCGCGCTTCGCGAGATGCGCCTTCAGCGCGGCGACGGCATCATCCTTCTTCATGTCCGGCACGAGTCGCATGTCGATCTTCGCGACCGCGCGATGGGGGAGGATCGTCTTGCCTCCCGGTCCGGTGTAGCCGCCGACGAGTCCTTCGATGTTGACGGTCGGCTGCGACTCGAGCCGCTCGTTGGCCTGCGTCCACGGCAGGTCGTCGATCCAGTGCTGCACGCCGAGCGATTTCTTCGAGCTCCCTTCGCTGCGCCGCTTCGTCGCCTCGGCGATCATCGCTTTCTCTTCCGCGCTGATCGGCCGCGGCTTCGGATAGTTCTCGATCATGATCGTGTTGCCGTCGGCCGACACGAGCGTGTCGAGCGCTTTGATGAGATGCCAGGCCGGACTGTCGACCATTGCCTTGAGCGATGAATGGATGTCCTTCGCCGGACCGCGTCCCCATTTTTCTCCGGTCGAGATCAGCTCGAGCTCGACGACGCCTTTCGCACCGAGGGAGACCGTGACGACGCCGTCGAGATCCTGACTCGCCGCCGGCATGAACACGCCGGCGCATTTGCGCAGCGCTGCTTCCACTTCGGGACGATGCACGAGCTGGCCGATGTGCGGCGATCCGATTTCTTCTTCCCCTTCCGCGACCATCACCAGATTCACCGGCATCTTCTTGTTCGCGCCGCGAATCGCGTGCAGCGCCGCGAGGAACGCTGACTCCGGTCCTTTCTGATTGACCGCGCCGCGTCCGACGACGGCTTTGCCGATGCCCGGCTTGTCGACGATCCGCGCTTCGAGCGGCGGCGACGTCCACTCCGCGGGATCGAACTGCTTCACGTCGTACATGAAGTAGAGCCCGACGGTTTTTGCCGCGCCGGCGTCTAGCGTCGCGAACACACCCGGCTTTCCATCGGTGTTGATCACCGTCGCGGTTTGGAATCCCGCGTCGCGCGCGAGCTGCGCCATGTACTCCGCGCCGGCCGGATAGTTGCGGTCTTCCGCGGCGATCGACGGCAACGCGATCCAATCCTGCAATCGCTTGACGGCTTCGTCGTGCCGCTTCGCAACCTCGGCGCGAATGTCCGAAAGATCATCCGCGGCGGCAAAAGAAAAACTGGCGAGCGCGAGGAGGATTCCGATCAGTTTCGTGCGCATGGGCGCGGATGTTACACCCGAGCGCGCATGTCTGAAATCCGAACGTTTCTCGATCTTCGACACGCGTTCGGCAATGCAGCGCCGGTGCGATTTGCGGCGTACGTGTCGTCGGATCAACGAGTTGGCTCGCATCGGCAGCGCGGCCGGGATTTTGCGCTGAGAGGCGCGCATGTCGAGTCTCTCCATTGCGCAAATCATCGGTGTGTTCGTTCGCGAGGCGAATCAGCGGCTCGCGGAAATGACACGCATTCTCGCCGCCATGCGCGACGGCGAGCCGTCGGCGCTGCACGATCTCATGCGCCGCTTTCACAGCTTCGCCGGCATCGGCGGCATCGACGGATTCGAGGTCATCAACTCGCTCGCCGCGCGCGGCGAACGCGAATGCCGCCGCCTGATGAAAGAAGGCGCGACGCCGGCGGACGACCAGATCCAGCGATGGTCGTCGATGCTCGACGTCCTTCGCGGCGAAATCGACGAGTTGGAACGATCGACTTCCGTCGTGCGGCAGATGCCGGGCAACGATGACGGCTCGCGCCGGGTGTTCACGAAAGCGCAGCCGGGCGCGCGCATTCTCTCCGTCGAAGACGATCCCGATCAGGCGCTTTATCTCCGCTCCGTGCTCGAAGGCGACGGCTACGAGGTGCGCACGTGCGCCGATCCGAAACAGTTCGAACACGACCTCGTCGCGTTCCGTCCCGATCTGATTCTGATGGACATCCTTCTGCCGTCGATCACGGGCTACGAGCTCGCGCGATTCGCCCGGCAGCTCGACGACTATCAGACGACGCCGATTCTGTTTCTCACGACCGAGGGACAGCAGCAGACGCGCATCGAGTCGATGCGCTCGGGCGGCGACGATCACATCGAGAAGCCGGTCTCGCCGAACTTTCTCCTCGCCACCGTGCAAACGCGACTCGAGCGCGCGCGCCAGATCCGGCAGATTCTCGACCACGACTGCCTCACCGGTCTTCTGAATCGCGCGGCATTTCATCGCGAGTTGCAGGCGTGGGTGCGCGCGTCGCGCGGCGAAGGCGCAATCGTGATGATCGACGTCGATCGCTTCAAGCAGATCAATGACACGCACGGACACGCGTTCGGCGACGTCGTCCTTTCCCGCCTCGGCGCATTCCTGTATGCGAACGTGCGCGCGTCCGACAGCGTCTGCCGCTACGGCGGCGAAGAGTTCACGCTGCTCATCGACAACGTCTCGCAGGACGATGCGCTGCGTCTCGTCGATCGCCTGCGCGACGAATTCGCGTCGATGACGCAGCTCGCGCCGGACGGGAAAACAGTCTGCGTGTCGTTCAGCGCGGGCGTTGCGTCGATGCCGCCGATGATCGCCGGCATCGCCGTCGCCCTCGCGAGCGCGGATGCCGCGCTGTATCGCGCCAAAGCGGCGGGACGCAATCTCGTCTTCTCGAGCAGACAACCTGCGCCGCAGCGCAAAACCGCATAGCCGATTAGCCAAATTAGAAATTAGACGAGGAGCTAAGAGATGGATAAGCCACGAGTACTCATCGCCGAAGATGGACGCGCGCAACGAGCCGAAGTCGTACAGTTCCTGAAGCAGATGGCATTCTCGAATGTGTTCGAAGCCGCGACCGCGCACGAGGCGATCAAGATCGCCATGCAGTCGCGTCCCGAGGTCGTGATCCTCGACGGATTGCTTCCCGGCATGCACGGCTTCGAAGTCGCGCGCTTTCTGCGCAACGCCGATCCGAATTACCAGCCGCGCATCATCTTCGTCACGGCGATCTACAAGAACATCCGCTATCAGAACGAAGCGAAGCTGCATTACGGGATTGACGCGTACGTGATCAAGCCGGTCACGGAGGATTCGCTGCGGTTTGCGTTGGCGGAGTGCGTGGCTGCGGCGGCGTAGGACAATAGGACGAATAGGACGAATAGGACGAATAGGACGAATAGGACGTCTAGGACAGTCCCATAGTCCTATTCGTCCTAGAGGTCCTATCTGTCCTATTCGTCCTACGCCGCTGCCGGCGCTTCGCTTTCCGCGCTGCGCTGGTACACCGCAATCATCGGTAGCGCCACGAACGGAATATGTCCTACGGCCTGCACGGTCCAGCGCCACCAGTTGCGCGGCAGGCGATGCGTGAAGATCGGGATGACGATTAGCGACATGAACGCCCAGATGAAGGGCCCGTACACCGCCGCCACTTTGAGCGCGCCCCATCGTGAATTCAGCGCGCGCTGCATCCAGCCGAAGCGCGTGAGGAAGAAGAACACGGTCGTCCACGCCAGCGCGACGCCGAAGTGCAACAGGATGCCGATCATCATGGTGCGCGTCCCGCCGTCCAGCGCGCTCTTGCCGAGAGGCACGGACGCGACGCCCTGCCACAGCTGCGTGAACGTATTTTTGTAAATGCCGACGCTCAGGACGACGGCCCAGAGAAAATCGCTCACGCCGGTCGCAAGCCAGGCGAGGATGAAGCGGGACGCTTGGGTTTTCGGCATGCCCGCGATGGTAGCGCGGGGGAGGACGCGCGCACGCGCGCGTCCTCCGTTTGTTTTACGTTTTGTCGCGATTCACTGCGGCGTAAATCAGACCCGCGCCGAGGGCGAGCGCGGCGACGCCGGCGGCCACTTTGCCGGGATTCTCTTTCGCGTATGACTGCGCTTTGCCGCCGGTGTTCTTCAGATAGTCGCGCGCGGTGTTCATGTACTCGTCGATGTCGACGTTCTGAAACTGCGCCTTCAGATTGTTAATCATGTCCGGTGTAATGCCGAGATGACCGAGAAGCTGTTCGACGCCCATGCGATTCGTCGCCTGACCGCACGTCGGACAGATGTCGCTGTCCGTCGCGCTCGTCGTGCCGAAGCCGCCGCGCGTCTCCGTGTCTGTCGATCCGAAATTCGATCCGATGTTGGGGTTCTCGTCCATGCTGGTTCTCCTCGCTATTTTCGTTCTTCTGCGCGAGCCTCATCGGGCTCGTAGTTGCGGCGGTGCGTTCCGATGCGCGGATCGCCCGACTTGTTCGTGTAGCGGTCTTCGTCATTCCATTCGTTGTCGGTGTGCCCGAACGCGAACTCCTGGTCGAGCTGGTGGTCGGCGCCATCGCTGCGGAACGAAGCTTTCGAGCTCGTCGCTGGCGGCGTGTAGGTGCGCTCGATCAGATCGAGCGGAATGTCGGTCTCGCGTTGCGGATACTTCGCGGCCTTCGGCTGCGGCTTCGGCGCGCGCGGCCGTGTCTGCTGCACTTCTTCAGGCGCGGCGTCGTCGAGAAAACGACCGCGCAGGAACAATCGCTTCACCGCTGAGGCTGCACGATGCAGCATGCTCTTCTTCCTTTTCCCGTTTGCGGTTCTTGGCATCCGGTACTCCTTTCACACCGTTGATCCTTGCAATACGGGTGCTGACTTGAAGGGAGGTAAAAGGGAAAAGGAGAAAGGTAAAAGTAGCTGCGCTTGACGCACGATTGCAGTCGAAGGCGCAGCTACTTTTCCCTTTTCCCTTTTACCTTTACTTTTCACTTCCCGTCGTACGTCACTCTCCAGATCACGTCGCTGCCGTCATCGGCGATGAGCAGCGAGCCGTCGGGAAGCACGAGCAGGCCCGCGGGACGTCCCCAGACGTCCTCGCTGTCGGGGCTGGGTGCCCATCCGACGACGAAGTCGTCGTAGCCGCCGGAAGGTTGCCCGTTCCTGAACGGGACGAAGATGATCTTGTATCCCGTGCGGCGATGGCGATTCCATGATCCGTGCAGCGCGACGAATGTGCCGTTGCGATAACGCGCGGGGAACATTTTGCCGGTGTAGAACGCCATCGTGATCGGCGCGGAGTGCGACTCGATCAACAGCGATGGAACGATCGCTCTCGCGACGAGCTCGGGATGCTCGCCCGCGCGACGCGGATCGACGTTCTTTCCGATGTACGAAAACGGCCACCCGTAAAACGCGCCGGCCTTCACTTCGGTGATGTAGTCCGGCACGAGATCGTCGCCGAGTCCGTCGCGCTCGTTGACGGTCGTCCACAGCGTGCCGTTCACCGGATTCCACGCCAGCGCGATCGGATTGCGCAGCCCCGACGCGAACACGCGCGCGCCGCGGCCGTCGGGATTGAATTCCGTGATCGCCGCGCGCCGCGGCTCGCCTGTTTCGTCGTCGACGTTCGATGCCGAGCCGACGGCGACGTACATCTTCGAGCCGTCGCGATTGAAGAGGACGTTGCGCGTCGCGTGACCGCCGCGCGGCAGCGGCGCGACGGGAGTCGGATCGCCGTTCGCGACGAGCTGTCCCGCTTTGTAATCGAAGCGCACGATCGCGTCGGTGTTGCCGACGTAGAGCGCGTTGTCGCGAAACGCGAGTCCGAACGGACGATTGAGGCCGTCGTAAAACACCGATCGCTTGTCGGGCTTGCCGTCGCCGTTCGTGTCGCGCAGCACATCGACTTCGAGTCCGGCCATGCAGGCGACGAAGACGTCGCCGTTCGGCGCGAGGATCATGTTGCGCGGCTCGCCGAATCCGGTCGCCCATAGCTCGATGTGAAATCCCGGCGGCGCGTACAGCTTCGCGCTCGCCGGACGTTTCACCACGCGCGGAGGATTGCCGGCGCTCGACGTCGCGAACGGACGCGGAAGCTGCGCTGCGCGGATGTCGTAGTGGTGCATCACCGGCTGCGACTGCGCGGTCTGCGCGTCGCCGCGGGCGCAGGCGAGAACCAACGTGAGCGCGAAAAGTTTCGGGTATCGCATGGCAAGGCTCGGCTAAACGATCGAGGTCATTCCGAGGAGGGGAGCGGCGTAGCGCGCGTCGCCATCGATCACCGCTTCCGCGTCGATCTTCTGTCGCGTGAACAATCGCCACGCGCGATCTCCCGTCAGCGTCACGCGCACGTCCGCAGTCTCCGCCTCGCCTTCGTAAAGCATTCCCTGCACCAGCGACCACACCGCGTCGTCGATGCGCAATACGACTTTTGCTTTCACGTCGCGATACGTGAACGGCAGCGCGCGGACGAACGTCGCGATCACCGGCGCGAGATACGGCTCGTGCAGCGGCGCTCGTCCCGTCGCATCGCGGATCTGCTGCTGGTGGTGCCATTTCTCGGTCAGCTCGCGCGCGACGTCGAACCACATCGGAGAGTGCTCTTCGCCCGCCCAGCTCACGCTCCACTTCGCCTCCGCGAACGGATCGAGCGTCGCGAAGAACTCAGCCAGCTGCGCACCATAGCGTTCGTGCAGATCGACCATCAGCTCCGCGCTCAGTCTTCGCGCAAACGACACGCCCTCGGCGTTGAGATCGTCGACCAGCGCGCTGACGGAAGTCACGTCGCGCGGCGGCGGTTCATGCCCGTCGCGATGCATCGACAGCCGCCGCAACGTCGTGTCGAGCAGATGCGCGGCGACGTCCTTCACCGTCCACGCGCCCGCGACCGTCGGCGCGTTCCATTCATCGGAAGACAAGCCGCGCAGCAGGGCAACCAGCTCGTCGTTGAGCGGCGCGAAGAGATGAGCGGTGAGGATCGGCTGCGGTGCTTTCATCTCGTGTGAGGACGTGCGACATACTATGCGGCTTATGAAACGTCGCTGCACGCTCGTCCTGCTTTTTGCCGTCGCGCTTCCGCTGTTCGCGCAGAAGACGCAGAAGCCGCCATTGCACGGCAGTCACTGGATGGCCATCACCGGCAAGCCGCTCGCGGCGACCGCGGGCGCGATGATGTTTCAGAAAGGCGGCAACGCAGTCGACGCCGCGGCGGCGATGCTCGCGGCGGTCTGCACGATGTGGGACACGTTGAGCTGGGGCGGCGAGACGCAGGCGCTCATCTACGACCCGCACGCGAAAAAGGTCATCGGCATCAACGCCCTCGGCGTCGCGCCGACCGGCGCGACTGCAGACTTTTACAAATCGAAAAAACTCAACTATCCGCCGGAGTACGGCCCGCTCGCCGCGATCACGCCGGGAACTCCCGGCGGTCTGATGACGATGCTCGCCGAGTACGGAACGCTGTCCTTGAAAGACGTGCTCGCGCCGGCGATCCAGATGGCCGACGGCTATCCGATGGAACAGCAAAGCGTGAACACGATCGAGCGTGAGAAAAAGCGGCTGATGCAGTGGCCATATTCGAAAGCGGTCATGTTTCCGCATGCGGGAGTGGTGCGCGCCTCCGGCGCGCCTCCCACCCCCGAAGGCGCGCCGGAGGCGCGCACCACTCCACAAAGCATCACGCCGTCACACGATGTCGCTGCAAGCGCATCGTCAAGCGGAACAAGCGGCGCTCCCGAGCCCGGCGAAATCTTCCGCCAGCCCGATCTCGCGGCAACGCTGCGCAAGCTCGTCGACGCGGAACAGCAGGCGCTGAAGAAAGGGAAGTCGCGTAAGGAAGCGATCTACGCCGCGTACGACCGCTTCTACAAGGGCGACATTGCGCAGGAGATCGCGCGCGGCACGCAGGAGCAGGGCGGACTGATTACCGCGAACGACCTCGCGAGCTGGAAAGTGCACATCGAAGAGCCGGTGAAGACGAACTACAAAGGGATCGACGTCTACAAGCTCACGATCTGGTCGCAGGGACCGATGATGCTCGAGACGCTGAACATCCTCGAGAACTTCGATCTGAAGTCGATGGGCTACAACAGCTCGCGCTACATCCACACGCTGTATCAGGCCATGAACCTCACGTTCGCCGATCGCGATTTCTATTTCGGCGATCCGTACTTTCCGCCGGCCGAGCCGGTGGCGGGACTGCTGTCGAAAGACTACGCGCGCGAGCGTGCGAAGCTGATCAATCCCGATCGCAATGATCCGAACGTCGCGCCCGGCGATCCGTATCCGTTCCAGGGCGAGAAGAATCCGTTCCTCGATACGCTGCACCAATGGCCGTCGACGCTGAACACGCCGCGCACCATCGCCGCACTCGATCACTTCCACGAGATGTTCCTGGCCGGTACGACGTCGATCGAAGCGGCGGACGAGTCGGGATGGGTGGTGTCGGTCACGCCGAGCGGCGGATGGGTTCCGGCCGTGATCGCCGGAAAAACGGGAATCGGATTGAGCCAGCGCGCGCAAAGCTTCGACACCGATCCCGCGCAGAATCCATACAACATCATCGAGCCCGGCAAGCGTCCGCATGTCACGCTCACCCCGACGCTTGCGCTGAAAAACGGCAAGCCGTATCTCGCGTTCGCCGTGCAGGGCGGCGACACGCAGGACCAGAACCTTCTGCAGTTCTTCCTCGACATCGTCGAGTTCGGAATGACGCCGCAGGAAGCGACGGAAGCCGCGAACATCAATACGTATCAGGCGCGCAAATGGCTCGGCGACCGCCTGTCCGTCCCCGGCCGCATCCTCCTCGCCGACTCGACGCCGCCGTGGGTGCGCAGCGAGTTGAAGAAGATGGGATACGACCTCACGTTCGAAGAGCGTACGTCGGGACCGATCAACGCGATCGAGTTCGACCAGGAGCACGGAACGATGTGGGGAGGAAGCTCGAATCATGGGGAGGACTATGGGATCGGGTGGTGAAGGTGAAGGCAGAAGGCAGAAGGCAGAAAGCAGAAGGCAGAAGGCAGAAGTGAGACGAACGAAGCGATTGAAGTTCGAGTTTCGAAGTTCGAATTTGGAATGTTGAATTCGTAAGTCGAACCTCAGATTCATACTTCTGCTTTCTGCTTTCTGCTTTCTGCTTTCTGCCTTCTGCCTTCTGCCTTCATTCCAATCCGCGGCGCTGCCTCACGCGTAGCTTTCTCATGAACGTCTTCATCACCGGCGGCACCGGGTACATCGGCAGCCGCGTCATTCCCGCATTGATCGAGGGCGGACACACGGTCCGCGCGCTCATTCGTCCCGGCTCCGAAAAGAAACTCCCGCAAGGTGTGTGGCCGATTCTCGGCAACGCGCTCGACGCGTCGACGTTCGCGCGCTACATTGCGCCGAGCGACACGTTCATCCAACTGGTCGGCGTCGCCCATCCATCGCCGTCCAAAGCCGACGAGTTCCAGAAAATCGATCTCGTCTCCATTCGCGAGTCGGTGAAAGCAGTCGAAGCGAGCACCATCCGCCACTTCATCTATTTATCGGTGGCCCATCCCGCGCCGGCGATGAAGGCGTACGTCGCCGTTCGCGAAGAAGGCGAGCGGCTCGTCCGCAACACTGCCATTCCCGCCACCTTCGTCCGTCCCTGGTACGTCCTCGGCCCGGGCCACTGGTGGCCGTACGCGGTCCTGCCGATGTACTGGATCTGGGGCGCGTTCCCGTCGCAACGCGAGACCGCGCGGCGCTTGTATCCGGTCAAGCTCGCGCAAGTGGTGAGCGCGATCGTGGATGCGGTGGAGAGGCCGCCGGCGGACGTTCGCGTGATCGAGGCGCCGGAACTACAATCACGACATGTCGCAGCCGCACCATCACCATCGATACAGCTACGCTGAGTACGTGGCGTTCGAGACATTCTCCGAAACCAAACACGAATTCCTCGACGGCGATATCTACGCCATGGCCGGCGGATCGGAAGATCACACCGTGCTGGCGGCAGAAATGATTCGGCTGCTCGGCAACATCCTCGTGGACCGCCCCTGTCGCGTCTATACGACAGATATGCGTGTTCACATCATCGCCCCGAATCTCTCGACCTACCCCGATGTCTCGGTGATTTGTGGACCGTTGGAGAAATATGAGCCGGGCCCGGAAGCCACGGCGCTGAATCCGATGATCGTCGTTGAAGTGACGAGCGATTCATCCGAGGAGTACGACTTCGGCAAAAAGCGCGAGTACTACCAAACGATCCCTTCGCTTCAGGAGTACGTAGTTCTCTCGCATCGTGAGCGACGGATCACAGTGTGGATTCGCGAAGGCAGCGCGTGGTCAGCGCGCACATCGGTGAGGGGGGAGCAAATCGTCCTGCCGTCGCTGCCAGCGGAGCTTGCGGTGGATGAGATTTACCGCAAAACTTCCATTCCCTAACGCACCCGCATTAACGACTCCATTCATCCGGCCTCGAGGCCCGCAGCGCTCGCCTTTCTCGCGGCTACCGGCGGAGGTTCGCGTGATCGAGGCGCCGGAGATGCGGGGCGGCGGTACACTACAAGTGCATGGCCGAACCGCACCGGCATCATCGCTACACGTACGCTAGCTACGTCGCGCTGGAAAAGTACTCGGATACCAAGCACGAATTTCTCGACGGCCAGATCTACGCAATGGCCGGTGGCTCGCGGGACCACGCCGCTCTGGCGATGACAATTGGCCGTGAGCTTCTGAATGCGATGCAGGGAAGAGACTGCACCGTGCAGTCCTCTGACTTTCGAATCTATATGGAAGCGGTGAATGTCGCAGCCTTTCCCGACGTTTCGGTGATCTGCGGGCCGATGCAACTGTACGAGCCGGGGCCGGAAGAAACAGCGCTCAACCCCATGATTCTCGTCGAGGTGACGAGCGATTCGTCAGAGGCGTACGACTATGACGCAAAACGCGGGTACTACCAGACAATCCCGACACTTCGTGAATACATCGTCGTCTCTCACCGCGAACGGCGAGTCACGATCTACGTGCGCGGCGAACACGATGCGTGGGTGAGTCACGTTGCAACGCGAGGCGGCCGGTTTGCTGTCCCGTCGCTGCAGACCGAAATCGCCGTCGATGACATCTACGGCAACCTCGACATCCCCTAACGTCCCCTCATCAACGACTCCAACTCGTCCGGCCTCGACGCGCGCACGCGCGCTTCCTCCAACGTAATCAGCCCGTCCTGCACGAGGCGCACGAGCGACTCTTCGATCGTCATCATCCCTTGCCGTTTGCCGAGGGTGATTTCCTGCGCGAGGTTTTGCAGCTTGTCGTTGCGGATCTGGTTGCGTACGGCGTAGGTCGCGTGCAGCACCTCCACCGCGACGACGCTCGCGGTGCCGTCGCTGCGCGGGATGAGCTGTTGCACGACGATCGCGTTGAGGCTGAGCGCGAGCTGCTGCTTGATCTGCGTTTGTTGCGCGGACGGGAAGACGTCGACGATGCGATGAATGGCTGACGCGACGTCGCTCGTGTGCAGCGTCGACAGAATCAAGTGTCCCGTCTCCGCGGCGGTCAGCGCAGTGGCCACGGTCTCGAGGTCGCGCATTTCGCCGACGAGAATCACGTCCGGATCCTGGCGCAGCGACGCGCGCAGCGCGGCGGCGAAGGACGGCGCGTCGCGGCCGACTTCGATCTGCTCGATGATCGACTTCGCGTTGCGGTGCTCGTACTCGATCGGATCTTCGATCGTGATCACGTGACGCGCCTCATTGCGATTGATCTCGCCGACGAGAGCGGCGAGCGTCGTCGATTTTCCCGAGCCGGTCGGACCGCACACGAGCACGAGTCCGCGACGCGGCTTCACGAGCTCCGCGAGCGTGAGCGGAAGGCGGAGCTGCGTGAGCGTCGGCACTTCCGTCGGCAGCGCGCGAATGGCCGCGGCGATGGTCCCGCGCTGGCGATGCACGTTCACGCGGAATCGCCACGCGCGGCGGTCGTCGTCAGTTGCGGTCTTCGCGAGCCGCAGCGAGAAATCGGCTGCGCCTTCACTGTCGATTCTCTCGCGCAGCTTTCCGCCGACGAGATTGCCGAGGAGGGATTGGATCTCGTCGGCGGAAAGAGGAGCGTCGGTGGATTGCGAGAGACGCCCCGCGACGCGGAACACCGGCGGTACGCCGGCGATGATGAGCAAGTCGCTGGCGCCGCGCTGCGCCATCTCGATGAGCAGCGCCTCGAGTGGAGCGGCGGCCGCGGAGCCTGCACTGAGCGAAGCCGAAGTGGCCGCCGAGGTATCGAGACCAGCCGGCGCCCGAAGCGAGCGCCGCTCCACAGAATCATCCGTTTCATTCAGCTCGCGCACCAGCTGCTCGAGCTCCGGGTCGGGAATCAGTTTCTTCGCCATCTTCAGCGGTTCTACGAACGAAGCATGCCAGAGGTCACTGATGGATGGCAGATGGCAGATGGCGGTGGTTTCGAATTGCCATCCGCCATCCGCCATCCGCCATCTGCCATCCGCCATCCCGTGTTTACGAGTTCGTTGCAGCTCTCGGTTTCGCGGGCGGCATCGCCTCCATCCAACGAAGCAAAGGAGAACACCATGTTCGAGACTTCGATCCGTGCCAAGGCCCTTCCGTCGCGCGGCAAGTACACGCTGCTGACGGTCTCGCTGATCGCGCACAGCGCCGTCATCATCGGTGCGATCACGATCGGACTCGTCTCCGTGCGCTTCCCGCTCGACGCGCCGAACGAGTTCGCGCGCGCGCCGATCTTCGCGTCCGTCCAGATCCCTCCTCCGCTCGGCAATCCGAACGGCGGTGCAAAGCCGAAACCCCAGCCGCAGCCGCAGCAGAAACCCGCGGTCACACTCCCGGTGCAGCAGACCGCGCCGCCGGCGATACCCGACACCACGCAGCCGGCGCAGAGCGCATCCACCGGCGGCGACACCACGACGACTTCCGGCGACGGCACCGTGCCGGGGCCGATCGGCGTTCCGTGGGGAACCAAAGACTCGCCGGGATCGCTCGACGCGCCGCCGGTCGCGATGCCGCAGACTCCGGTGCAGGAGAAGATTTACACCGTCGGCGAAGTGAAATCTCCGACGATCCTCAATCGCATCGAGCCGCTGTATCCGCCCGCGCTGATGCGCGCGAAGATGGCCGGCAAAGTCTCCGTGCACTGCGTCATCGACAGGAACGGCCGCGTGCGTGACGCGCAAGTGATCTACGCGACGATGCCCGCGTTTGGCGAGTCGGTGTTGCGCGCGATGAAAGAGTGGCGCTATCAGCCGGCATCACTGAACGGAACGGCCGTCGAGTGCTATCTCGACCTCACCGTGGACTTCGGGGTGCGATAATCGCGCCCCGAAGTGTTCGTCCCGAAGTCTCTCGTCTGTTTTCGCGAAGGCTATACCCGTGAATCGATCACGCGCGACGTTGTCGCCGGCATTGTCGTCGGCATCGTCGCGCTTCCTCTTGCCCTCGCGTTCGCGATCGCGTCCGGCGTGCCGCCCGAGCGCGGTCTCTACACCGCGATCATCGCCGGCTTCCTGATCTCCGCCCTCGGCGGCTCGCGCGTCCAGATCGGTGGTCCCACGGGCGCATTCGTCGTCATCGTCTACGGCATCGTCGCGAAATACGGCTACGAAGGCCTCGTCGTCTGCACCATCATCGCCGGCGTCCTGCTCATCGCGATGGGACTCGCGCGCATGGGCGCGCTCATCAAGTTCATCCCGTATCCCGTCATCACCGGCTTCACGTCCGGCATCGCCGTCATCATCTTCTCTGGACAAGTCAAAGACTTTCTCGGATTGCACATCGGCACCGTGCCCGCCGATTTCGTCGAGAAGTGGATGACGTACGCGGGACATTTCGACTCGATCGATTGGACGACCGCGGGCGTCGCGATCGGCACGCTCGTCGTTCTCCTCGCCTGGCCGCGGGTCTCGCGCATCGTTCCCGCGCCGTTCGTCGCGATGGTCCTCGCGACGATCGTCGTGCAGTTCTTTCATCTGAACGTAGCGACGATCGGCTCGCGCTTCGGCGCGGTCCCGTCGGCGCTTCCGCATCCGCAGTTGCGCGCGATTCCATGGGATCACATCCGCGACTTGATCTCGCCCTCGGTGACGGTCGCGCTGCTCGCGGCCATCGAGTCGCTCCTCTCCGCCGTCGTTGCCGACGGCATGATCGGCACGCGCCACAAATCGAACATGGAGCTCGTCGCGCAGGGCGTCGCGAACATCGGCTCGGCGCTCTTCGGCGGCATTCCCGCCACCGGCGCGATCGCGCGCACCGCCACGAACATCCGTACCGGCGGACGCACGCCGCTCGCCGGCATGCTGCACGCCGTCACGCTGCTGCTCATCCTCGTGTTCGCCGGCCAGTGGGCGGCGAAAGTTCCGCTCGCCGCGCTCGCCGCGATCCTCGTCATCGTGTCGTATCACATGAGCGAGTGGCGCTCGTTCGCGAGCCTGCTGCGCGCGCCGAAGAGCGACATCTTCGTGCTGATCGTCACGTTCGCGCTCACCGTGTTCGTCGATCTCACCGTCGCCGTGCAGGTCGGCGTCGTCGCCGCGTCGCTGCTGTTCATAAAGCGGATGTCCGAGGTGACGAACATCGAGGGCGTGACGACGGAGCTGCGCGATCGCGACGATGAGCCGGTGAAAGACATCGGCCGCGCGATTCCGAAAGACGTCGTGATCTATGAGGTCAACGGACCATTCTTTTTCGGCGCGGCCGATAAGTTGAAAGACACGATGTCGGAGATCGACAAGCCGCCGCGAGTCTTCATCCTCCGCATGCGCAACGTGCCGGCGATCGACGCCACCGGCATCCATGCGCTCGCGCAGATGGCGAAGAAGTGCCGGCATCAGGGCACGACGCTGATCCTGACCGAGATCCGCCCGCAGCCGTTGCGCGCGATCGTCCGCACCGGACACTTCACGCGCGACAATCTCGCGAAGACGCTCGACGTCGCGCTCGACTACGCCGAACGCCAATCTTGAAACATTTGTTGTGGTGACCGCTGACCTCAGCGGTCACAGCGCCGCCTAACGGCGGCGCCAGCGGCGCATTCGCGCCGCCGCGACCGCTGAGGGCAGCGGTCGCCACATCATTAACTCTCCGGCGCCACTTCCTCCGCCGCGACGACGCGCTTCGACAGCGACGTCACGTACACCACGCCGACGACGCCGCCGATGGTGAGCAGCGCGCCGATCGCCGCCATCATGTTGATCGTTTCGTTGAGAAAACGCGCGCCGAGGAACATCGAGACGATGACGGCGAGCTGCGAGATCACGCCGACCGTCATCGCGTCGACCCAGCGCAGGGTGAACGTGAGCAGCAGCTGCGCGGCGATCGCGAGGAGCGACGTCGCGATCAATGCGAACCATTCGTCGCGCAGCGGCGACTTCCACGTCGCGATCGCGAACGGCGACGTGACGAACACGCCGAAGAGACAGAAGCTCGTGTACACCGCCCACGAATTCTCTCCGCGCCGCGCCGCGCGCATGGCCGTCACCGCGACGCCCGAACAAAGCGCAGAACAGAGTCCGAGCAGTTCCCATCGGCCGAATCCGAGGATGTCCTCGGGGCGCGCGTGCGCGTGAACGACGAGAAAGATTCCGGTGAGTGCGACCGGCATCGGGATCAGCACCTTCGGACTGATTTTCTCGCCGATGAAGAGCATCGAGAACACGCCGCTGAACAGCGGCGCCGTGTAATTGAGCAGCGTTGCCACGCCGACGCTCGTGTGCTCGATCGCGAGAAAGTAAAACAGCACCGCCATTCCGCCGAAGAAACCGCGATAGATGAGGAGGTCGAAGCGCTGAAACGTGAGCGCGGCGTTGCGATAGCGCGTGATGAGCAGGGGAGGGAGGAGACCGATCGCGAAGCGGATCATCGCGACCTGCGATCCCGAGAGCCGCGCCGAGGCGAGCTTCGCGCAGAATGCCATCAACCCGAAGAACGTCGCCGACGCGAACATCAGCAGGAGCGCGCGCCGCGTGGCATTTGCTATCGTCACGACGCGGGAGATTAACCGATGAGCGACATTCTTTACCGCGATGCCACGCGCGCCGACGTCCCGGCCATCATCGATTTCCAGATTGCGATGGCGCGCGAGACCGAGGAGCTGGACCTCGATCGCGACATCCTCACGAAAGGCGTGAGCGCGCTCTTTGACGATCCGAACCTCGGGCGCTACTACGTCGCCGACGTCGATGGACGCGCCGTCGCATCCCTGATGATCACGTACGAATGGAGCGATTGGCGCAACGGAATGGTGTGGTGGATCCAGAGCGTGTATGTCGATCCGTCGTTTCGCAAGCGCGGCATCTACGCCGGCCTCTACGCGCACATCAAAGCGATCGTCGCGCCCGATCCGTCGATTCGCGGCATCCGCCTGTACGTCGACAATCGCAACGTCTCCGCGCAGCAGGTCTACGCCCGCCTCGGCATGTCCGGCGAGCACTACAAAGTGTTCGAGTGGATGAAGTGACGCTTGCGCGCAATGATCTCCGCGATCTCTCCTTCGCGTTCCTGAAGCACATCGAAGTCCTCGAACGCCGCGCGCATCTCGCCGGCAGCGATCGCATACGTGCCGCTCATCCGCGCCGCCGCGACGACCACTCCTCCGCGTCGCACGACGCGCTTCGCTTCCGCGAATAGCGGTCGATGCAGATAGAATAGGATCGCGACGAGATCGAACGATTCATCCTCGAACGGCAGCGTCGCTCCGCTTTCGAGATCGAGCACGCGCGCATCGATGCGCGGATCGAGCTCGCCCACGATGCGAATCGCCTCCGGCGCGCCGTCGATCGCCGTCACGTTCCATCCGCGATCCGCCAGCCAGAACGCATTGCGTCCGGCGCCGCACGCGAGATCGAGCGCGCATCTCGGCGTGAGATCGCACGCGGCTTGCACCAGGAGCGACGCGGGCTCGCGATCGATCTCCTCGCGCGTCCGATATCGCTCGTTCCACTCCTGGAGATTCATTGTGAGAGTATGAGAGCATGAGCCTCCGCGGAGTCGTTCAAGTTCTCACGAGAGGAAAGGCAAAGATGCTCAAGCCCGGCGATCCTGCTCCCGACTTCGAAGTCAAAGACCACCACGGCAATACCGTCCGCCTCAGCGACCTGCGCGGCCGCAAAGTCGTCCTCTGGTTTTATCCGAAGGCCGACACCCCCGGTTGAACGAAAGAAGGTTCCGGGTTCCGGGACCTCGCGAAAGAATACGAGGCGAAGAACGCCACGATCTTCGGAATCAGCTTCGACAACGAAAACGACAACGCAGCGTTCGCGCAGAAGTACAACTTCAACTTCCCCCTCCTCTGCGACACCGATCGCGAAATCGGCCTCGCCTACGGCGCCGCCGAATCACCGAAGGACGAATACGCGCGCCGCATCGCGTACGTGATCGATGAGGACGGCAAGATCGCGCAGGCGCATCCGAAGGTGGACCCGGCGTCGTATCCGCACACGCAACTCGAGACTCTCTAGTCTTCGAGTTTATCCCGCGCGAAGACGCGGGATCTCTGGTTCCACCGCGACCGCTGGAGCCTACGATAGCTGTCCGTCACCGTCATGCTCGTGGTATCACCCTTCGCGGTGTAACTGGAGATCCCGCGTCTTCGCGCGGGATAAACTAAAAGACCAGCCTGTTAACCCTCCTCCCGCCTCCCGCGTTGTAACAGTCAACCTGCAACTATTTGCTGCGGCTGACGAATAAGGGGTCAGGACACCTGGAGGTTAGGGAAATGAGTGCGAAGCGGAAACGCAAGGTCACGATCATTACGATCATCGTTCTCGTCGTTGCCATCGTGGGAACGGTGGCGGTGAAGGCGAACGGAAAGGACAAGAAGCCGCCGGAGTCGCCGGTCAAGACCGCCAAGGCCGAGGTCGCCGACGTTCAGGTCAAGGTGACGGAAGTCGGCACGGTCGAGCCGGAAGTGAAGGTCGAGGTCAAGTCCGCGATCTCCGGCAAGGTCGTCGAGATCCTGCACCGTGACGGCGACGTCGTGAACCGTGGCGACACGCTCGCGCGCGTCGAGCCCGACCTCAACCAGGCGCAGTCGCTCGCGGAGACCAAGAACTCCGTCGCGTCCACCGAGATCCGCTACAGCGAAGCGAAGAAAAACTTCGAAGCCGACGACAAGCTCTTCCTCCAGGGACTGCTCGCGCCGAAAGCGCATCGCGACGCGGAATCCGAGTACCTCCAGGCCCAGCAGGAGTATTCGAAAGCACGCGAGAAATACAACCTCGTCGAAAAGAGCGGCATCCCCATCAGCCAGTCGCCCGCCAACTTCCAGGGCTCCAGCGTCGTCGCGCCGATGAGCGGGGTCGTGCTCACCAAGAACATCGAGATCGGCGAGTCGATCACCTCGGGTGTCTCGTCCTTCAACGCCGGCACGGTGCTCTTCACTGTCGCCGACACGTCGCGCATGATCGTCAAGGCCGGCGTCAACGAGGTGGACATCGGCAAGATCCACGTCGCGATGCCGGTGCGCGTCACGCTCGACGCTTACCCGAAAGTTCTCTTCAAGGGAAAGATCGACCGCATCGCTCCGGCCGTGCGCGTCGATGACAAAGTGCGCGTGTTCGACGTCGAGATCCGTCTCGACGCACAGGGACGCGAGCTTCGCTCCGGCATGACCGCCAACATCGAAGTCGTCGGCGAGCGCAAGGACAAAGTGCTCTCCGTCCCCGTCGAATCCGTCTTCAAGCGCGACGATCAGGAAATCGTCTACGTGAAGAAGACGATCGATCCGAAGGCCTTCGCCCAAGACGCGAAGAAGAAAAAATCGGACGGCCCGAAGAAAGAAGACAAGGACGCGTGGAAGAAGTTCTTCGACAAGCGCGTCGTCGTCACCGGCCTCGCCGACAACGCGCGCGTCGAGATCGTCAGCGGCCTCAAGCCCGGCGAAGAAGTCGCGCTCGAAGATCCCACCGTCACCAAAGATAAGGACGAAGACAACGACTAAGTGAAGTGGAGCGGCGGCCGCCCTCGGCCGCCGACTACTCGCGAGAATTCGGCGCCCAAGGGCGGGCGCCGCTCCACAGTGCATTGCGACGGGGACGAACGACATGAGCGCAGTCTTCAAATTTCACGAATGGACCGGGTCGAAGCCCGAGCCGCCGAGCGCGGAGAAGATCGGCAAGCAGCTGATCCAGCTCGAGCGCGTCACCAAGACCTACGACTCCGGCGAGAACGCCGTGCAGGCGTTGAGTGGCATCGACCTGCAGATCGATCGCGGCGTGTTCGTCTCGATCATCGGTCCATCCGGCTCGGGCAAGTCGACGCTGATGCACATCCTCGGCTGTCTCGACACGCCGTCCGAGGGAAGGTACTGGCTCGACGGCGAAGACGTTGCGACGCTCTCCGCGCGCCAGCTCGCGAAGATCCGCAACCTCAAACTCGGCTTCGTCTTCCAGACGTTCAACCTTTTGCCGCGCGCCACGATCCTGAAAAACGCCGAGCTCCCGCTGCTCTATGCCGGCATCGACAGCGATGAGCGGAAAGAGCGCTCCTACGCCGCGCTCGAGCGCGTCGGACTCGCGAACCGTGCGAAGCATCGTCCGAACGAGTTGTCCGGCGGACAGCGGCAGCGCGTCGCGATCGCGCGCGCGCTCGTCAACAACCCGTCCGTCATCCTCGCCGACGAGCCGACCGGCAACCTCGATCAGAAAACCGGCGGCGAGATCATCCACCTCTTCGAAGAGCTGGCCGCGAACGGACAGACCATCATTCTCGTCACGCACGACCCCGTCATCGCCGCGCGCACGCAGCGCCGCATCAAGATCGTCGACGGCCTCATCGCCGACAACGACGACATGGACTAATCGGTTGCGCAGTTACGCGGTTGCGCAGTCGCGCAGCAAAACCCCGCGTAACCGCGCGACCGCGCAACCGAGGAACCAATGCTGATTTTCGAAGCCATCATCGACGGCATCCGCGACATCAAGGATCATTTCGGGCGCACGCTGCTGCAGCTCCTCGGAATCATCCTGGGCGTGGGATCGATCGTCGCGACGTTCTCGCTCTCCGTCGCCGGAAAAGAAGCGTCGATGAAGTATTACCGCGTCAGCGGCGGCATCGAGCGCATCTGGATCGGCAACAAGCAGTCGAGCAAAGTCACGCAGGACGCGAAGGCGAACGCATCGAAGGGCCTCACGTATGCCGACGCGATGGCCGTGCGCGCCGAGGCGAAGGAGATCGACCTCGTATCGCCCGTGTCCGAGGATCAGATGACGATCCGCTACAACGGCAAAGAGAGCAGCCGCTCGGTCATGGGCGTCACGCCCGCGTACTCGCCGATCAGCTTCTTCAAAGTCGAGCATGGACGCTTCATCACCGACGCTGACCTGCAGGGCGCCGCCCGCGTGGTCGTCCTCGGCACGACGCGCGCCGAAGAATTTTTCGGCAGCGATAACCCGGTCGGGAAAACGATCTTCGTCAACGGTGCGGGATATCTCGTCGTCGGCGTCATGGAAGAGAAGTACTTCAGCTTCGATCAGAAGCACAACGCGCTGCGCTGGATGAACCGGCAGATGTACATGCCGATCACCACGGCCATGACGCGCAAGGGCGAGCCGCTGAAACAGGGGCGCATCTCGTTCATGCACGCGCGCATGAAAGACGTGAAGCGGCACAAGGAAGCGGTCGCGGAGTTGGAGCGCATCCTCTTCCGCCAGCACCACACCAAGGACTACCAGGTGTTCTCGCGCGTCGCGAACCTCGCGCGCAATGAATCCGAGAACAAGATGTACGACGTGACGTTCATGATCTGCGGACTCATCTCGCTGCTCGTCGGCGGGATCGTGGTCATGAATATTCAGCTGGCGTCATTCAACGAACGCGTGCGCGAGATCGGCACGCGCAAGGCCGTCGGCGCCGCGCCGATCCAGATTTTCTTCCAGATGCTGACGGAGTCGCTGCTCGTCTCCGTGTTCGGCGGCTTCCTCGGATTGTTCGTCGGCAAGTTCTTCACGCAGGGCATTGCGCTGCTCACGAAGGATCCCGCCGTCGTCACGCCGAGCACCGTCGTCACCGCGATGATCTTCGCGGCCGGCACGGGACTCGTGTTCGGCATGTACCCGGCGATCCGCGCGTCGCGCCTGAATCCGATCGAAGCGTTGAGGGTGGAGTAATGAAATCAGAAATCAGAAATCAAAAAGCAGAAGTGGCCGAAGCCTCATTTCTGCTTTCTGCCTTTTGCTTTCTGCTTTGAACGGGTGACGATATGCAAATTGGCGAATCCATCAGAACGTCGCTCGAAGAGGTCAGAGGACATCCGCTCCGCTCCGCGTTCACGCTCTTCGGCGTGATCCTCGGCACGCTCGCGCTGGTCGTCGTCATGTCCGTGCTCGACGGCGTGCAGCACTCCGTTCTCAAAGGGATCGACGACCTCGGACTCGACGGCGTCATCGCCGCGTCGCAGCGCACGCCGGTCGATCGTGTCGAGAAAGCGAAGGCGCATCTCTCGCGCGGACTCCGCGCCGAAGACGTGAAAGCGTTCGACGACTCGCAGAACATCACCGAGATGTCGCCGGTCGGCGAGACGCGCTCCGTCATCACCGCCGGCAATACCACGCGGCGCATCAACGTCTACGGCGTCATGCCGGAGTACGCCGACATTCACAATCGCAAGACATCGATGGGCCGCTTCATCAGCCAGCGCGACGCGGAAACGAATGCCGCGGTCGCCGTCCTCGGATATCGACTCAAGACCCAGCTCTTCGGCGGCGAGGAAGCGATCGGCCGCCAGGTGAACCTCGGCGATCGCCGCCTCACCGTCATCGGCATCGGGACGAAATTCGACACGACCTTCGTCGATGACGACGACTTGGTCAAAGAGATGGGCGGCGTGTACATCCCCTGGACGATCTACCGCGACATGTTCGGCCGCGCCAACGCGATCTCGTACATGCTCGCGAAGGCGGTGACGCCGGAAAAGAGCGTCGAAGCCGAGGATGAGGCGACCGCGCGGTTCCGCCAGGCCCATAACGGCATCGGCGACACCCGCATCAACAACATCGGCAAAGACATCCTGCGCGAGCGCGGACAGATCGAGATCATCCTCCGCAACTGGCGCATCGTCTTCTTCTCCATCGCCGGCGTGTCCCTCCTCATCGGCGGCGTCGGCATCTTCTCCGTATTGAAAATCTCGATCAGCGAGAGACTCTTCGAGATCGGCCTCCGCAAATCAATGGGCGCGTCGGATGTCGACATCTTCATGCAATTCCTGATCGAGTCCGTCACCCTCTCCGTCGTCGGCGCCGCCATCGGCCTCCTCCTCGGCATGGGCGTCGTAGGATTGATCTCGAAATTCTTCCCCGCGGGACTACCGGTCTCCGCCTTCGGCGTCATGGTATCGACCGGCTTCGCCATCTTCGTAGGCTTGTTCGCGGGCTTGTACCCGTCATTGAGCGCGTCACGGTTGCAACCGGTAGAAGCGCTAAGGGCGTAGGTCTCGTGGAGCGGCGGCCGCTTCGGCCGCCGATTTGTCGCGAGACCCGGCGCCCGAAGCGGGCGCCGCTCCACAGGTTCGGGGGCCGGAGCACGGGCAGTCAGCGGGTCAAGGTAATTCGTCGTCTTGTGGAGCGGCGGCCGCTTCGGCCGCCGATTCGTCGCGAGATCCCGGCGCCCGAAGCGGGCGCCGCTCCACAGGTTCGGCGGCCGGAGCACGGGCAGTCAGCGCGTCAAGGTAATTCGTCGTCTTGTGGAGCGGCGGCCGCTTCGGCCGCCGATTTGTCGCGAGAACCCGGCGCCCGAAGCGGGCGCCGCTCCACAAGCTCCGGAGACCATAGCCACGGGTAGTCTTCCCATCGCGCGACGAGACCGGCACGAACAGGATTGTTGAAGATGTACTCGCGTTTTGCATTCAGGTTTTCGTCCGAACGCAGCATTCGATCGAAGGAGTCGCGCTGCCAGAGTTGGCCGGAGCGCCTGAGTTTGCGGTTGATCTGATGAACGGACGCGCCTTTGATGCGATCCAGCAGCTCCCACAGCGGGACGTCGTCATACGGCGTGACGATCAGATGTACATGGTCAGGCATGACGACGACGCAATCGAGCCAGCACATCTTTTCGTGATCGTAAATGCATGACCGCAGAACGATGTCTCGCGCAAGCGGCACGAGCGTCTTCCGATCCTGCGTACAGAACGTCACGTAAAACGTCCTGCCGACTTTGCTCAGGTGCGGCAACCGTCTTCGATACGCGTTCGTGTCAATCCCAACCGGCACACTCCCATTGTCCCTCGGCGTCCATTCTCGACACGTCCTGTGGAGCGGCGGCCGCTCCGGCCGCCGAGCACTCGCGAGAAATCGGCGCCCGAAGCGGGCGCCGCTCCACAGGACGTGTCGAGTAAACTCGCCTTCGCAAAATGCGCACGCTCGTGAAGGTTGCCCTCGCCGCCGCCCTGGTCGTGGTCACGGTTGCCGTGGTGGCGCAGCCGAAACGGGAGGAGCCGAAGAAAGAAGAAAAGATCGCGGTGAAGGTGACGCCGGAGATGGTTCGGCATAGCCGGATCCTCGACACGCTTTACTTCGCCGGCACGGCATATTCGATTGGCGTGCTGCTCCTGTTGTTGCTCAGCGGCGCCTCACGAAAGATGCGCGATCTTGCCGCTGCGCTGTCGAAGAAATGGTTCGTGATGGCGATGCTGTACATCGTCTTCTTCACCATCGCGACCACGCTCCTCGAATTTCCGCTCTCGTATTACGCGGGCTTCGTGTTGCCGCATCAGTTCGATCTCACGAATCAAACGTTTGTCTCGTGGCTGGCCGATGAAGGAAAAGGGCTCGGCGTCGGACTCGTGCTCAGTGCGCTGATCGGCGCGCTCGCGCTCTTCGGCATTCGCAAGTTCAAGCGCTGGTGGCTCGTGCTCTGGATCGGAACGATTCCGATCGTCCTGCTGATGGTCGTCATCCAGCCGGTGATCCTCGATCCGATCTTCAACAAGTTCGAGCCGCTGAAGAACCAGCGGCTGAAGCAGGAGCTGCTCACGCTCGCGTCGCGCGCCGGCATCGAGGGCGGGCGTGTGTACGAGGTCAACAAATCGAAGCAGACCAAGACGATGAATGCGTACGTGAACGGCATCGGTCCGACGAAGCGCATCGTCATGTGGGACACGCTGCTCGCGAAGATGAACGACGACGAAGTGCTCGCGGTGATGGGCCACGAGATGGGCCACTACGTGATGTGGCACATGTGGAAAGGCCTCGCGTTTTTCATCGGCCTCTCGTTCTTCGTCTACTACTTCGGCCAGCAGATCCACGACCGCGGTCTCGAGCGATGGGGCGCGAAGTGGGGCATCACCGGCCGCGGCGATCCCGCGTCGGTGCCGTGGCTGTTGCTGCTCGTCAGCATCATCGGCTTCCTGCTGTCGCCGGTCATCAACGGCTTCTCGCGCCACCTCGAGCACAACGCCGACGTCTTCTCGCTCGAGCTCACGCACTTCAACGAGCCGATGGCGCATGCGTTCGTCAAATTCGCCGAGGACTCGAAGACCAATCCCGAGCCGAGCGAATTCATCGAGCTCTGGCGCTACTCGCATCCGCCGATCAACAAGCGCATCGCCTTCGCGCTCTCCTACAAGCCGTGGGAGAAGGGGGAACCGAACCGGCTCTGGAAGCCGTGATTGGGCGCGACTGCGCAACCGCGTAACCGGCTCCGTTACAATCTCCTGCACAGATCCGTAAGGAGTCCCCAAACCATGTCCCGCAGGCGTACGCTTCAGTCGATCCTCGTCCTTCTTTTCCCCCTCATCGCCGCCGCGCAGGTTCCGACGATCATCAACGAGATCGGAGAGCTCGAAGGCGTGCGCGACCCGAAGTGTTACGCGACCGCGAGCCGCCTCGAGGACTTCATTTATGGAACGCCGCTCGAGTCCGAGGCGCGGTTCGCGAAGATCGAGTTGCAGAAACAATTCATTCGCGCGCTGTGGGAAAAGGCGTCGAACGCCTCGCGCGCGGCGGGGAAGAGCGAAGTCGGCGTCGATGAATTGAAGCCGGTGTTGCAGGGCGCGGTCGCGTATGTGCAGAACGCGGACGGCTCGTGGCTCGTGCACGGCGACACCACCGTGACGGCGCGCGACAAACGTCAGTACGGAACGGTCGCGTATGCGCTGCGCGCGGTGCTCGCGGTGCAGCAGGATGCACTTTTCGATCCGAAAGCGGCGCTGCTGCCGTTGAACGCCGACGCGGTCGAGCTGTTCAAGGAGTCGGTCGACCTCACCACGCTCGCGGCGCTTCAGCGCGCCGATCGCGAGTCGCGCAAATTGAATCGCGATCGCATCACGCCCGATCTTCTGAAAGCGGCGTGGAGAAACGTCATAGGTGGAGCGGCGGCCGCTTCGGCCGCCGACGCATCGCGAGAAATCGGCGCCCGAAGCGGGCGCCGCTCCACAGAGACCGGAGAAAAGTTCGCGACGATCAAGGCGATCGTCGCCGAGAAGGTCGCCGCGTTCGAGAAGTACAACAACCTCTCGATGGCCGTTTTTCTCCGCAACCTGCAGGTCTACATGGCGCGGCACATGTGGCCGTCAGATCCCGAAGAAGGGAAGCAGTTCCGCGATCAATTCACGAACGTGATGATCGCCTGGATGAACGACGTGCTGCTCGAAGCGGACAGGCAGGCGAAGAAGAACAACCATCCGTTGATCCGCGTCGGCGACGTTCACGCCGCGCTGCAGATCTTCCAGCCGCACGAGGCGAATCAGTACGAGGACATCATCTACTTCCCGCGCCTCCCGAAAAACGAGCGCGTCGTCATCGAGGCCTACGACCTCGACGCCTTCCGCGACGGCGGCGTTCACTGGCTCTATCTCAGCGAAGCGATCAACGACCCGAATTACAAAGGCACGATCGAGCCCGATCCGTTCGCGGCGGAGCTCCTCACCGAAGGCGCGGCGCAGATGGGTGTGCTCGTGTTGCGCGTCGCCGGCGGCGTTGCCGAGTCGGAGAGTCGCGAGCGGTTGCAGCTCGGCGATCTCGAGAAGTCGCTGAAGATCATCCAGGCCAAGCTCGACAAACACGCGTCGATGCCCGCGCCGAAGAAAACTGCCGCCGCGATCGCGTCCGCGCCTTCGGCTGCGAAGTCGGGAGGGAAGTTCTTCACTGACGTCACCTCTTCGAGCGGCATCGCCTTCGAGCACCGGATGTCGGACTGGCTCGCGCGTTTCATCCGCAGCTATCAGGTCGTCGAAGGCAACACCGTGCGCCTCGCCGTGCCGCCGACGTTCGGCGGAGCGGGTGTTGCCGCCGAGGATGTGGACAACGACGGCGACATCGACGTGCTGATTCTCAGCGGCGCGGGCAACGCGCTCTATCTCAACGACGGCAAGGGACGCTTCACCGATGCGACCGAGGCGGCCGGACTCGGTTGGAGACGCGCGGACGGAACGGCGGGCGAGCCCCGACAGCCGATCGTCGCCGACTTCGACAACGACGGGCTCGAAGACGTCATCATCACGTACGTCGACGACGATCATCGTGTGTATCGCAATTTGGGCAACGGCAAATTCGAGGACGTGACCTCCCGCGCGCACCTCGGCGGAAAGGGACTCGTCGGCGGTCCCGCGACCGCGCTCGACTTCGACAACGACGGTCTCCTCGATCTCTACATCGGCTACTTCGGCGACTACATTCATGGCACGCTGCCGACGCTCTCGCGCCGCAACAGCAACGCGCTGCCCGACAAGCTGTTTCGCAACAAGGGCAACTTCGTGTTCGAAGAAGTGCCGGACAGCGGCGTCGAGAACACCGGCTGGGCGCAGTCCGTCGGCCATCTCGACTTCGACGGCGACGGCCGCGAAGATTTGATCTGCGGCAACGACTTCGGCACGAATGCGTGGTATCGCAATCTCGGAAACGGAAAATTCGAGGACGTGTCGTCGAAGATCGGCACTGACAAGCCGAGCTACACGATGAACGTCGGCATCACCGATCTCAATCGCGACGGCCTCCCCGACGTCTACATCTCCAACATCGTGACGATGGACAAGGACGAAAAGTACGTCCTCCCCGACACGAAGACGCAGATGAAATTCAATCCCGCGAAGATGGCCAACATGCGCGTCGTCGAAGCGAACGACATGTGGGTCTCGAGAAGTGGAGGACAGGCAATCCTGCCTGTCCAATACGAGCAATCCAAAGCGATCGGCCGCGGATTCCGCTCGACGGGTTGGAGCTGGGGCGCGCAGTTCTTCGACTACGACAACGACGGCGACGACGATCTCTATCTCGTCAACGGCATGAACGAGTACGCGGTCTACTCGAGCGTGAATCCGTATCTCACCGATCCGTCGGGCAAGCCGACGAACGCGGTGCTGCCCGTCGCGACGAAAGAAGAGCCGGTGTTCTTCGTCAACACGAAGGGCATGCTGCAGGAAGAGAGCGCGCAGAGCGGCGCGGACCCCGCCGGCAACGCGCGCAGCGTCGCGTACCTCGACGCCGACAACGACGGCGATCTCGACATGGTCGTCAACAACTTCAACGCCCCGGCGATCGTCTATCGCAACAACACCAGCGGCAATCACTGGATCAAACTGCACCTCACCGGCGATCCGTCGAAAGGCGTCACCCGCGACGCCATCGGCGCAAAGATCCTCGTCGACACCGCCAAAGAAAAAGGGATGTGGCGCGAAGTCTTCTCCACGATCGGCTATCTCTCCGTGCATCCAAAAGAACAACACCTCGGCCTCGGCAGCGACACGAAAGCCGACGTGACGGTAATTTGGCCGGACGGGGAGAAGCAGGTGTTCAAGGGATTGGGGGCGGATAGGACGTATCGGATCGTGCAGGGCAAGGGCATCGTTCGCTAGCGAATGAAGGCAGAAGGCAGAAGGCAGAGGGCAGAAGTAAGAAGTCGTTGCCGTCGCGTGTTCGCCTTACTTCTCACTTCTGCCCTCTGCCTTCTGCCTTCTGCCTTCATCTCCGCCGCGCCGAGGTCCCCCTACCTCACCCAACACGCGTCCGACCCCGTCCAGTGGCAGTCATACGGCGACGCTGCGTTCGCCGAGGCGCGCAAAAACAACAAGCCGATCTTCTTATCGATCGGCTACTCCACCTGCCACTGGTGCCACGAAATGCAGCGCGAGTCTTTCGCCGATCCGGAGATCGCGAAGCTGATGAACGATGCGTTCGTCAACATCCTCGTCGATCGCGAGGAGCGTCCTGACATCGACAGCGTCTACATCGCCGTCACGCGCACGCTTACCGGCGACGCGGGCTGGCCGAACAACGTCATCCTCACGCCGGACGGCAAGCCGTTCTTCGCCGCGTCATACATTCCGAAGGAACGTTTCCGCGCGCTGATCCCGCGCGTGCAGAAGATGTGGAGCGAGCAGCGCGAAGGCATCGTCGCCTCGGCGAACATGGTCATGACCGCGCTCAAACCACCGCCCGTCAGCACGGAAACGCTCGGCGCGGACATTCTCGAGAAAGGCTATCGCCAGCTCGCCGCGCGCTATGACGCCGAGAACGGCGGCTTCCTGCCCGCGCCGAAATTTCCGAGTCCGCATCATCTGATGTTCCTGCTGCGCTACTGGAAGCGCACCGGCGACACGAAGGCGCTGAAGATGGTCGAGCACACGCTGCAGACGATGCGCGCGCGTCCGATCTACGACGCGCAGCGATTCGGTTTTCATCGCTACGTCACCGATGCCGCCTGGCGCGAGCCGCATTTCGAAAAGATGCTGAACGATCAGGCCGTGCTCGCGATCGCATATCTCGAGGCGTATCAGGCGACGCACAAGAAGGAGTACGCCGACGTCGCGCGCGAGATCTTCACGTACGTGCTGCGCGACCTGCGCGCGCCGAATGGCGCGTTCTACACCGCCCACGATTCCGAAGTCCGCACCCGACGCGACGAGAAAATTCTCACGAGCTGGAACGGCCTGATGATCGCGTCGCTGTCTCTCGGTGCGGTTATTCTCGACGAAGACTCCTACGCGATCGCCGCTCAAAGCGCTGCCGAAGTCTTCGTTCCATCCCGCGCCCGTGCCCGCGCCCGCTCCCGCGCCCGGGGTGGGGGAGAAGTCGCTTCGCTTACCACCGCCCCGGGCTCGGGCTCGGGCTCTGGGTTCCAATTCCTCGACGACTACACGTTCTTCGTCTGGGGCCTCCTCAATCTCTACGAAGCAACGTTCGACGCAAAGTATCTCGAACGCGCGATCGCACTCGAAGACAAAGCACTGCGTTTGTTCCGCGACAACGAAGGCCGCTTCTTCGTGACGTCCACCAACGAGCTGCTCGTCCGCCCGCGCGAGACCGGCGACGGCGCGCTCCCCTCCGGCAACTCCGTGCAGCTGATGAACCTCATCCGCCTCGCGCGCATCACCGCGCGCGACGACTACGCGAAGTCCGCCGGCGCGCTGATCCGCTCCGTCGCCGACGAAGCGAGCCTCGCTCCCGTCGCCTCCACCGGCCTCCTCAGCGCACTCGACTTCGTCCTCGGCCCTTCCTACGAAGTCGTCCTCGCCGGCAAAGACGTGACCGCTCTCCGCCGCGCCGTCTTCGCGCAATTCGTCCCCAACAAAGTCGTCCTCCGCGCGCCGGTCGCGCTCGCACCGTACACAAAGGAGCAGAAGCCGATTCACGGCCGCGCGACCGCGTACGTCTGCACGAACTACCTCTGCAAATTGCCGGTGACCGACGCCGCGAAAGTGAGCGAGCTCCTCCGCTAACGTTTCGCCCCGCGCGTCGTCTGCACGTGCAATGCTCCTCGGACTCCTGATCCTCACGCACCATCTCGCCAACGGAACCACCGTCGTCCTCGTGCCTGATCCCGCCGCAACGCGCGTCGCCATTCACGCGACGTTCGATGCGTAACCCGGCCGATGTGACTTTCGTTACGGCGGCGATCCGTCCGTAAACCCATTATGGGGACGGTCCCCATGCTCAGACTGCGGGTTTTGCTGTTGCTGACCTTCGGGCTCGCGCCGCGGATATTCGCCGTGATGTACATCGTCCCGGCGGACCGATTCGAGATCGAGCGCGCGAGCGCGATCATCGTCGGCCGCGTTCTGAGCTCGCACGTCGAAGCGTCGCGATACGGCATCGAGACCGTGACCGACATCGCGCTCGAAGAGGCGATCCGCGGAACTCCAGACAATCGGTTTCGGGTGCACGAGCCCCTCGTTCCGGGCGTCCCCGAATTCGCAGATGGAGAGCGCGTGCTTCTCCTTCTCTATCAACGCGACGACGGCGAGTACACGGTCCTCGATCTTCAGCTCGGCGCGTTCCATTTGGTCAACGAGCTTGCCCTGCGCAATGCATCCGCGATCGAGGGCTGGGATCATGACGGGCGAATGCATCGCGAACAGCAGCGTTCCGCGGAACCGTTTCTCGCGTACGTTCGTGGCATCGTCCGCGGAGAGGCCATTGCCGGGAATTACTTCGTTGCGAACCGCGCAACCCAACCGCTGCGCCCGACGAGCAGTTTTACCGCCACCTCGTACACGCTTTACTACAGCGGCGGTCGCGGAACGCGATGGAACGTCTTCCCGAGTGCGGTGAACTGGAACCAGGGCAATTCAGAGACCGGCGTTTTGGGCAGCGGCACTCCGGAGATCGCTGCTGCATTCAGCGCCTGGAACGCCGGCGGAACCAACTACGTGCTCGCGAGCGCGAAGGCCAATCCGAACGGATTTCTCGACGCCTTCGACGGCGTCAACAACATTGTCTTCGAGAAGAACCTCACCTCCGCTGGCGTCCCGCCGTTTAACTGTTCATCCGGCGGCGCCCTCGGCATGGGCGGCATGACGCACGCCGACTTCGGATCCGGCGTGCACGTTTATCAGGGCGAAACCTTCGGGACGACTCTCGAGGCCGACGTCAGCATGAACCAGGGCCTGGGCGCCTGTACCACCGTTTCCTCCGACCAGTTCAAGACCGTCATCGTCCACGAGGTGGGCCACACTCTCGGCTTCCGTCATTCGGATCAGAACCGCCAGCTGACCGCCGCATGCTCGACCGATTCCACGCTCGACTGCAGCAGCGCAGCGGTGATGAACCACATCCTCCTCTCGGGTCTCAACGGAAAACTCCAGCAGTGGGACAAGACCGCGCTGAGCAGCGTCTACGGGAGCGCACCGGCATGCACGCCGCCTTCGATCACCGTGCAACCGGCCGGCACCGCGATCATCAGCGGCAACCCCGCGCAGCTCGCCGTCACCGCAAGCGGCACCGGGCCGCTCTCCTATCAATGGTTCACCGGTTCGAGCGGCGACAGCTCTGCTCCCGTCAACGGCGGAATCACGGCGACGATCTCCGTCAAGCCGCTGTTCACCACGTCCTACTGGGTCCGCGTCACCGGCGCGTGCTCGCCGCCCGCGAACAGCAGCGCCGCCGTCGTCGTCGTGAATCCGCTCAGCTGTCCATTTGTAGTTTTGGATGCACCGCGCGCGACGGAAGTGAGCGACGGCTTTCAGCTTTCCATCAACGCCAGCGGCGGCACGTCGTTCACGTACCGCTGGTTCGAGGGAGCAACGCCCGGTGCCGGATCGGAGCTCGGGACCGGCAACCCGCTGCACGTCCAACCGTCAACGACGACGAGCTACTGGTGCCGCGTCACGAATCACTGCGGCAATACAGCGAACAGCAGTGCCGTGACGATCACGATCGTCCCCAAAAGCACGCGCCACCGCGCGGTGCGGCACTGACGCGCTGGTGCCTTACCACTGCATCGAGACCACGCGCCACCCGCCGCGATTGACGAGCGTCAGCGTGTAAGCGCCGCGCCGCACGATCGCGGCGTTCGGAAACACCGTGATCACCGCGTCTGCCGAAGGCTCAGCGGACACGTGGACCGCGCCGTCGATCAATTGCTTGCGCGTCACTTGATCGCCGGCATTGCGCGTCCAGACGAACGACTCATCGGCGTGCGCCTCGAGCTCTTTCGGATCATTGACGAGCGCGGCAAGAAATAGCGCCTCGACCGCGGCGATGTCCTTCTTCGCTTCCTCTTCAGGCCGCGGCAGGATGGTCGCCTGCCAATTCACGACCTGCCACATTCCTTTGCGCTTCAGGAACGTGCCGCTGTTGAGATACGTCCCGACTTCGCGCCGCCCGTTATGCTCGGTGGTGCCGACCAACTTGAACGCGACGACCGCGGTCGTACCGTACAGATTGATGCGGACGTCTTCCGCCGTGTAGACGACCGCCGGATCGCCTGCATTCGGCGGCGGCGCCGAGCGCACGTCCTTCATGATGTCGGCCTTGCTCACGCGCCGTCCCGACGATCCCGTGTAAATCAAATCGTCGGCCCAGAAACGATCGTGCATCGCCGCATCGTTCACCGACGCGCCGGCGAGAAAATCGTTCAGCAGTTTCGTCAGCGCCTCTTTATCCGTCTGCGCCTGAACGCTGCCAGCAATGAAAAGAACCAACAGCAATCGCTTCATCAAACCGATTCTCATTTCTGCCTTCTGCCTTCTGCCTTCCGCTTTCGCGTCACTCCCACTCCAGCCTCCACTCGCAACACGCCCCGTCCTTCGTGAAGCACTGCAGCTTCTCGATCCTCACGTTCTTCGCGCCCGTCAGCTCCGCCATCTTCTCGACCCATCCGCTGAATCGCGCGCAGCCCGCGCGCTCGGTCGGAAAATCTGCGAGCTGGATGCGCACGCCGTGCGAGCTCTGATCGAGCACGCGCAGCTCGCCGCGGTTGTACATCGCGCTCCACATCAATCCCACTTTCCCGATGATCGCCGTCGGCGTCATCACCATTGCGAAGAATCGATACACGCCTTTCATCGCGTCGTTCGCACCCTCGCGTCCGGCGCGCTTCGCGAACGCGTCGAGCGGCTCGCCCTTCGCGGCCGCCGCCGCTTCCGTGAGGCGGTTCAACATATGCAGAGGAACGGTTTCCGTGGCGAGAATCGGCGAGCGGAAGCGCGCGTACTCGGGGCCGAGGGCGCCGAACATCGCGTCGCGTTGCGGCGCGTCGAGCTCGGCGTCGATGAACTTCTGCAGGCTGCGAACGGGAGATCCTTTGACCGTGACGCTGTCGTCCACCATCGTCCGTCTCCAGTCGAGTTGTGCCGGAAATTCGCTGACCGAGCGACGAGTATAGCCAAAGGCGAAGCGAGCAGCTTCGCGGTGTTCATTGGCAAGCGACGGCAATGCCGTCGCTTGACTATAATCCGCCCGCCTCAAAGTAGTTCCGCGGAGGACCTGATGCAAGACGAGGGAGCGGCGGCCATCGCTGTCGCCGAGGAAAGCAACGAGCCGGCGATCGGAAAACGCGACAAGCTCGAAGAGCTGTGCGTCAACACCATCCGTTTTCTCGCCGTCGACGCCGTCGAGAAAGCGAAGTCCGGACATCCCGGCACGCCGATGGGCATGGCCGACATGGCCTTCGTCCTCTGGACCGAGTTCCTCCGCCACGATCCCCTCGAGCCGCACTGGAAAAACCGCGACCGCTTCATTCTCTCCGCCGGCCACGCGTCGATGCTGCTCTACTCGCTCCTCCATCTCACCGGCTATTCCGACATGACGCTGGACGACCTGAAGAACTTTCGCCAGTGGGGATCGAAGACCGCCGGACATCCCGAGTACGGACACGCGAGCGGAATCGAAGTCACGACCGGCCCCCTCGGGCAGGGTTTCGCGCACGGCGTCGGCATGGCGCTCGCGGAGAAGATGCTCGCCGCGCGCTTCAACACCGCCGATCCGTTCCATCCCGTCGATCACTACATCTACGCAATCTGTTCCGACGGCGACTTGATGGAAGGCCTCAGCGCCGAAGCCGCGTCGATCGCCGGTCACCTCGGCCTCGGCAATCTCATTTACTTCTACGACGACAACAACATCTCCATCGAAGGGGAGACGCGCCTCGCGTACTCCGACGACGTGAAGAAGCGATTCGAAGCCGTGCACTGGCACGTGCAGACGATCGACGGGCACGATCGCGCCGCGATCCGCAAGGCCATCAAGCGCGCGCAGCGCGAGACCGCGCGGCCGTCGATGATCATCGCGCGGACGATCATCGGATGGGGGAGTCCGAAGTATCACGGCACCGCGCGCGCGCATGGCGAGCCCCTCGGCGCCGACGAAGTGAAGGCCACGAAAGAAGCGCTCGGCTGGCCGCTCGAGCCGACGTTCCTCGTGCCGCCCGAAGTCGCCGAGGAATTCGCGAACAAGACGAAGAAACTCGTGCGCTCGCGCAAGCGCTGGGAAAAAGAGATGACGGCGTGGCGCGTGCGCCAGCCGCAGCTCGCCGAAGAGTGGGACCGCTATTGGTCGCGCTGGCTGCCCGACGGATTCGAGACCGTGCTCCTCGAAGCCGGCAAGTCCGACAAGGCGATCGCCACGCGCGCCCTGTCCGGCCAGGTCATCCAGAAGATCGCGACCATCGCGCCGTTCGTCGTCGGCGGATCGGCCGACCTCGCGCCGTCGACGAGTACGCTGATCAAAGACGCCGGCAGCATCGAGCGTCCGAAAGGACACGAGAAAGAACTGCCGTCACTCGACGTCTTCCAGGGACGCAACCTCCACTTCGGCATTCGCGAGCACGCGATGGGCGCGATCGTCAACGGCGTGACGCTGTACGGCGCGTTCCGCTGCTACGGCGCGACCTTCCTCATCTTCTCCGACTACATGCGCGCGTCCGTCCGCATCGCCGCGCTCATGGGCGCGCCGTCGATCTTCATTTATACGCACGACTCCGTCTTCCTCGGCGAAGACGGTCCGACGCACCAGCCGGTCGAGCATCTCTTCGCACTGCGGCTGATTCCGAACCTCGTCCTCTTCCGTCCCGCCGACGGACCCGAGACCGCGATGTCGTGGGTCTACGCGTTGAACGCGACCGATTATCCGACCGTCCTCGTCCTCACCCGACAGAAACTCGATCCCATTCCGCACCCGCTCGAGTTCGACCCGAAACGCATCCTCCGCGGCGCGTACGTTCTCGACGGATACGAGAACGGCGACATCACCATCATCGCCACCGGCTCCGAAGTCCCCCTCGCGGTGAAGACGGCCGATTTGTTGCGCAGCGAAGGCACGAACATCCGCGTCGTCTCCGCCCCATCGCTCGACGTCTTCGATCGTCAACCTCCGGACTACCAGAACGAAGTGCTGCCCAACCGCAGCCGCACCGTCTGCATCGAAGCCGGCCGCTCCGACGGCTGGTACAAATACGTCAATCACGACGCCCTCGTCATCGGCATCGACCGCTTCGGCGCATCCGCACCATACGAGAAGATCGCCGAGGAGTTGGGCTTCACGCCCGAGAAAGTCGCAGCGCGCATTCGCGAGTGGCGCGGACCGGTGTAGCACAGGCTTTCCAGCCTGTGCCCCGGCCTCTTTACGTGGACGGTGCGAGAATAGGATCAACGGACATGCGGAGAACATTTACAGCCGTCATTGAGCGAGACACCGACACGGGTTACTACGTCGCATTCGTACCCGGTGTTCCAGGAGCTCATACACAAGCTGAGTCGCTTGACGAGTTGAACGCAAACCTCAAGGAAGTCGTCGAGATGCTTCTCCAGGACGGCGATCTGAAAGTAGAAGCGGAATTCGTGGGCACGCAGCTCGTCGAAGTGAGCTAGCGTACTTACTCCGCCCCGACGTGTTGCTCGCGTCGCTGCAGAATGATCCTGTTCGCGTAGACGGTCTTGTGATCGAGATCGCCATCGAGATGGATGTAGTCGCGCTCCTGGAGATCGCACGCGTACAGCCGGCGGCCATCGGTCGTTTTCATCGGGAGCCACTTCGCGGCGACGAAGTCGTACGGCTGCCGGTAGAGCCGAAAGATGATGTTGTCGCCATCCACGAGGACCTCACGGATCTGGCCCTCGAGGGTGATCGGATTCAGGACCCGTGTCCCTTGTTCGAGACCGTTTTCACCCTTTGCGGACACAGTCGTGAGCGCGATGAGAGTGGCGAGCGAGAGGACCACGTTTCTTGTTCGCATGGCAACGCGACTTTCGCAATCGGCGCGCCCATGGCTGAGTCTTGTGGAGCGGCGCCCGCTTCGGGCGCCGGGCTCTCGCGAATGATCCGCGCGGAGTGCGTCTAACAGCTATGCTGCAAATTCAAGATTCTCGCGAATGATGCGAGGGTGGCGCGCTGCGATCCGGAGCAACGCGATCGCCGGTCCTTCCGGCTGCCTTCGGCCCTGCTCCCAATTTCGAAGTGTGTGAACGCTGATCCCAATCGCTCGAGCGAACTGCGTCTGTGTCAGGCCCACGAATCGCCGAAGTGCCGAGATATCGTCGCCCGATTCAAAGCGGCCGAGGATCAACCGCTTACGTTGGCGGGCGGAAATAGACTTGGAAAGTTGCTTGGCGGTAAGTTCGGGAATGTCAGTCATCGAGTTCCTCGGATCGTTTGCATACGGGAGGCCGTATCAGGGTACCCGAAGCGCGCAGGAGGGCATCTTGTGGAGCGCGCCCGCCCTCGGGCGCCGGCCTCTCGCGAAGAACCGGCGGCCGAAGCGGCCGCCGCTCCGCCCTGCGGTAGCATCCCCTCCATGCGCAAACTCCTCCTCCTTCTCCTCGCCACCGCCGCGTTGCATGCCGAGGACGTGACCGTCGTCCGCGCGGCGCGCATGATCGACGGGCGATCCGACAACGTGATCGCGCCAGCGGTCGTCGTCGTGCGCGGCGACCGCATCGAAAGCGCGGGGCCGAACATCGCCGTGCCGGCGAATGCGAAGGTGATCGATCTTGGCGACGCGACGCTGATGCCGGGCCTGATCGACGCGCACGTGCACGTCCTGCTGCAGGGCGACGTCACGACCGAGGACTATGACAAGCAGATCTTTCGCGAGTCGTTGCCGTATCGCGCGCTGCGCGCCAGCCGCGCGCTCCGCTTCGCGCTGCAGGCCGGCTTCACCACCATGCGCGACCTCGAGACCGAGGGCGCGATGTATACCGACGTCGACCTGAAGAACGCCGTGAACAACGGAGTGATCCCCGGTCCGCGTCTCCTCGTCTCCACGCGCGCGCTCTCCGTCACCGGCGGCTATGGCCCGGCCGGCTATTCGCCCGAGATCGTCTATCCGCACGGCGTGCAGATCGTCGACGGCGTCGACGAGGCGCGCAAAGCCGTGCGCGAACAGATCGCCAACGGCGCCGACTGGATCAAGGTCTACGCCGACCGCTCCTACTTTCTTCTTCCCGACGGCACGCTCTCCAGCATCCCGACGTTCACGCGCGAAGAGCTGAAGGCGATCGTCGATGAGGCGCATCGCCTGCGCCACAAAGTCGCGTCGCATGCGATGGCGTTTCCCGGCATCGAGAACTCGATCGTCGCCGGCGTCGACTCGATCGAGCACGGATTGTCGATCACCGACGAGCAGCTCGATCGGATGAAAGCGCAGGGCATCTTCTATTGCCCGACGACGATCGCGCTGGAGCATGTCGCGCCCGGACGCGCGGCCGAGGGGCGGACGATCTGGGCGGCGCTGCCGAAGTTCCACAGCGACACCGTGCGCCGCGCGGCCCGCCGCGGCGTCACCATCGTGTTCGGCACCGACGCCGGCGCATTCGAGTGGGACGCGCATCTGCAGACCAAAGAGTTCGGCTACCTCGTGCGCGACGGACTCACGCCCATGCAGGCCATCCGCGCCGCCACGAGCATCGCCGCCGCCGCCCTCGGCCTCGAAGACAAAGTCGGCACGATCGAGCCGAAAAAACTCGCCGACCTCGTCGCCGTCCCCGGCAACCCGCTCACCGACATCACGGCGATGGAGAAGGTTTCGTTCGTGATGAAGGAAGGGAAGATCTTCACCGCCGGTAGCTTCTAGGAGCTTGCGCGGCAGAAACGACGATTTCAGGCGCGTTGCGCCGCTCGAAGCCGCAGGTGGTGACGTGGCGACAAGCATGCCGCAAGGCGGAGCAATCCACGCAGCCGCCCGTGGCGGCTAGCCGAGGAGCGCGGGCATCTTGCCCGCCTCCCGGGGGCGGGCGGGACGCCCGCTCTCCTCTACAATCCCCGCGATGCGCAAACTCGCCTTCGCGATCCTCTTCCTCGCCACGTCCGCCTTCGCCGACTATCGCGAGTTCCTCACCGTCCCCGTCGATCCGTCGATCGCGACGAAGCTCCGCATGGCCGCGCAGGCGTCGCTCAAACAATTTCCGAAGTTGAAAGACGAAGACCTCGCATTGACGATGATCGACGTCACCAATGCCAACACCTTCTCGCGCGGCGACTACCACGGCGACGCGCCCTTCTATCCCGCGTCCGTGATCAAGCTCTTCTTCATGGCCGACGTCTACGCGACGCATCGCGAGAACCTCCCCGACGTGCAGCGCGCGCTCAAGGAGATGATCGTGATGTCCGACAACGACGCCACGGCCTACCTCGTCGACATCCTCGCCAACACCACGCCCGGCGTCTCGCTCGAAGGACGCGCGCTCAACAAATTCATCGACCGCCGCCGCGACATCAACCGCCGCTTCCAGCGCCTCGGCTACACCGACAACGTCAGCGCGATGATGAAGCCGTGGAGCTTCGGCCCCTTCGGCCGCGACCTGCAGGTTCTCGGCCCGAACAAAGAGAACCGCAACAAACTCACCGCGAACGCGACCGCGTCGCTGCTGCTCTGGATCGTCCGCCGCCGTGCCCCCGGCGCGGAACAGATGATGGCGATCCTCGATCGTCCGCTCGCGCCGATGCGCCAGGATGAAAACCAGGTCAAGGAATTCCTCGGCGAGTCGCTCCCGGCCGGCGCGAAGTTGTGGTCGAAGGCTGGCTGGACCAACGAAGTCCGCCACGACGCGGCGTATGTCGAGCTGCCCAACGGCCGCAAATTCATCCTCGTCATCTTCACGCGCGGCACCGCCGACGACCTGACGCTGATTCCCGGCATCGCGAAGACCGTGCTCGCGGAGTGGCAGTGACGCTTCGCCGCATCGCGATCGCGATCCTGATCGCAATCGCGGCCATCGCGGGAGTCGTGCTGGTTTTCAATCAACAGCGCCGCGCGCGTGAAACGCAAACCGCCGCGGCCGCGGCGCCGCGCAACGGACGTTTCATCGACGCCGGCGATCTGCGGATCTTCGTCCAGGAATCGGGACCGCCGGATGCGCCGGCCGTCCTGCTCGTCCACGGCACCGGCACGTGGAGCGAGATCTGGCGCGAGACGATCGATGCGCTCTCCGCCGATCACCGCGTCATCGCCGTCGACCTCCCGCCGTTCGGATATTCGGACAAGCCGGCCGTCGCCTCGGCATATACACGCGAGGCACAGGCGCGCCGACTGATTCGCGTGATCGAGTCGTTGCAGGTTGGTGTAGAGCAGGCTTTCCAGCCTGCCCCCGGGCGGCAGGTTGGAAAACCTGTCCCACACCACGGCAAGGTCACAATCGTCGGACACTCCGTCGGCGCGCGGCCCGTCGTCGAAGTCGCGCTCCTCGCGCCGCAACTCCTGTCGAAGTTGATCCTCGTCGATCCCGCCCTCGGCTTTCAGTCGAAGCGCGACGACGCGCCGCACTTTGCACAAAACCGTCCCTCGTGGATCCAGCAGAGCCTCTTCTCCACTCCGTCGTTACGCACCGCCGTCATCTCGGCCTACGGAACGAATCCAATGTTCCTGCGGCAGGTGTTCCGCTCCTTCGTCTCCAACAAGTCCGCGGTGACGCAGGGGCGGCTCGACGTCATCGAACGGCCGATGCACGTGAGAGGTACGACCGCGGCCTACGGCGCATGGCTCAACGTCCTCACGACGTCCGAGGACCGCTCGCTCTCCAGCGACTTCACCAACTTCCGAAGACTCTCCATGCCGGTCGCCATCCTCTGGGGCCGCACCGACAGCGTCACTCCGCTCTGGCAGGGAGAGCGCCTGCAGCAGCTCATCCCGCACTCGCAGCTCGTCATCCTCGACGGCGTCGGCCACATCCCGTACATCGAAGACCCGCCGCGATTCACGGCAGCGCTGCGCAAACTGCTGCCGTGACCTACCACGCCGCGTTCGCACCAAGGATACGCGCTCGCGTCACGCCGCCCGTTTCCGCCGGGCGGGAACTTCTGGGACGGCCTCTTCCTCTTTCTCGAGATCCGCGATCACGTCGCGCAGGAACGAGATCATCCGCTTGCGCTGGGTATGCGGCGTCGCGCTCCACTTTCCCGTCTCGGCCTTCCTGTAGGCGATCTTGAACTTCAGCCCCGTCATCGACGTCGTGTAGTCATTCGCGTTCAGCTTGCACACGTTCTGGTGCGCCAGCACATACCAGTGATACTCCGTCCCGACCGGCACGCCCGACCCTTCCGGAGCCCGCCCCGCGCGGCGCTTCGTCACCGCGTAATTGATCTGCCAGAGATCGGGCGTGATTTTCTTTTCCTTCCACTCCCCCTTGTCGTAATACCACTTGTGACTGCGGCCGACCTTCATCCCGGTGTATCTCTGTCCTTCGTACGTCTTGAATTCGTCATACGAGACGGCCGGATCGCTCTTGCCGTTCTTCTTCGTGCTTCGCTTCGTTCCCATGGAAGCCTCCTCCCGGATGGTGGCAAGAGGCAGGCCGACACGAAATCGCGAGGCCCGGCGGCCTGTTCCGGAAAACCATGATGAAGAAGAACCGTCTCGTGTTTGCGCTCGCCCTCGCCGTCACGCTCGCCGCGACGGCTGCGCTCTCCGCGGACAAGAACGACAAGAAGTCCGAGGACACACAGGACAAGGTCGTCGTCGTCCTGTCGAAGAACGTCTGCATGATCAACGACCGCTCGATGGCCAACGACCAGATCGCGGTCGAGATCGACGGCAAGACCTACTACGGCTGCTGCCCGATGTGCAAAGAGCGGCTGCTGAAGGACGAGTCGTCCCGCTACGCGATCGACCCGGTGAGCGGAAAGAGAGTCGACAAGGCAAAAGCCGTCATCGGCGCGCTTCCCGGTGCCGCGGTCCTCTACTTCGAGAACGAGACGAACCTGCAGAAATACAACGCCGGCGCGCGCGCGAAGAAAGAGTAGCCGCAACGCCGCAGATCGTGCGATCTGCGGCGTTGCTCATTCGATCAATTCACAGTGATCACCGCTCTGATCACGTAGCCATCGCCGTCGGTGCGTTTGCGGCGGGTTCGCGGTCCTATCCGATCGCGGCCGGCGCGGCGAGGTTCGGGAGCGCGGCGTCATGCCGGGCGTTGCGTCTCCACCACGCGAACACGATCGCGAGGAACACGACGTTCAGAATGAGACCGAGCAGGCCGACTTCGGGGGCGAAGAGCGACGTGTCGCGAACGCCGAGGGCGCCGACTTTCGTGCCGAATCCATAGAGGGAATAGGCGATCGCGTTCCAGATGCTGTGGCAGACGCTCGAGACGATGATCGAGCCCGAGATCGCGCGCAGGCAACCCCAGATCGCTCCCATCACGAACGCGTTGACGAGAAAGAGCGGCACTTGAGACGGCGGTGGATTGAAGCCGGTATTGAGGACGACGGCCGAGATATGCCACAGGGCGAATGCGAGACTCGTCCAGAGAAGAACCATGACATCCGATCGCCCTGCCCGTTTCAACGACGCCCACAACGCGCCGCGAAAGAAGCCCTCCTCGGTCAGGAGACCCATGATCGGGCCGAGCAGTGCGCTGATCAGCACGCGAGTGCCGATGCGCTTCCACGGAACGTGGTCGAGGTGTCCGGCGCTGGCCGAGACGGCGATCACGGTCAGAGCGCCGATCACGAGAAGCGGATGGAGCAGCGCCAGCCCGTAGTCGCGTGGCCTTCCGAATCGCAGGCCCACTTCGCCTCGTGACATCCGCTGGACGATCCACAGTCCTGCGGTGAGAGCGAAAAGCGGCAACGCGCTGAAAACCGTGAAGCCGGTCGCGTCCATCGTCGATGTGATCGCGATGGCCAGGAACACAGCGGCGATGGGCCATTTCAATCCGGCGCGGTTCATGTTGCCACTGAGAACGCTCCGGACGTGGTCGCGGTTAACAGTTGACGAAGGCGAGCAGCGAAGGCGGCGTCGTCGCCGTCCTCGGCGCCCTACGTCGTCACCAGCTTCGTCCCGCACTTGAAGCAGAAACTCGCTTCGCCCGGGTTCTGCGCGCCGCATTTGCTGCAGAACGGGCCGGCGAGATTCTGCGGCGCGCGGGGAGCGATTTCCGGCTCGAGGATGTCCGCGGTCTGCGCCTGCACCTGGTGGCGGAACTCGAGCGGGTTGGCGATCTGTGCGAACTCTTCTTTCGAGCCGCCGGTGCCGATCACGACGATGGTGCCGAGGTTCAGCAGGCGGCCGATGATGGTCTGATCGACGCCGATGCCTTCGACTTTCGGCAGCAGCAATTCGAGCGTGTGACGGCGGATCACGCCCGTCTTGATCACCACGCGGCGATTCGTCACCGCGAACTCGGAGCTGCGCGAGTGAATGAGCTGAATCAGCGCCAGCACGAGCGCGATGACGATGATCGGCAGCGCCGCCCACATCAGCACCGGCAGATCTCCGCGCATGAACGCGAACGCGAACAGCGCGACGGCTCCGAGCGCGAGCGCGAACGGTCCCGCGTAGATGATCGGATGCAGATGCGCGCGATATACCACGCGCTCAGCGGGCAGCAGGTTCTCGTCGACGTATGCCATGCATCAGTCCTCCGCGATCACGATCACGCGATCTTCCGTCGCGAACGTGACGCTGGTGTCTTTCACGGGATTGACGGTAACGCCATATCCATGCGCCGCGTCGTTGCTCTTCGCGGCGAGACGATAACCGATCGCGACGTGTCCGCGCCGCCGCGCCGAGTCGACCACGTGCCAGTAGCTCATGCTCTTGCCGAGGGCCACGTAGTCGCCGGCCGGCTTCAGGTAGATCTCCGATCCGTCGGCGTCGAAGATGTCGGCGAACACCGCGTTGAGGTCCTTGTTCTCCGTCACCTGCGCCATCAGCAGGCTGGTGAGCTTCTCGCTGACGATGAAGTCGTCGGCCTGCGTGATCTCCGCGAGCTCGCGATTCCGCACGTCGAGCATCTCCGTGACGATCGAATAGCGGTTCGCGCCGCTCTTCATCTCGATGTCGCGCAGATGCAGCAGCGTGACGAGCGTCTTCGCGTCGGCCTTCTGCACCGGCAGCCGCTCGGTGTAGCAGAGGACGATGATGTGCTCGAAGCTCTCCGGGCTGATCGACTCGAGCGTCGCGCGGTCGGTCGTGTCGGCGGCGCGGTACTCGACGGAATAGCGGCCGAGGGACGCGCGCAGTTCCTCAATCGATTCGGAAATGCCGTCGCCTTCCGCGACGACCATCAACGTCGATCCCGCTGCCGCGTAGTTGTCGAGCTCGCGGATGATGATCGGCGCGCGTGCGTTCCAGCCGAGGAGCAGCGTGCGCTCGGGCGCGCCGTTCGCGGCCGCGCGCTCGGCCAGCAGTGCGGCGTCGATGCGCGGTGACGACTTCTTCACCTGCACGGACTCGAGATCCTTCGCGATGACGATTGCGGCATCGCCCGCCGCGAATGCCTGCGTCATCGGCGGATTGAGCTGCACGACTCCGTCGCGCGTTTTCACGCCGATCAGCGATGAATCGGTGAACGCGGCCAGCGCATCCGAGAACGAGAGTCCGGTCAGCGCCGGGTCTTCTTTGAAATAGATCTCGTCGCCGCCGTAGTCGAGCAGCTCGGTATAGACGGTCGAGAGTCCCGTCTGCCGGCACGTCTGCGCGACGACGCGCGCGATGACGTCGCCGGTATCGATCAGCTGCGCTTCATCGCGTCCGACGAGTCGCGCCGGCTCGAGGTTCTTGCGATCGTGAATCTCGGCAACGATGTGAAACTTCTCCGCTCTCCGCTGCGGATGGTTCGTGATCGCGAGAATCGCTTTGATCACTTCGCTGTCGGCATCCGCTTCTTCGGGCGAGAGCACGACGAACGCGCGCGCGGCGTTGAAGTTCACGATCTTCAGATCGCCGAGATCGATCGGGCTGCCGCGCCGGCAAACGACGCGCGTCGTTTTCAAATCGTCGATGCGCTCGCGGATCTCGTCCTCCATCCCCACTTTGTCGCGATCTGCCATGATCACGATCCGGTTCCGCTTCCGATTCTCGTTGCCGAGGATCAGCTCCTTCACGATGGCGAAGATCTGTGCGTTCCATCCGAGGATGACGATGTGACCGCGCTCCGCGACGACCGATCGTCCCTTGCGCAGCTCGTCGATCTGGTTGCCGACGCCGTTGCTGATCAAGCCGATCAGCGTGCCGACGATGAAGACGCCGCCCAGCGTCACGCACAACATGATCAGTAGATAGACCGCCGATCCCGCATCGCCGCCCATCGTTCCGGCGTCGAGCGTCCGCATCAGGTTGTGCCACATCAGCTCGGGAAACGAGAGATGAGCGCCGTTCTCGCCCTGTGGCGCGCTGCCGGTGATCACCAGCAGCACCGCGCCGATGGCGATGAAGACGACCGACACGATCGCCAGCCAGGCGATGAGGGCGGGCGTGCCGCGGGACAGCGTGTTGTCGAACGCGTAGCGAAGCCGCTGCCGAAGCGTGAACTCTTCCATGAAAGCTCCTTGGACCGCGGCGGTTACTCTAGCGGAATCCGGCCTCAGGCGGCGTGCTACGATTCGCCCGTTGAAGCGGCGACCCGCGCCGGGCGTCGACTTTCCTGACCCAGCGATTCGGAGAGTAGACGTGTCCACACCCGAGACCTTGACGCGCACGCAGTTCACGCGCGAGAGCATCATCGACGACTACCGCGTCGCCGTACGCAGCCGGCAGGCGAGTCTCATCGGCCGCCGCGAAGTGCTGACCGGCAAGGCGAAGTTCGGCATCTTCGGTGACGGGAAAGAAATCCCGCAGCTGGCGTGGGCTCGCGCGTTCCGCAAAGGCGACTGGCGCTCCGGCTACTATCGCGATCAAACGCTGCTCCTCGCCCTCGGCGCGGGCACGCTCGAAGAATTTTTCGCGCAGTTGTATGCGGACGCGGACGTCGAACACGATCCGTGGTCGGGCGGCCGCTCGATGAACGCGCATTTCGCGTCGCGCCTTCTGAATCCGGACGGATCGTGGACGCGGCAGACGGATGCGTACAACATTTCCGCCGACGTCTCGCCGACCGGCTCGCAGATGCCGCGTCTCGTCGGACTCGCATGGGCATCGAAGCTCTACCGCGACCTCCGGATCGACTCCGAGGAGAGCGGGCGTCCCGCCCGCCCATCGGGGGCGGGCGGGACGCACGCTCTCCTGGACTTCGACATCAGCGCGTTCTCGCGCAACGGCGACGAGATCGCGTGGGGCTCGATCGGCAACGCCAGCTGCGCCGAAGGGATGTTTTGGGAGTCGCTCAACGCCGCCGGCGTCCTTGGCATCCCGATGATCGTCTCGATCTGGGACGACGGCTACGGCATCTCCGTGCCGAACGAATTCCAGATCACGAAGAGCAATCTCTCCGAGCTGCTGAAAGGATTTCAGCGCGAGCCGAAATCGAAACAGGGATTCGACATCTACTCGGTCAAAGGATGGGACTACGCCGCGCTGTGCGAGACCTACATCGCCGCGGCGACGATCGTGCGGCAGCAGCACGTGCCGGCGATCATCCACGTCACCGAGGTCACGCAGCCGCAGGGACACTCGACGTCGGGAAGCCATGAGCGCTACAAATCGAAAGAGCGCCTCGAGTGGGAGACCGCATTCGACGGCATCCAGAAAATGCGCGAGTGGATGATCGCCCAGGGAATCGCCAACGTCGAAGAGCTCGACGCGATGGAGAAAGAAGACGTCGCCGTCGTCCGCGCCGCACAGCGAAAAGCGTGGGACGCGTACCGCGCGCCGATCGATGCCGAAGTGCGCGAGGCCATTTCATTGCTCGAGGAGCTCGGCGCACACGATCTGAAAAGCGAATTGCAGCGCAATCAGTCGCCATATCGGCGCGACGCGGTGCGAGCCGTTGCATCCGCGCTAATCAGTGGAGCGGCGGCCGCTTCGGCCGCCGGTACTTGGCTGCGAACCAAACTTCGCGAAGGCGACCACCGCTACGACTCGCATCTCTACAGCGAAACCGCGCCCGTCGAAGAAGTCCCCGCCCAATACGCGGACGACACCCCAACGCTCAACGGCTTCGAGATCCTCAACCACTGCTTCGATCACGCGCTGCGCCGCGATCCGCGCATCGTCATCTTCGGCGAAGACGTCGGCAAGCTCGGCGACGTCAATCAGGGTTGCCTCGGCCTTCAGGAAAAGTACGGCATCGGCCGCGTGATGGACACCGGCATCCGCGAGTGCACGATTGCCGGCCAGGCGATCGGAGCCTCGCTGCGCGGACTCCGTCCGATTGCGGAGATCCAATATCTCGACTACGTCTTGTATGCGCTGCAGATTCTTTCCGACGATCTCGCATGCCTGCGCTGGCGCTCCGCCGGCGGACAGAAAGCGCCGGTCATCATCCGCACGCGCGGACATCGACTCGAAGGCATCTGGCACTCCGGCTCGCCGATGGCGGCGATCCTCAGCCTCCTGCGCGGCATGCACGTGTGCGTCCCGCGCAACATGACGCAGGCGGCCGGCTTCTACAACACGCTGCTGGGCGGCGACAACCCTGCGATCGTCGTCGAGGTATTGAACGGCTATCGCACGAAAGAAAAACTCCCCTCGAACATCGCCGACTTCACGCTGCCCCTCGGCGTCCCCGAAATCATTCGCGAGGGATCCGACGTCACGCTCGTCTCCTACGGCGCGACGCTGCGCATCGTGATGGAAGCCGTCGAGCTCCTCACGCATCGCGGCATCGACGCCGAAGTCATCGACGTGCAGACGCTGCTCCCGTTCGACGTCCGCGGCGTCATCGTCGAGTCGCTGAAGAAAACGAGTCGCGTCGCGTTCATCGACGAAGACGTCCCCGGCGGCGCGACCGCATTCATGATGCAGCAGGTCCTGGAGCGCGATCACGGCTACGACTGGCTCGACTCCGAGCCGCTCACCATCCCCGCGAAAGAACACCGCCCCTCGTACGGCTCCGACGGCGACTACTGGTCGAAGCCGAATCGCGAGACGATCTTCGCGAGCGTGTACGAGCTGCTGCGCGAGGCGAGCCCGAAGAAGTACGCGCCGATTTTCTAACTTTGGACTGCGGCAGCTGCGCTGCCGCTTTTGTACACACGAATGACAACACCGTCATCACCGTCATCCTGAGGCGCGGAGACGCCGAAGGATCTCTAAATGCGAAAGGTTTGCGTATTCGGAGATCCTTCGCTGTCTCACGCAGCTCAGGATGACGGTGTTTGTTATGGTGTAGAAAAGCGGCGGCGGCAGCCGCCGCAGTCCAAAGACTACGGCATCGCCGCGTTGAACACCGTCTTCGTAAACCGGATCACCGCGCCGACCGGTCCGCGCTGAATCTCTTTTTCGATCGTGATCCCGTCGACGCTCTCATACGCAACGAACGTGACGGTCACGAGTCGATCGTTCTCGACGTGCGTCATCGTCTTCGGCAGTGACGTCTGCGGATCGAGCGTCACGCGCCACTCCACGCCGCCTTCGGGATGCAGCACGATCGTGTCGCCGTCGTAGCTGACGCTGCCGCGGCGCTTGTCGGGAAAGAACGCGAAGAACATCGCATTCGCATTCGCGAACGCTTTCGATTTCGCCACCGCCGCTTCGCTCGCGCTCATCGCGCGCGGCGCGCCGTCGCCCTGCTGGACTGTGCCGTTTGTGCCGTCGAACGTCTCGACCGTCGAGAACGTCGCGACCTGCTCTTCCTTCCGATACTTGCCGTCCATCGTGTGCCACACGTGAATCGTTCCCGTGTGTCCCATCACGTCGATCGTGGCCTCGCGATAGATCGACTTCAGCGCTGCGATTTTTTCTCGTCCGCCGACGGCAGACGCCCATCGATCGATGAGCGTCTCGGATGGATCAGTGGAGCGGCGGCCGCTTCGGCCGCCGACCTCTCGCGAGATCCCGGCGCCCGAAGCGGGCGCCGCTCCACTTGCTGCGTCGCGATGAAACGTGAGCGGCGCGGAGACGCCTTCCCAATGACCGCTCTGCGCGCGCATCGAGAAGCAGACGAGTAGAGACACGACGAGTGTGATCGCACGAATGCGCATGAGGTTTTTCCTTTCTTCTCGTGTGGGGCAGGCTTTCCAGCCTGCCTCCCGGTCGCAGGCTGGAAAGCCTGCGCTACACCGTTAAAAGTCGCGGCGCGTGAGGTTGACGAGCGCGCCGTAGTAAATGAATGCGGATGCCGCGATGCTGCCGGCGAGTCCGAGCCACGGAAGTCGTCCGCTGCGGAACCAGCTCTCGCCGCTCATCACGCGGAACACGCCGACGAATGGCACTTCGAGAATCTGATCGGCGATGCCGATCACGATCGCGATGCCCAGCGTGATGAGGAGCGGCCGCCACGGATCGCTGAACACCGTCGACAACAGCAGCGCGAGGCAGAAGAACGTGGTCGCGACGACGAAGAAACACGCCGCGTGCACGAGTGCGTCGCCCGCGTTGTAGCGCTCGCCGATCGCCGGCGCGAGGAGCGGAATCAGGAGCGACGGGATGATCGCGATGACGAACAGCTCGCCGAGTCCCGTCATCGCGCGCGTGCCCATCAGACGCTTGCGCGACGCGGGAAGCGACAGCGTGAAGAGCGCGCCGCGCGACGGCGAGAACAAACTCGCGATGCCGAGGAGGATCGCGAAGAGAGTGCCGGTCTGCGCGAGGTTCTGCCGCCACCATTGCGACCAGACGAAGCCGCGATAGGTGTGCGCGAGCGCGACCGCTTCGTGGATGCGCTCACCGATCCGGCCCGGCAGATTCGGCATCGGCACCGACGCCATCAACTTCATGAAGTGCGGGTAGGTGAAGACGCCGCCCATCGCCGAACAGATGAGCAGTCCCAGTCCGATGAAAAAACGCCAGCGCGTCTCGAGCCACGACTTGTACCAGAGCATGTCAGTCGCCCTCCATTCGGATACTTTCGAGAAAAATCTCCTTGAGCGTCACCGGCGTGACTTCGATCGACGCCGGGTTCCACGCGCGCGCCTCGTCGACGACCGCGTCCGCGTTCGCGCTCACGAGCAGCGAGATCACGCGGCCGTTGCGCTGCACGCGCGTGATGTTCGCCGCGCGGAATTCCGCCGCCGGCGCCGCGCCGTCGAACACGAGCTGCACGCGGCGGAAGCTCTCGCGCAGATCGTCGAGCGCGCCCGTCACCACCGCGCGGCCGCGGTCGATGATGACGATGCGATCTCCGATCTGATCGACTTCCGTGAGCTGGTGCGACGAGAAGAAGATCGTCATCTCTTCGCGCGCAACGTGACCGACGAGCGCCTGCAGCACTTCCTCCGCCATCGCCGGATCGAGTCCTGACGTCGGCTCGTCGAGAATCAACAATTCCGCGCCGCGACAGAGCGCAAGCATCAGCGCGAGCTTCGTCCGCATGCCGCGCGACAGCGCCTTCACTCTGCGCTCCTGCGGCAGCTCGAACCTGCGCAGATACTTCTCTTGGAGATCGCGCCGCCAGCGCGGATAGAACGACGCGGTGAAGCGCGTGATCTCCGCGACGGTCATCGAGTCGTAGAGGTCCTTGTCCTCGCTGACGAATCCCGTCCGCCTGCGGATCTCCACGCTCGGCTGCGCCTGCGTCGCGTCGAGTCCGAACACGCGCGCGCTGCCGGACGCCGGCGCCGTCATGCCGAGGAGGATCTTGATCGTCGTCGTTTTCCCGGCGCCGTTGCGTCCGAGGAAACCGCAGATCGATCCGCGCGGCACCTGGAGATCGAGACCGCCGAGCGCCTCGAATCCGTCATATGTTTTTCGCAGCCCGTTCGCCTCAACGATCCATTCCTCAGCCACGACGACCTCCTCGACGCGCGGACAGCTCCGCCTCGAACAGCCTCCGGATCTCTTCTTCGCTCAGCCGCTGCGCGCGCAACCGATCGACCGCGCCGGCGACGATCGACTGCGCCTGCTTCAACTTGTCGGCGAGCTTCCCCGCGCGCGCATTCGCCGTGACGAACGCGCCCGCGCCGTGCCGCAGCTCGATCACGCCCTCGTGCTCCAGCTCGCGATAAGCCTTGGCGACCGTGTTGGGATTCATCACCAGCTCCTCCGCGAGCGGACGAATCCCCGGCAACTGATCTCCCGGCTGCAGGGCTCCCGTCTCGATCGCATGCTTCACCTGCTCCATCAACTGCAGATAGATCGGCACACCCACGGACGGATTCAATCGAAACAGCATCATTTCTCGCCGATCCAAACTGTACTACAGAACTATCACAGTAGCAATGTACGGAGGATGCGTTTCAGGGTTTCAGGCGAGCGCAGATTTCGAAACGTCGTGTGTTGTGGTGACCGCTGCCCCCAGCGGTCACAGCGCCGCCTTCGGCGGCGCCAGCGGCGCTTTCTCGCCGCCGCGACCGCTGAGGGCAGCGGTCGCCACATGGATTACTCTTCGTGCAACGCCCGGATCGGCTCGATGCGTGCGGCTCGAAGAGCCGGAACCGCGCACGCGACGAGCGATGCGCCGGCGAGCAGCGCCGCGACGACCGTCAGCGTGACGGGATCGCCGTTCGCCACGCCGAAGAGCAGCGCGGAGAGGAAACGACCGAGGAGGACGGAGGCGGCCAGGCCGGCAACAAGTGCGACGCCGACGATGCGCAGCGCGTGCGATGCGACGAAGCGCGCGACGTCCGCGTTCGTCGAGCCGAGGGCGATGCGGACGCCGATCTCGCGCGTGCGGCTCGAGACCATGAGCGAGAGCATGCCGTAAATGCCGATCATCGCCAGGAGCAGCGTGACGATGGAGAACGACGCTATGCACGTCAGGATGAACGTGCGCCGCGCCTCCGACTCGAACACGAGCGAGTCGAGCTTGCTGATGCGATAGAACGCGACGTCCGGATCGATGCGCCGCATGAGATCGCGCAGCGCCATCACATCCCCGCTCGTCCGCGCAATCCCCGTCACCTCGGACGCATCGTAGAACTGCGCCAACGGCAGATACGCTTGTGCAGTGGGGGACGCGCCGAGGTCGCCGGGCGCGACGTCGGCGACGACGCCGACCACGCGGCGGAACGGATTGCCGTCGCCGCCGCCGAGCTGCACACGATGATCGAGCGCATCGCCGTTGCCGAAGAGAATGCGCGCCGCGGTCTGATTGAGGATCGCCACCGGCTCGCTCTTCTGCGCGTCCTGCGGGTTGAACGCGCGTCCGCGCAGGATCGGAATCGTGAGCGCGCCGAAGTAGTCGGCGGAGACCGCGAAGCGCTGCGCGCTCGGCGCATCGCCCGGCGTGGCGCTCACGCGGCCTTCGACCGTCATCGACGCGTTGTCATTGTTCTCCGCGAACGGCAGCTGCGTCGTGACCGCAACTGCGTCCACGCCCGGCTGCCGCATCGCCTGCTCGATGAAGCGATCGTAGAGCGCGACCTGTTGCGCGATTTCGCTCTGCCGGTTCGAGCCAATCGAGAGGCGGAACGTCGACACCGATTTCGTTTGAAATCCGCGCGGCGCGGCGAAGAGATTGCGGACGCTGCGCAACAAAAGCGCGCTTCCGGCGAGCAGCACGACCGACAGCGCGACGTTGACACCGACGAGAATGCGCAGCGTGGCCGCGCGCGAGGAGACGATGCTGCGGCCATCGGGACGCATCGCCCACCGCCGCGCGCGGAGCGCCGGAATCCATCCGACCAGCGCGCCGCAGAGAAGCGCGATCGCGCTGCACGTCAGCATCACCAGCGGATCGATCGCGAGGTCGCTCGCGCGCGGAACGAACGCGGCGGAATGCGCGCGCAGCCAGCGGATTCCCGCGACGGCGATGCCGAATCCCGCGAGCGACGCGAGCGCGGCCTGGATCAGCGACTCGCGAATCAGCATCGACGCGAGCCGCGCCGGCGTCGCGCCGAGCGACTGCCGCACCATGATTTCTTTCTGCCGCACGAACAACTCGGAGAGACGCAGTCCCGCCGCATTCGACACCGCGGCGAGCAGAACGATCACCGCGATCGCGAGCACGATCCAAAGCGAAGACGTGACCTGCCGTCCGACGATCGATTGATGCAGCGACCTCACGTTGACGAAGCCGCGCGACGAATACTTGTCGGGATACTCCTTGCGCAGCGACGCCGTGAACGTCTCCGTCTCGCGCGCCGCCTGATCGAGCGTCACGCCGTCGCGGAGACGCGCGAACACGCGCAGATGCCGGCAGTCGCGGCACGCGTAGGGGAGCGTCGTGTTGTAGCGCAGCGTGACCCACGCATCGACGTTCCGCCCGCGCCACTCCTCCTCGCGAATGCGCGTGCGCGGCGGCATCACGCCGATCACTTCCATCGGAAGGTCGCTGATGCGAATCATGCGTCCGAGGACGCCGCGATCGCCGTTGTAGCGCCGCATCCACAATTCGTGACTGAGAATCACGCGCCGCGGTCCGCCGCGAATGTCGTCGGCGGGAGTGAAATCGCGCCCGAGCTCCGGCTTCACCCCGAACGTCGCGAACGTGTCCCACGTGACGCGCAGCAACTCCAGCTGCTCCGGATCGCCGCCGCCGAGCAGCGTGCCGCTGCCGTCACCGACCGCGCACATCCTCGCGAACGAGCGGAGCGAGTGCTTCCAGTCGTCATACGTCGCGAAGCCGGTCGTCATGCTGTCGGTATCTCCGGGATCCGCCTCGCCGACACTCACCAACTGCTGCGGATGCGGAAACGGCAGTGGCGCGATCAACACCCCGCGAATCGCACTGACGATGCTCGTCGTTGCGCCGAGTCCGAGAGCGAGCGTGAGAATGACGAGCAGCTGGCGTGCGGGATGACGGCGCATGCCGCGCCATTTTCGCAAGCGCGGTGCCGCGGACAAGTGGTTGAAAACGCGGGCGGTTCAGGGCGAAGCGTGCGCGAAAGTGGGACGAGGGTGTTCGAGGGCGGACAGTTGAACGCAGAACGGGCGACGAAGTCACGAGAGTCAGGTCCCTTCTCGCAAAGCCGGGTCCCGATTCGTGAGCAGCATGAATGACCTCCGCGGAGGACATCGAGGACCTGGCGACAGTCAACATGACTTCCCGGTAAGTCGATTTGACTTCCCGGCAAGTCAATTTGACTTGATCGGAAGTCAATTTGACTTGATCGGAAGTCAATTTGACTTGTCCGGTAATGAACGTCGACTTGCCCGGAAGTCAACATTGACCTGCCCGGAAGTCACGTTGACTTACCCGGAAGTCACGTTGACTTGCCCGGAAGTCACGTTGACTTACCCGGAAGTCACGTTGATTTGCCCGGAAGTCACGTTGATTTGCCCGGAAGTCATCGTTGACTTGCCCGGAAGTCATCGTTGACTTGCCCGGAAGTCATCGTTGACTTGCCCGGAAGTCACGTTGATTTGCCGGGAAGTCATCGTTGAATTATCCGGAGGTCGAATTGGCTTGCCCGAGACCATCGTTGGCTGGTCCTGATGAATAGGCGCATAGGCTCACAGGCTGATGGGCTCACAGACCTGGAAGTTTGTGAGCTTGAGCCAATGCGCCTATGAGCCTATGAGCCAATGCGCCTATGAGCCTATGAGCCTATGAGCCTATGAGCCTCTGCGCCTATGTGAAGTCAACGACGACTACGTTCTGCACTCAGCTTCTTATCCTCTCTTCCCCCGAATACACGTTGAACCGCCCCTCCCGCACAAACCCCAGCAGCGTCAGATTGAACTCCTTCGCCAGATCCACCGCCAACGATGACGGCGCCCCCACCGCCGCCACGATCGGCACGCGCGCGACGATCGCCTTCTGCACGATCTCAAACGCAGTACGGCCGCTGACAAAAAGTAAATGCTCGTTCAAAGAAACGCCCTCGCGAAAGAACGAGCCGATCACCTTGTCGACGGCGTTGTGCCGTCCGATGTCTTCGCGCACGCGAATCAACACGCCGTTCGAATCGAAGACGCCTGCAGCGTGAATCGCGCCCGTTGCATCGAACGCGCGTTGTTCGGCGCGAAGCGCGTCGCCGAGGTGATGGATGGCGTCGCGAGAGATGCGCATGTGCGAGTTGAGAGGGGAGGCCTGGACGCGCAGCGCGTCGATGGAGACTTTGCCGCACACGCCGCACGAGGACGTCGAGTAGAAGTGGCGTTGCAGTCTTTGCAGGTCGACCTGCACGTTGGCGTCGACGCGTACGACGTTCGGCGAGCCCCAGTGACGGATCGAGGCGATGTCGTCGCGCGAATGAAGGATCGACTCGGTGAAGAGGAAGCCGGCGGCGAGGTCGAAGTCGTCGCCGGGCGTTCGCAGCGTCACCGACACCGGTTTCTCACCGATGCGAATCTCGAGCGGCTCTTCGATCGCAACGACGTCCTCATCCGTTCGGCTCGCGTCACCTTCGACGCGCGTGATCTGCGCCATGGCGCCGTTATACACTCGCCGCGCGATGCTCGCCGAGCTGCTTCTGAAGTGGCCGCTGATCCGCCAGTTGCGCGGCGACGGCGACGCGGCCGTCAGCGATCGCACGCGCGCGTTGCGCAAGAAGAACGAGCGTACTGAAGTCGCGCGCTCGATCTGTCCGTACTGCGGCGTCGGCTGCGGTCAACTTGTTTACCATCGCGGCGGCCGTGTCGTCAGCATCGAAGGCGATCCCGAGTCGCCGATCTCGCGCGGGCATCTCTGTCCGAAAGGCGCGGCGAGCTACGAGCTGGTCACGCATCCCGCGCGAATGACGAAAGTGCTGTACCGCGCGCCGCGCTCGCGCTCGTGGAGCGAGATCGATCTCGATCGCGCGACCGAGATGGTCGCGGATCGCTTGTGGGAGTCGCGCGAGCGCTCCTTCGACGAAGAGCAGATGCACACGACCGCCGTCGCGCACCTCGGCGGCGCGACGCTCGACATCGAAGAGAACTACCTCATCAAGAAACTCTTCACCGCCGGATTGGGGATGGTCTGCCTGAGCAATCAGGCGCGGATATGACACAGCTCCACCGTGCCCGGTCTGGGCACGTCGTTCGGGCGCGGCGGCGCCACCACGGCCCAGCAGGACCTCGCCTTCGCGGACGCGATCCTGATCATGGGCTCGTCGATGGCCGAGAATCACCCGGTCGGCTTCCAGTGGGTGATCGAGGCGCGCGAGAAGAACGGCGCGAAGGTGATCCACGTCGATCCGCGATTCACGCGGACGTCCGCGATGTCGGACTACTGGCTGCCGCTGCGCGCCGGCAGCGATCTCATTTTCCTCGGCGCGCTGATTCGCCACACCATCGAGAACGATCGTTGGTTCCGTGAGTACGTCGTGCGCTACACGAATGCCGCGGTAATCGTGCGCGACGACTTCCGCGACGCCGAGGAGCTCGATGGCGTGTTTTCGAACCCGGAGACGTGGCAGTATCCGGATGGCGGATGGCAGACGGCGGATGGCGAAAGCAGAGACACCGGACATCGCGGCGAAGCGCAGGGCGCATCGACGACACCGCACGATCCGCCGCGCGACGTTTCGCTGCAGCATCCGCGCTGCGTGTTCCAGATCTTGAAGCGCCACTTCGCGCGCTACACGCCGGAGCTCGTCGAACGGTCCTGCGGCATCCCGCGTGCGAAGTTTCTCGAGATCGCCGACGTCTACACGAGCGCGTCGGGCGCGGAGAAGACCGGCGCGATCTGCTACGCGGTCGGATGGACGCAGCACTCGAGCGGCGTGCAGATCATCCGCGCCGCGTCGATCCTGCAACTGCTCCTCGGCAACATCGGACGTCCCGGCGGCGGCATCATGGCGCTGCGCGGCCACGCGTCGATCCAGGGATCGACCGACGTGCCGACGCTCTTCGATATCCTGCCCGGCTATCTGCCGATGCCGACGTCGAAGGAGCGCTCGCTCTCCGACTATCTGAAGAAGCACAAAGCCGCGAAGGGGTGGTGGTTCAACATCGATAAGTACATCGTCAGCCTGCTGAAGGCGTACTACGGCGACGCGGCGACGCGCGAGAACGACTTCGGATTCAATTGGCTGCCGAAGCTGACCGGCGATCATTCGTACTTCGGCTACTCGCTCGACATGGCCGATGGACATCTCGAAGGTCTGTTCGTGATGGGACAGAACCCCGCGGTCGGATCGCCGAACGCGAAGCTGCATCGCCAGGCCATGCGCAAGTTGAAGTGGATGGTCGTGCGCGACATGGTCGAGATGGAGACCGCCGTGTTCTGGCAGGAAGCGCCGGACGACATCGAGACGGAAGTCTTCTTCTTCCCCGCGGCGTCGCACGTCGAAAAAGAAGGCACGTTCACGAACACACAGCGCCTCCTGCAATGGCGCGAGAAAGCCGTCGAGCCGCCCGGAGCAGCGGAGAGCGACTACGAGTTCATGGTGAAGCTCGGGCGGAGGATGAAAGCACGCGCAACCGATCGTCCGCGCGACGCCGCCCTACGCGCGCTGACGTGGGACTACGCGGACGAAAATGTGGAAGAGGTTTTAAAGGAGATTCACGGCGGAGTGGTGCGCGCCTCCGGCGCGCCTTCGGGCGGGGGCGCGCCAGAGACGCGCACCACTCCGATCAAACATTTCGGCGAGCTGAAAAACGACGGCTCGACATCGTGCGGCTGCTGGATCTACTCCGGCGTGTTCGAGAACGAAAACAAAGCGAACAAACGCGAGCCGGAGGGCCGCTACGGACACGGCTGGGGTTACGCGTGGCCGCTCGACCGCCGCATCCTCTACAACCGCGCGTCGGCGAAGCCGGACGGCACGCCGTGGAGTGAGCGCAAGGCGCTGGTCTGGTGGGACGAAGAGAAGCGCGAGTGGGTCGGACACGACGTCGCCGATTTCACGCGCGGCAAGGCGCCGGACTACAAGCCCGACGCGGACGAGGGCGGCGATGAAGCGCTCCCCGGCGACGCGCCGTTCATCATGCATCCCGACGGAATGGGATGGCTGTGGGTGCCGTCGGGATTGAAAGACGGTCCGCTGCCCGTGCATTACGAGCCGCTCGAGTCGAACGTGCGCAACCCGCTGTACGAACAGCAAACGAATCCCGCCGCGCTGACGCTCGAGCGTCCCGACAATCCGTACGCGTCCTCGCCCGACGCGCGTTTTCCGTACGTGCTCACGACGTATCGCCTGACCGAACACCACACCGCCGGCGGCATGTCGCGCACGCTCTCGCATCTCGCCGAGCTGCAGCCCGAGCTCTTCGCCGAAATCTCGCCCGAGCTCGCGCGCGAGGCGGGTGTCGCGAACGGCGACGTGGTGATCGTATCGACGGCACGCGGATCGATCCGCGCACGCGCGCTCGTCACGACGCGCATGCCGTCGCTCGACATCCATACTTCAACAGGGGTCGCGCGCGTCCATCAGGTCGGACTGCCGTATCACTGGGGACCGCGCGGACTCGTGACCGGCGACGTCGTGAATGATCTGCTCGCCATTTCCGAAGAGCCGAACGTGCGGATCTTCGAGTCGAAAGGGCTGAGCTGCAATCTGACGCGCGCGACGAACTGATCTCGCGCTCCGTACACACAGCGAAGGCACGATCATCAGCGTCGACGCGCTGGGCGCGTCGGTCGGCGCTTCAACATGGACGACTGCGCCGCTCGACTTCGGCTCCGTCGTCGAATTTCGCGGGCGCGTCACGTATGTCTACTCGCGCAGCGGACGCGTCTATGCATTCGACGTCGCGCCGCGCAGCCGCGCCGTTCGTCACTGAGAGCCTGTGAAAAAATCTCCGTCATCCTGAGTCGGCGAAGCGCGACGAAGGATCTCAAAATGCGAAGAGTCTGCAATTTAGAGATCCTTCGCCGTCTTCGCGGCTTCTAATGACAGCCCCTCATCCGCCCTTCGGGCACCTTCTCCCCGCATGCGGGGAGAAGGGCAACAAATCTCGATGCTCGTACATGTTACCCCTCGCCCCGCATGCGGGGAGAGGGTGGCGCGAAGCGCCGGGTGAGGGGCGGTCATTACGATCGAGGTCTGCGCATCGCGCGGTGGGCCGGCTCAGGATGACGGAGATTTTTTTCACAACCTCTGAGGTAAGCTCACGCCGGTGACTACGACCGGCTTCTTCACCGACTCCACGCTTTGCATCGGATGCAAAGCCTGCGAGGTCGCGTGCAAGGAGTGGAACGACGTTCCGCACGACGGCTTCCTCTGGTCCGGCCTCTCCTACGACAACACCCTCAGCCTCGGACATTCGACGTGGCGGCATGTGAAGTTCGTCGAGAGCGCGACGACGATCGGCGCGGGCGGCAACGCCGCGGAGCACATGACCTGGCAGTTCTCGTCCGATGTCTGCAAGCACTGCGAGCACGCCGGATGTCTCGAGGCGTGTCCGACCGGATCGATCATTCGGACGGAATTCGGCGGCGTCTACATCCAGCCCGACATCTGCAACGGCTGCGGATACTGCGTCGTCACCTGTCCGTTCGGCGTCGTCGACCGCAATCCCGATGACGGACGCGCGTTCAAATGCACGTTCTGCTACGACCGGCAGAAAGCGGGCGAGGAGCCCGCGTGCGCGAAGGCGTGTCCGACGCAGTCGATTCTCTTCGGTGATCTCGCGGAGCTCGAGCGCGTGGCCGATGAGCGCGTGGCGAAGCTGCACGCGGGCGGCATGACCGACGCGTCGATCTGGAATCCGAAGGACTCGTCCGTCGGCGGCACGCACGCATTCTTTCTCGTGCGCGGCGACGCGCGTCAATACAACCTGCCGTCGAATCCGGTCTTGCCGACGACGCTGCTCAAGCCCGCGTGGAGCGCGGCTGCCGCGGCGGCGGGCGCGATCGCGTTTGGAGCAGTGTTCGCATTTGCCCTGCTCGGGCGGCGAACGCAGAACGCAGAACGCAGAACGTAGAATTGAGAAATCGCATGACGTTCTTCGCTCTTCATTCTGCGTTCTGCGTTCTGCGTTCATGACTTCCTATCACGACCTCCCGCTGCTGAAGCCGCCCGTCTGGACGTGGGAAGTGCCGGCGTACTTTTTCGTCGGAGGCGCGGCCGGCGCCGCCGCGGTCCTCGGCATCGCCGCGCAAATCGCCGGACCGAGAAACGAAAAGCTCGCGCGCGACGCGCGCTGGATTGCCGCGATCGGCGCCAATCTCTCCGCTCCGCTCCTCATCGCCGATCTCGGACGTCCGGACCGTTTTCTCAACATGCTGCGCGTCTTCAAGCCGCAGTCGCCGATGTCCGTCGGCGCGTGGACGCTCGCCGTCTTCGGAGCCGGCTCCACCGCCGCCGTGTTCGTGCCGAACAAAACAGTGCGCAACCTCGCGTCGCTCGTTGCCGCCGCGAGCGGACTCGTGATGTCGACCTACACCGGCGTCCTCCTCGGCGCGACCACGATTCCCGTCTGGAAAGAACACGTCGACCTGTTGCCTGTCCACTTCGGCGCATCCGCTCTCGCATCCGCATGCGCGCTGCTCGAGCTCCGCGGCAACAAGAGCGACGCCCTCAACGCCCTCGCCCTCGGCGCCGCCATCTTCGAGTCCCTCCCCGCCGCGAACGTCGAAGAAAAATTGCTGATGCGCCTCGCCGGCGCGCTCTCCGGCCCCGTGCCGCTCGCGCTCCGCCTCTTCAACAAACGCAAAGCCGCCGCCGCATCGACACTCCTCGGCTCACTCGCCACACGATTCGCGTGGGTGGAGGCGGGGAGGAGCAGCGCAAAGGACGTGAAGAGCGCGCTTTAAGAAGTCTGTGGTAATCGCTCTTTGTGGTGACCGCTGCCCTCAGCGGTCACCACAACACAGCGGTCACCACCGCTGCAACGATCCCGATCCCCACCACCATCCACACCCACCTCATCGCCGCATTGCGCAGCGTGCGTTTCTCCACCCGCACGTCGAAGATTGCGCCGCCGACCGTTTTTCCCCACAGCGTCCACGCGCCGGCGAAGTAATAGAAGGAGAGCATCAGCACGAATCCGATGAGTGCGACGAGGGCGATGCGTGTCGGCGGTTGGGGGAGGAGTGGCGAGAGCGCAAGCGCGAGCGCCGCGAAGAGCGAGAGGTCGGTCAGCAGGGCGAGTGCGTGTTTGAGGATGGGGGTGCGGGGTGAGGGGGCGGGAGGCGGCGCAGGCTCGGCATCGAAGGGAACGGACTGCAGCTCCACCTCATCGAATCGCATCACACCCTCCCGTACGCTGCGCTGTTTGCAGCGTAGCGCGCTTACGTCGCTTGCCGCAACGGCAGATATTTTACGTAGATTTGGTACAGCAGGTCCTTGCCTTGTTTGTCGTAGCGCTGCGCGAGCTCGCGGCTGCGTTTTGCCAGCTCGTCGTTCGGGGTGACTCTGAGCACTTCGTCGAACTGCGCGACGGCGTCGGCGGTGCGTTGTTCCTGCAGTGCTTTCGCGCCGAGGTTGAAGTGCGCGTCGACGATCATTCGCTGGGCGGTTGCGTTCTGCGGATCCTGTTGGAGGATCGGCTGCAGGCTCGAGATCGCTTCATCGTAGCGTTGTTCGGTGAAGAGCTTCTTGGCCGAGTCGAGCATCGCGACCTGATTCGAGGCCGTGTCGTACTCCGCCTTCGCGTCGGGCGCGAGCGGCTTCACGCGCTGCGCATCTTCGAACGCGGTCTTCGCGGCCGCGTAGTCGTGCTGCCCGAACGCCAGGCGCGCGGCGGCGACTTTCTCGTCGTAGTACTGCGCCGCTGGTTTGCCGTCGATGAACGCCGCCGATCCCGTTTGCTTCTGCTTCAGATCGGCCATCAACTTCAGCGCCGCGTCATGCTGCGCATCGCCGGCCTTGATGTCCTGCAGCAGCTTGATCGCGTCGTCGTACTTGCCTCGCGACGCGAGCGCCTTCGCGCGCCCGAGGAGCGCCTGCGAGTCGGTGGCCGCCGTCTCTTCGCCGGATTGGTTGAAGAACTTCTGATACGCGAACCATCCGCCGGCGCCGAGGACGAGCACCGCCAGCGCGATCGCGATCGCGCGCATCGGAAACTCGCGCGGCGGCGAGACCGGCTTCGCCTTCTTCGCTTCCTTCGCCGGCGCCGCAGCAACCGGACTCTCGGAAGGCGGCGGCGGACGAAGAGGCGCCTCAAGGCCCTCGGGCATCTCATCCTCGAAGAAATCGAGATCGATCTTCTCGTCGGCATCGGGAGCGAACGGAGCCGATGGTGCGGCCGCAGCCGCCTGCGCCGCCGGCTTGTTCACGTCATCGAGATAGCCGCGCACCGTGGCGTTGTTCGGATCGAGGCGCAGCGCTTCTTCGAAGTCGGCGCGCGCGCGAGGGTTGTCCTTGCGATCGATCGCCCCGAGTCCCGATGCCAGGAGCGAATCGACTCGCTGCTCGACCTCGCGGCGCTTCCCCTTCGCCTTCTCGATCCGCTCCGACGCCTGTTCGTTCGTGACGTCGATCAGAAAAATGCGCGACCACAAATCGATCGCCTGCTGATGGTCGCCCGATGCGTAGGCCTTGTCGCCGTCGGCGAGATACTGCTCGATTTTTTTCTGATCGTCGGGCGATGTGCCGACCGATGCGGTCGAGAAATCGAACTCGGCGCCGGGCGTTTTCGCGGGCGCGCCCCCGAATGAGAACGGCGAATCGGTCGGCGAGTCGAACGAGAAATTCGCGAACGATCCTTCGTGCGGTTTCTCTTCTTCGAACGTGAAGCCGAAGTCGGATGCCTGCGATGCCGCGCGTCCCGTCGCCGGCGGCGCGTTGTCGACGACGAACGACGGCTGCGGCGGAACCGGCTTCGGTCCGCTCTGCCGCGCGGCGATCGTTTGCGAGGCTCGCAGGACGTCGGGATGCGACGCGTCGAGAGCGCGCGCTTTCTCGAGGTCCGACTTCGCGGCCGCGTAGTTGCCGCTCTTGAGGTTCGCCTCGCACTTGCGCATGAACTGCTCGATGAACGGACCCGCTTCGAGCTTCTCGCGCGCCTCGTCGCCGAGGATGCGGGCGTCGTCGTTCATCAAGTCGTTGGTGAGGATCTCGGAGGCGAGATGGACGACGCGCTGGAAATCGCGCGCGGCCATCGCCTCGCGCGCCTGATCGATCAGCGGACGGATGTCGCTCGGCGGAAAGAACGCCTCGACATCGATCGGCAACGCCGGATTCTTCGTTTTCTCCAGCAGCTTCTTCGCCGGCTCGAACGTCGGGTCCATCTGCAGGATCAGTCCGCAGCCGGCGACGACCTCGTCCTTGCGTCCCTGCTTGTAGAGCGCGAGCGTTTGCTGAAACGTCGAGACCACGCGGTCCTTCACCGGCGCCGCGAGAGAGGGGTTCCCCGGATAATTCACAGTGCGGCCTAGTATAGGAGATACTCCCGCGCTGAAAGGACTTGCACTCGATGGAGATCATTGCCACACCCGACGCGCCCGCTGCCATCGGCCCTTACTCCCAGGCGGTGAAACACCACGGCATCCTCTACACCTCCGGCCAGATCGCCCTCGACCCGGCCACGAACAATCTCGTCGAAGGCGATTTCAGCGCGCAGGCGCATCGCGTGCTCAAGAACCTCGCCGCCGTTCTCCGCGCCGGCGGAAGCGACTTCAACCGCGTCCTCAAAGCGACCGTCTACGTCACCGACCTCGAGAATTTCAAGACGTTGAACACCATCTACGCCGAGTACTTCGGCGATCACAAGCCCGCTCGGACGACGATCGAGGCGTCGAACCTGCCGAAAGGGAGCCTGCTGGAAATCGACCTGATCGCGCTGGGCTAATGCTAATTGGAGTTTGTGGTGACCGCTGCCTCAGCGGTCACAGCGGTGCGACGCGCCGCAAATTTAGCGCCGCCATAGGCGGCGCCGTGACCGCTGGGGGCAGCGGTCACCACAAAACCCTCCGCCATCCGGCGCAGCCCTTGCACTTTCGCCCGTCACCATGCGCCCGCGACTCGCGGCAGTTTCGGCGGTCCTCCTCATCACACTTCCTCTCGCGGCGGCGACGCGCCTCACGTACGACGTGAACGGCAAGCCGACGCCCATCGAGTGGAGCGCGTCGGCGTTTCCGCTGCCGTACGAAGTCGATCAGCGGCTGCTCGAACTGAAGCCCGCCTTCGGCACGATGATCGATCAGGCCTTCAATGCCTGGGCGTCGGTTCCCGATGCGAACGTGCAATTCTCATCGCGCGGAATCGTCGCCGCGGCGGCGCGGCCGAACGACGGAAAAGTCGTCGTGTCGCTCGCCGATGAGCTCTTCAACGGCCAGGGCATGCTGGCGATGACGACCTACACGTTCGACGACAGCGGGCACTTCATCGACGCAGACATCCAGATCGATCCGTGGCTGCTCAAAGGCGACTTCAACGTCGACACCGCGCTGCGCCACGAAGTCGGACACGTCCTCGGACTCGATCACTCCGCGGTGCTTTCCGCGGTCATGTTTCCCTACGTGACGCCGGGAAACATTCCGACGGCATTCGACAGCGACGATCGCATCGCCATTGCCACGACATATCCGCGCTTCGATCCGACGCTGAGCGGCGCGACGCTGCAGGGACGCGTCGTCGGCGACAGCGGCGGCATCTTCGCCGCCCAGGTCGTCGCCGTGAATGTGGCGGGCGAAGCCGTGACGACCTCGCTCAGCAATGCCAGCGGCGAGTTCACGCTCAGCGGAGTCCCGGCCGGCTCATATCGCATCTACGCCGAGCCGCTCGACGGTCCGGTCGAAGTGAAGGCGCTGCAAGGCACGTGGCGTCAGGCGAAGACCACTTCGTTCCCCACGACGTTCTACGACGCCGCGCCGATGCGCGTCGAGAACGGGCGCGTGTACGGAAACCTCGTCGTCAACACCGCCGGCGCCGTGCAACTGAATCCACGCTGGATCGGGCGCTGCAACGGAACGGACGTGAACGTGCAGACCTCGCCCGTCGTCGCGCGCGCCGGAGATACCGTCACGCTGGCGATCGCCGGCGACGGATTCGTCAGCGGCATGACGCAGTTCGAGATCCCGAATGCGGCGTTCCACCGCATCTCCGACTTTTCGTGGGGCGCAAACTACGTGAAGGCGACGTACACCATCGAGCCCGACGCGCCGGAAGGATCGTTCGTCGTCCTCGTGCGCAGCGGACGCGACACCGCGACGCTCACCGGAGCGCTGCGCGTGCAGCCGCAGGACACGACGCGGCGCCGCTCAACGCGTCACTGACGAACCGATCGTCGTCCGGCAGCAGCGCGATTTCCCTGGCATCATGAGCAAGAACGTGGTGAAAATCTCATCATGGAAGTGATCTCCATCAACGTCGGACTGCCGCGGAATGTCGAATGGCAGGGCCAGACCATTCAGACGTCCATCTTCAAGGAACCTGTTTCCGGGCGGGTACAGGTGAAGAGTCTCAATGTCGAAGGCGACCGGCAGTCGGACCTCACAGTGCATGGCGGCGCCGATAAGGCAGTGTATGTCTACCCCAGGGAGCACTATCCATTATGGGCTGCCGAACTTCCGGAGATCGACCTTCCGTGCGGCGCCTTCGGTGAGAATTTCACCACGACCGGATTGAGCGAGAGCAATGTTCATATCGGAGACCGGCTCCGCATCGGCACCGCAGAATTCGTCGTGACCCAGCCACGCATGCCCTGCTTCAAACTCTCCATCCGTTTCAAACGCGCCGATATGGTGAAGCGTTTCCTCCACAGCGGACGGACAGGCTTTTATATGGCCGTCTCTCGAGACGGCGAAGCCGGAGCCGGCGACGCAATCTCCGTCATCGAGAAACACCCGGAAGCGATCGCAGTTGCGGATGTCGTGAGCCTGTATGCAGCGGATCAAAACAATCAAGACCTTCTACGCCGCGTAAGCCGGCTGACAGCGCTTCCAGAGGGGTGGCGAGACTATTTCCGCAAGAGGCTTCGGCGGAACGATCACCACGATTAAAATGGCAGGGATGAATCCAGCGCCCTCACTCAAGCGACGCTCGACAAGATTTCTTCAGACAGTCATTGTGCTCGTAGGCATCGGCGCTCTCGCTTTCATGCTTTGGGAGCCTCATGTCGAGGGGAGAAATGCGCATGCCACGCTCTACGAAATTTACTTCAAAGATCCCTTCCTGGCATACGCATATCTCGCATCCATCGCGTTTTTCGTAGCCCTCTATCAAGCGTTCAGGCTATTCGGGTACGTCGGGCAAAATAAGGCATTCTCATCGAGCTCAGTCAGAGCCTTGCGGACGATCAAACGCTGCGCAATCGCTCTGATCGTTCTGATTGGAGCGGCAGTGGCTTACTTGTTGATCGCTGTGCGCGGCAAGGACGACATTGCGGGCGGCGTGGCGATGGGACTTTTCATGATTTTCATGTCGGTCGTCGTCGCCGCCGCGGCGGGTGTGTTCGAGCGGCGTTTGCGCAATGCCATGGACAAAAGTCCGAGAACCACTTGATCGGATAGACGGCTTACGCCTCCGGCCTCTTCACCTCCAACGTCTTCGGCCTCCACAGCGTTCGCTGCAAGAACGGGAAGACGTCGGCGGCGGGGAGCGGGGGGCTGAACAGATATCCCTGAATCAGATCGCAGCCGTAGTGTTTGAGGAATGTGTACTGCTCCTCGGTCTCGACGCCCTCGGCGACGACGCGCAGTTGCAGGGTGTGGGCGAGGTTGATGACGTAGGAGACGATTGCGGCGGCGGTGTCGTTCGACGTGACTTCGCGCAGGAATTCTTTGTCGATTTTGACGACGTCGATCGGGAAGTGTTTGAGGTAGATGAGTGACGACTGGCCGGTGCCGAAGTCGTCGACGGCGACGCTGACGCCCATGGCGCGCAATTCCTCGAGCACGCTCACCGTCAGCTCGAAGTTCTGCATCGCGGTGCTCTCGGTGATCTCGAGTTGCAGCATCTCGGGGGCGAGGCCGGCCGCGGCGAGTGCCGCGCGCACGACGTCCACGAGTCCGCGCTGCTGCAACTGCACGGCGGAAATGTTCACGGCCATGCGCAGCGTCGCGATTCCCTGTCTGTGCCATTCGCGCAGCTGCATGCACGCGGTGCGCAGCGCCCATTCGCCGATCGGCACGATGAGTCCCGTCTCCTCCGCGAGGGTGATGAACTCCGACGGCTGCACGAGTCCGCGATTCGGATCGCGCCAGCGCAGGAGCGCCTCGAGGGAAACGACGCGCCGGCGCGCGCGGTCGTAGATCGGCTGATACCAAAGCTCCAGTTGATCGCGCTCGATCGCGTGATGCAGGTGCTGCTCGAGCGCGAGGCGGCGCACGTAGCGCTCGTTCATGCTCGCGGTGAAGAGCTGCGCCTGATTGCGCCCGAGCTCTTTCGCGCGGTACATCGCCGCGTCGGCGCACTTGAGCAGCGTCTCGACGTCGTCGCCGTCCGCGGGGAAGCAGCTGATGCCGATGCTCGCGGTGACGAAGAGATCGTGGCCGTCGACGCTGAACGGGTTCGACAGGGAGTCGAGGATCTTGCGCGCGACGCCCGCCACCGCCTCGGCGTTCGTGACTTCGGGCAGTAGGATGCTGAACTCGTCGCCGCCGATTCGCGAGATCGTGTCCGACGCGCGCAACGCGCCTTGCAGCCGATGCGCGATGTCGGCGAGGAGCTTGTCGCCGAAGTTATGCCCGAGGCCGTCGTTCACGAGCTTGAAGTGATCGACGTCGAGGTACATCACGGCGAGGCCGACGCGGTTGCGGCGCGCGTGCGCGAGGCTGTTCACGAGCCGGTCGCGGAAGAGCAGCCGGTTCGGCAGCGACGTGAGCGAGTCGTAATACGCGCGATACTCGAGCTGCTTCTCCGTCTCCTTCCGCTGCGAGACGTCGCGATAGTTGATGACGATCGCGCCGACGCTCGGCTCCTGCAGCAGGTTCTGTCCGAATCCTTCCAGCCACACCCACGCGCCGTTCTTGTGGCGGAAGCGCAGCTCGCCGTGCGCTTCTTTGTTCGGCGACGTGAGAATTTCGTCGAACACCTGCCGCGCGACAGTCACGTCGCGAGGATGAACGAACTCGAAGATGCTGCGGCCGATCAGCTCGTGCTCGTCGTAGCCGATCAGGTGATGCGTCGACGAGCCGGTGAAGGAGAAGTGCGTGTTCGCGTCGAGCAGCACCACGCCGCTCCAGCTCTTCTCGACGATCGTGCGGAATCGTTTCTCGCGCTCCTCGAGCGCGCGCTCCGCGCGGGCGCGCGTGATGGCCTGGCCGGCGATGTCCGCGCTGGCGCGGAGGAACGCCAGTTCGTAGTCGGTGAACGTGCGCTCGTCGTTGCAGTAGGCGAGGAGCACGCCGAACGGACCGTGCTGCGTGCGGATGACCACGCCCGCGCCGCTGCGCACGCCGTGGTAGTTGCGAAGATGCGTGCCCTTGAAGCGCGTCTCTTCTTCGAGGTTCGAGAACGTGAACGGACTGTCGGCGAGGAGCGTGACCATGCCGATCGACTCGTCTTCGTCTTCATCGCGGCCGCAATGGAGGAACGTCGCGTTCGCGCCGAGGGCGGCGCGGAGGATCATGCGTCCGCCCGGTGTGATCTCCAGCGCGCGGGAATGACTGACGCGCAGCGTGAGCTCGACGAGCGCGCAGACCTGGCCGAGGAGAATGAGCGGGTCGACGCCGGTGAGCGCGGCCTGCCCGAGCTCCGCCATCGCCGTTTCCTGGCGATTGCGCGCGTCGAGCTCCGCGCGGAGGCGCGACAGTTCGTCATCCGGTCCATCGCTCGCGCGGACGAGGTGAAACGGCTTCGCGATTTCTGACATGAGACCCGTCGAGAGCTCGGGATTTACATCACGTGCAAAACTGTGGCCGTTCGTTGTCTTGACGTTGGAACTGGTTCCAGAGTTTACGTTGTCCGGCGTGAAAGACGAAATCGGTTCAGTTTATCCCGCGCGGAGACGCGGGATCTCCGGTGCCACCGGATCCAGGGATGGATCTCGCGGTGGTTCCGCAGATCCCGCGTCTACGCGCGGGATAAACTCGCCGAACGACGAAATCCTCACAGGCGAGCTCGCGCGAATGTGCGGAGTGAGCGCCGACACGATCCGCCACTACGAGCGGGTGGGAGTGCTTCCCGCCCCGGTGCGCGGGGCGAACGGCTATCGCTACCACGTGCGTGAGAGTGCCGGCCGCGTGATGCTCATCCGGAGAGCGATCGCGATCGGCTTCTCGCTCGCCGAGCTGGCGCGCATCCTTCGCCAGCGCGACCAGGGCACGCCTCCGTGCCGCGGTGTGCGCGCGCTGGCGGGTGAGAAGCTCGCCGGGCTCGATCGCCGCATCGCGGAGATGCAGGCGATGCGCGAGGAGCTCGCGGGGATCGTCGAAGAATGGGACGGGCAACTCGCCGCGACGCGCGAAGGCGAAGCCGCGTTTCTGCTCGAAGGGCTGCGCAAACGAAAGGAACGACCATGAGAAAACTGATGCTGATCCTGCTCCTCACGCTGCCGCTGGTCGCGCAAGACCACGAGAACTGTCCGATGCACGCGAAACATGTCGCCGAGGCGGGCGATCGCGTGATGGGCTTCTCGCATGACAAGACGACGCACAACTTTCGCCTCTTGGAAGACGGAGGCGCCATCGAGGCGCGCTCGCTCGACGCGAACGATGCGGAGAGCGTCGCCGCGATCCGGACGCACCTCAAATCGATCGCTAAAGAGTTCACGGCCGGCGACTTCGCGAAGCCGGTCGAGATTCACGGCCGGATGCCCGACGGCGCGGAGACGATGAAGGAGCTCGGCGACTCGATCGAATATCGCTATGAAGAGATCCCGAACGGAGCGCGGGTGCGCATCACCGCCAAGCCGGGCCGCGCGCGTGATGCCGTGCAGGCGTTTCTGCGGTTTCAGATCGGGGAGCACCACACCGGGGACCCCGTAAGTTCATCTCCCGCGGAGGCGCCCGATCATCGGTGACACCGGATGCGGGGCCTCCAGGCCTCCGGGCCTCCAAGCCTCCGGGCCTCCAGGCCTCCGGGCCTCCAGGCCTCCCAGACGGGAGATCGGGCAACCAAGAGTTTTCAAGTTTGAACGACCACTACTGAGCTTCAATCACGAAACTGTGGAGCGGCGGCCGCCCTCGGCCGCCGAAATCAAAACGCTGCATCTGGTTGTCGCTGCGCTCCGGCGGCCGAGGCGGCCGCCGCTCCACGACGCGCAATTGACGTACTAGGAGGCCAGGAGGCCAGGAGGCTCCCACGTGACGCCGGTCACGTGCAAAAACAACCGGGTGAGTACAATACGCGACGGAAAGAGGGCGTACCGCACGCCCTCTTTTTGTTTTCACGAGGATATGCGAAGCGGGCGTGATCGCGGGGGCGTGCGATTGCGGCGGGTGGCGATCACGTTCGCCCGCTTCGTCCGGTTGAGGCCGTCGGGGAGCGCGACGGCCTTTTCTTTTTTGGGTGCTATCATGCGCATCGTCCGAATTTCGCTCGGGTTAGCCATGTTCCTCGGGTGTATTTCCACGGTGGTCTCTCAAAAGGGGTGTGCTTGATGGTCGCGTCGCGTCGCCGGCTGACTGCCGTATTTGCGTTGTTATTCGCTGTCGCTGCTTTTCCCATTCTCGCGTCGGCAGCAACTGCGGACTTCCGCGTCCTGATCGACAACCTGCCGGACGTCGGCTGCAACGAAGGCGGCATGACCGGGGTCGACACGATTCTCGTCACCCGCGCCGTCACGACGGATACGTCGGCACAGGAAACACGCATCTATCGCCAGGTTTGCACCGCCGGCGTCTTCGGTCCTCCCGTCGATCTCGATCTCACCGTTCGTCCCGCCGGCCTCCAAACTCCCAGCGGCCTCGTTCTTCTGGAAACGCGCATCCCGTACTCCGCCGTGCCTGGAATTGAGACGCGGAGCATTCACGTCGGGTTCGATGCCACGGATGGCTTCTTCACGCAGCACGTTCTGACGCAGCCGAACGGCTCGCCGATCATGATTCCGCCTCCGGTCGGCCGCCGTCATTCGGCGAACACCCCCGGCTCGCGCAACTTCGTCCTCGATGGCAACGGCAACGACTGGAACAACATCGCTCCGCTCGTCACCGGCATGGCGTCCGACGGCGCGACCGCCGTTCGCATGCTCCGGGTCTTCGCGGTCGCGAACACCACGGACGACTTCATCTACTTCCGCTTCGACAGCTTCGTCGATAACAGCGGACCGTTCGCGCAGGACGATTCGTTCGCGCGCAAGTCGGGACAGGGCCTCGCCGTCAACGCGCCCGGAGTCCTCGGCAACGACGGCGATCCGAACGGCAAGCCGCTCACCGCCACGCCGGTCAGCACCCCGTCGCACGGCAACGTCGTGCTCAACCCCGACGGCAGCTTCACCTACACCCCCGACAATCCGACGAGCGACACCACCGACAAGTTCAACTACAAGGCGAACAACGGCACGAAAGACTCGAACGTCGCGGAAGTGACGATCAAAGTCTCCAACAAGAACTCCAGCGCGCCGATCGCCAACGACGACGCGTACAACACGCCGGAAGACACGCCGCTCAACGTCGCGGCGCCCGGAGTCCTCGCCAACGACGTCGATGCCGACGGGCCGGCGCTCACCGCGACGCTCCTCACCAATCCGTCGCACGGCAGCGTGGTCCTCAGCAGCAACGGCGCGTTCACGTACAACCCCGCGCATAACTTCTTCGGCACCGACACGTTCACGTATCGCGTCAGCGACGGCACGAGCAACGACGACGCGATCGTCACGATCACGATCGGCAGCGTCAACGACGCGCCGGTCGCGCAGAACCTCTCGCGTACGACCAACGAGGAAGTCCCGGTCAGCGTGACGCTGAGCGCGACTGATCCGGAAGGCAGCGCGCTCACCTGGCAGATCGTCAGCCCGCCGACGAACGGCGTGCTCTCCGGCGTCGCGCCGAACCTGACCTACACCCCGAACCCGAACTTCTTCGGCACCGACACGTTCACCTACACCGCCAAGGACAGCTCGAACAAGGTGTCGAACACCGCGACCGTGACGATCACCGTCAATCCGGTCAACGACGCGCCGAGCTTCAGCTGCGGTCCGAGCGTCATCGCCGACAGCTCCCTCGGCGCGGCGTCGTTCCCCGGTTGGGCGACCGGCATGAGCCCCGGTCCGGCCAATGAATCGAGCCAGACCCTCACGTTCGAAGTCACCGCGAACAGCAATCCCGGACTCTTCACCGCGGGGCCGGCGGTCAGCGCGAACGGCACGCTCACATTCACTCCGGTGGCCGGTGCAACCGGAACGGCGAACATCACACTCCGCGTCCGCGACAGCGGCGGCACCGCCAACGGCGGCGTCGATGTGTCGGGCACCTGCTCGTTCACGATCAACGTCGATGCGTCGCCGACCGTGCAGAGCACGACGCCCGCGAACGGCGCGGCCGGCGTGACTTTGAACAGCAACGTGACGATCACGTTCAGCGAGCCCGTCACCGTCGCCGGCACCTGGTTCTCGATCGCGTGCGCCACTTCCGGCACGCACGACACCGGCAACTCCGGCGTCAGCGGCGGAGCGACGACGTTCACCATCAATCCGACGGACTTCACGCAGGGCGAGAGCTGCACCGCAACGGTGTTTGCCTCGCAGGTTACGGACAACGACGTGACCGATCCGCCGAACAACATGGCGGCGAACTACGTCTTCACGTTCAGCGTCGACGCGCAGCCCACCGTCACCTCGACGACGCCGCTCAACGGCGCGGTCGGCGTGCCGTTGAACTCGAACGTCACGATCGCGTTTAGCGAGCCGGTCAACGCGGCCGGCACCTGGTTCCAGATCTCCTGCAGCGCGTCCGGCCTCCACGACCCGAGCAACTCCGCGGTCAGCGGCGGACCGGCGACGTTCACCATCAACCCGACCGACTTCACCGAAAACGAGAGCTGCACGGCGACGGTCTTCGCCGCGAACATCACCGACGTGGACTCGAACGATCCGCCCGACGCGATGGCCGCGAACTACGTGTTCTCGTTCTCCATCGACGCGGCGCCCACGGTGACGGCGACGACTCCGACGAACGGCTCGTTCGCGCAGCCCGACACCGATCTCACCGTCACGTTCAGCGAGCCGGTGAGCGTCACGGCTTCGTCGTTCACGATCTCCTGCGGGACCTCCGGCTCGCACACGTTTGCGCTGAGCGGCGGTCCGACGACTTGGACGCTCAATCCGAACGTCGACTTCACGGCGGGCGAGTCGTGCACCATCACGGTGCTCGCGGCGCAGGTCAGCGACAGCGATACGAACGATCCGCCCGACAACATGCTGGCGAACTACGTCTTCACCGTCGGCTTCGACGCGCCGCCGTCGGTGCAGAGCACGACTCCGGCGAACGGCGCGACGGGCGTTCCGTCGAACTCCGACGTCACCGTCAACTTCAGCGAGAACGTCACGCTCAGCGGCAACTGGTTCCAGATCGTCTGCGGCACCTCCGGCACGCACGATACGGGCAACTCCTCCATCATCGGCGGGCCGTTGTCGTACACGATCAACCCCACCGACTTCACGCAGGGCGAGAGCTGCACCGCGACGATCTTCGCCGCCGACGTGGCCGACAACGACGCGAACGATCCGCCGGACAACATCGTGGCGAACTACGTGTTCTCGTTCACGATCGACGCGGCGCCGAGCGTCACTTCGACGACTCCGGCGAACGGCGCGGTCAATCGCGCATCGAACACGAACATCACCGTCAACTTCGACGAGCCGGTCAATGCGAACGGCTCGGCGTTCACGATCTCCTGCACCGTCTCCGGCGCGCATCCGTTCGCCCTCGGCGGCGGCCCGAGCTCGTTCTCGCTCGATCCGACGACCGACTTCACCGAAGGCGAGACCTGCACCGTGACCGTGGTTGCGGCGCAGGTGACGGACGTCGATGCGAACGATCCGCCGGACAACATGCTGGCGGACTACGTCTTCTCGTTCTCGATCGACGCCGCGCCCAGCGTCACCGCGGTCACTCCGACCAACGGCTCCGTGACCGTTGCGACGAACACGAATCTCACCGTCACGTTCAGCGAGCCGGTGACGATCACCAACAGCTCCGTGACCGTCAGCTGCGCCAACACCGGTGCGCACACGGTCTCGGTCAGCGGCGGCCCGACCACGTGGACCGTCGATCCGGCCTCCGACTTCGGCAACGGCGAGCTGTGCACCGCGACCGTGTTCGCGGCGCAGGTCAGCGACAACGACAGCAACGATCCGCCGGACAACATGTTGGCGAACTTCGTCTGGACGTTCACGACCGACAACCCGCCGAGCGTCACGGCGACGACTCCGGCCAACGCCGGCACTACGTCTCTCGATGGCAACGTCACGGTGACCTTCGACGAAGCGGTCAACGCCGCGGCATCCTCGTTCACGATCTCGTGCACGACGTCCGGCGCGCACACGTTCGCGCTCAGCGGCGGACCGACCACGTTCACGCTCGATCCCACCACCGACTTCACCGGCGGTGAGACCTGCACCGTGACCGTCGTCGCCGCGCAGGTCACCGACCAGGATGCCGGCGATCCGCCGGACAACATGGTCAGCGACTACGTCTTCTCGTTCGGCATCGACGCCGCACCCGCGGTCACGACGACCACGCCGACGAACGGCGCGCCGCAGGTTGCGGCCGACACGAACGTCACGATCAACTTCAGCGAGCAGGTGAATGCGGCGGGCGCGAGCTTCGACGTCACCTGCGCCACCTCCGGCGCGCACACGTTCACGACCAGCGCCAGCCCGAACACGACCTTCACGCTCAATCCGAACGCCGACTTCACGCAGGGTGAGACCTGCACCGTGACCGTGTTCGCGGCCGGCATCACTGACACGGACGCCTTCGATCCGCCGGACAACATGGCGGCGAACTACGTGTTCAGCTTCACCGTCGACGCAGCTCCGTCGGTGAGCTCGACGACGCCCGCGAACGGCGCGACCGACCGGACGTCGAATACGAACGTCACGATCAACTTCGACGAGTCCGTCAATGCCGCCGGCGCGAGCTTCGACATCACCTGCGGCACCTCCGGCGCGCACACGTTCACCACCAGCGCCAGCCCGAGCGCGAGCTTCACGCTCGACCCGAACACCGACTTCACGCCGGGTGAGACCTGCACCGTGACGGTGTTCGCGGCCGGCATCACCGACGCCGACCTCGTCGACCCGCCGGACAACATGCTGGCGAACTACGTCTTCAGCTTCACCATCGACGCCGCGCCATCGGTCACCGCGGTCACTCCGACCAACGGCTCCGTGACCGTCGCCACGAACACGAACCTCAGCGTCACGTTCAGCGAGCCGGTGACGATCACCAACAGTTCCGTGACCGTCAGCTGCGCCAACACCGGCGCGCACACCGTCACCGTCAGCGGCGGCCCGACCACGTGGACCGTCGATCCGAACACCGACTTCGGCAACGGTGAGCTGTGCACCGCGACCGTGCTCGCGGCGCAGGTCAGCGACAACGACAGCAACGACCCGCCGGACAACATGCTCGCGAATTTCGTCTGGTCGTTCACGACCGACAACCCGCCAAGCGTCACGGCGACGACTCCGACTAACGCCAGCACCACGTCTCCCGATACCAACGTCACGGTGACGTTCGACGAAGCGGTCAACGCCGCGGCATCCTCGTTCACGATCTCGTGCACGACGTC
>Ga0066652_100000053_pt1 | contig 77592 bp, 74 predicted proteins | sample GraSoiAngelo_101_FD_71413 | JGI IMG/M metagenome (GOLD analysis project Ga0066652, IMG submission 71413) | Grasslands soil microbial communities from the Angelo Coastal Reserve, California, USA - 14_0903_02_30cm | ecosystem: Environmental > Terrestrial > Soil > Grasslands | place: USA... | reverse complement strand
GCTTCCACTCTTTGCGCTAACTGCTCATTCGATAGATAAAATTAAAGAAGAATGCGAACAAGTTGGTTTTGATTATATTCTTAATAAACCATTTACAGAAAAAGATGTTCAAATTATTAATCTATTTCTTAAGAATAAAAATTAAAAACAAATTGTATATTTTTATAATAAAATCAATTATTTTTAAACATAAGATTAATATAAAAATAATTGGGAAAAATTACAAAAAGGAGTTATCTATGCCTAATGTTAATCTTCAAATCCAACTCACTGAGCCCGGTGCGGATAATATCTTAGAATCATTTATAAAAACAGGTCGCTTCCAGTTAATTGATACCCTCGTAACGGCTGAAGTATTAAATTATTTTATAAATTATTTAAAAAAACTAACTGAGAAGCTAAAAGGCTGGGATCATAGAGTCTATTTTGAAAATGTCACTTTTAATCTTAATGATTCAGAGCAAGCTTATCGAGATGAGAAAGTTACACAACTATTAGATGAAATATTTTATTTTTCATCGAGATGGTCTGTTATTGCATTGGATAATGTGAGAGTTTTACAAGATGAAAATCATTATCCACTCAGTTCAAATGTTATATTGGAGTTACTAACTCGATTTACCCCACCTCAGCGTAGCAATTTATTCATTAGCCACCAGCTCATTATAAAGAATACTGAGTTTCATTCATGGTGCTGGATACATTTTTTAATTACGCGACCTCAATTCCGTACCTTGGTGTTGGAATTATTAGATGATGACGAGTTGGAAGATAATCTAATGCTACTTTTCGAGTCGTTACATTACGCTAAAATTAAGGTCTTAGAGATTAAAAATACTAATCTTAGTTTGGAATGTTATCAAGCGTTAAATGAATTAATTACTAAAAACTACTATATTGAAGAGCTGAAAATCAATGAACCGACTGATCCTGAATCACGGGTAATCTTCCAAGAAATTAACGAATGCTTATCTAAGGATGAAACCGGACAGCAACGTTTTGATAGGGAAAGATTTAATCAAGATGAATTTTTAAGATTATTCAATAAGGTGAAAAATGCCTTAGAACATGAAACCGATGAAGAGAAGATTATACAATTTAAAAAAGAATTAAAATTCATTTTAGAACAAAAAAAGATGGAGGGTAATAAAATTGTTCGAGAGGAAATTAAATTTAATCCTATGGCGATCATTCCTAAAGATCATGCGGTGTATTACGATCATGCAGAATATATTGTAGGCCGTTTACCTTTATTTAGATTAGATTTAAACCGTTCTATTGATAACCAGGTCAATACTTTAGGTTATTACTTATTAGAAGAGGCCTTAAAGAACAATGATCATTTTATGATGAACTGTCTTCTAGATAATGGAACTGCTAATTTATTTGAGCAGCAAGCGGGAGAAAAACCTTTATTATTGCAGATCTATGAAAATCCTGATTTTAAAAAGGTTATTTTAGACCATATTTATTCTCGTCAAACCTTAATCACTCTAGCCCAAGAAGTTTTAAAAAACTACTCCGAATCCCAGAGTATAATGGTTGAACTGGCATATGCTCTTATAAACTATACTAAAAGATTAGAAAAAATAATTGATTCCTATAAGTTAAGTGGTTTTGAACGGTTACTGAATCGATTAAGAGAAAGATTTGAATTAGCCAATCCTTCTAAGCAAAGAGAGCAAGAGTTTATCGAGATCTATTGGAGAATCGGTAAAAGTCTCACACTATTTCATAATGCTGGAAACGTGACAGTGCAGTCAATATCTAATGCGCAAAGTACACTCGATGAAATAATTGCTATTTCAGAGCATGCGGATTCAGGTTGGTTACGTGGATCGGAGTTGCATTATAAATTAACCAAAAGATTAGACTTACTGAAGGATTCTATGGATAAGAATATAAAATCATTGACGAAGCAAGCGCAAGAATCGATACATACTGTTAAGATAAATGAAGACTTAGAAATTAATTTTACAGAAGTTAAAAAAGAAAAAACTGATCAAAAAACTAACATAATGCAAGAATGTTTACAAAACCAAACTCAATTTAAAACGACATTAACAATGCAACAAGCTATGGAATTAAAAAAAATTAGTAAAAATTCTGAGGTACTTGAGTCAGAACCTGGGCCCAGTACCCGGTTTTCTCCAAGACTCTGAACTAAAATCAACGGGACTATTAGGGATGCAAAATAAACTATGGAAAGATTTAACCAACAGATTAGCTCAAGAGCCCTTTGAAAGGATATACTGGGGGTGGGGCCCTCAATGGGTTAGCTTTATTAAGATAGATTCTCCCATCACAGTGGACAAACCTTTGTGGGCTCACGAGGAAACTAACCTTGACAATATACGGCTATTTGACCTAACTCCGGATCAACTGCAACGTGAGATCATTCGTTATTGGCAGCAACCCTTTTGGAAGAGATGGTTCTTAAGCTTATTGACCTCTATTAATCGTAAAATTAAACTCTGGTCTTATTATCACCGCTGTTTAGCGGTTCGTACGGCTTGCATAGAAAATATATATAGAATAGATAAACTCACTGATTCTTTATTTGAACAATATCTAGGTGAAGAGGTTGTGGAAAGGTTATATCGAACTACATTGAAACTTACTAAATATTTAGAGAAACATGCTGGAGATTTTAAATTCGAAGAAAATGGTGTTGATTTTTATCTTAGGGGGAACAGGAGATTTTTTAAAAAATTAATGAATAAAAAATTAGCTTCATTGGATATTGAAAACAAAGCTAATTTACAAAAGCGACTCGAAAAAGAATTTGATAGACACAAAATGATGTTATTTAGTTATTTAGCTGATTGGGAAAAAAAGATTTTTGATGAACCTATTTATTTTGATAAACCCATTCCGTTTGATACCTGTATTGATCCTCGTACTGGTAAGAAAATGACTTACTCAACACAATCAATAGAAGAATGGGTTAAGCTAAAACGGCAAATATTTGGATCGATGTTGCAAGAGGAAGCGCCTGAGGAATTTCTTAACATCAAAGCTTTCCTAGAATCGACGCTATCGACGATCAAACAATTATTCAATCAACAATTAGAACGTTATGAAAAATTGATTTTCAAGGTCAGATGCGATCGACTTGCGGCGGAGAAAGCCATCCAACAAGCCAATATTTTACAGAAATATTTTATTATTTTTAAGAAGATCGTTTTCCTATTTCATCCAGATAAATCATTTGGAAATGAAAACCTGCGTGCGATACAAACCGAACTATTTAAAGAATATAGCTGTTTAGCCAAAGATTCAATAGAGAAAATACAACAAGGCTTGCAGACATTAGAAGAGTGTTTAATCACACAAAAAAATAAATTAGCGTTTCAAGAAATGAAAAACGGGTTTAATTCACGCATAGTAGAGTTAAAAAAAATAATACATGATCTCAATGATCGAATTGAAGTAGTTAGATATAAAATTAGAACTAATTATAAAGAAACTGAACTAGAGGTGGATGAAGAAATCGAGCAAATTGAAATAGAGATAGAGGAGATGAGGTATAACTATAGTGAATTTCTTAAACCACGATCTCCATTAAAACTTACATTTAAACCTTCCATGAACTATTTAGAGCAAGATGAACCAAAAGAAGAAGTTTATGAAACCTATGAAGCAAAAAGCGATTATCTAAATAAGAAAACTTATGCTCGATATACACCGGTATTTTAATTACTCAGCTTGAAAATGAGCATCAGGCCAAACAGGTACATTGATCTCTTGTAAGGGCGCTCTCCAGGCACAACTGGCTATCCAGCCAATCATGATTCCTAGCGTTAAGAGTAATGCTATTTTTTTTATCATTATTGATCCTAATTTTTAACTGTAATAAATAATCTCGGTTTGTTCACTAATGAGGTGATGCTCTATAGCTAAGGTCATGGTTTGATAGGCATCTACGGCATGGGAGGTCCAATCATGTAAAGGATGATCTTTATAAATATTGTTTTTTTCATCAAAGACTTTGGAATAATTGGCAAGACAGTCAATGAGACGTTCAGTATTCTCTTTATTAAATTGAGTGCGATAGAGCATTCGTCGCATCAGATTAATGGCATCGATCTTGCGCTGCGGTTTAGGAACACAATACGCCGCTTCCCCTAACTCCTGAAAAATATCCTGTGCATTTTTAGTGGTGGCTTTATCTCGATTCTTGCCATCATGCGGTAAATAATGACTGTGTAAGCGCAGATAATGTTTATTACAAAAGCGATGAGCCTCATCAATGTAATAGTGTATGGGATGATTATTACCTTCAAGGTAATAAATAATATCCGGATTATGTTGATGATCGAACTGAACTAGAATAACCGCTGTTGAATCATTAACACCCAGATCATAAAACGCATAAACTATAGTTTTGGGTAAAATCAGATGGGAAATGATCCGTTTGTTTTCTTCGAGACTGAGTATTTCTCTAGAAAAGTATAATCGTTCATGCTGTACGGTAATAACCGAGTAGTATTCTTGTTGGATTAAAAACTCTGGCATCCCGGCTTTACGATCTTCTTCGATCATCTCATCAGTAATGTAACGATGACCTTTTTCATCTTTTAAACTGTCTACACTATCGATTCGCCAAATCCAAGCAGGATTAGTTTTAATGGATTGTAAATACCGATAAGCATGATTCATGCCATTAAAGGTGGTTTGCAAAATAAACCAACCCTTATTTTGTCTGAAAACCGGCATAAGGATATGCAATACTCTCGGATCAGAAAAGGCGTATTCTGAAAATACCGCGCCCAGTACATTCACGCCTCTTAATTTATCTGGATCAATATCAGAACCCAGAATACGAATAACTGACCCATTCATAAGTTGTATCGTCATATCCTGCTGATTGAGATGCTTAATACAACGCTTAGGGATCATATCCAGAAAACGTAAACTTCTTCCTTCTTGTTGATCATTCAATAAGACTGCACCTTCCCAAAGCACTAAACGTGCCCTGACATTGGTAGGATAGATCATTAAATACAGTCCTGGCTGGATTAGCGCACCTTGTATCAATAAATTCCATGATTCCATCTCTTTTCCAGCACGGCGTGGTCGCACTAAAAAGAAACGCTTGTATCCTTCTTTAAAAAGCTTATCTTGAATCTCTCTTTGATAAGGACGTAAGGTTACTAGAGGTAATGTAATCGTTTCGTCTTTTCCAAAATAAAGCGTTAAATTGCCTTCCTCATTACGCCGACAAGTAAATTGATCTTTTGAACGTATCATTGCCTTTAGCGTGAAATCACGAATCTGTTGATGAATTAAATTTTTTTTAGGGACTAGAGATTCCATCGTTAATATTTAATAAAATAATGAAAAACTAGGCTTGGCTGCATCACATTAAAAGGCCGACTATTTCCTGTTGATTGAGTGGTAAAGATGGCTTCACCTCCAGTGACATCATTACCCTCTGCACCACCGATGGCATGAGGAACCCCTGCATCAAAATGATGGGTATGGGAAACTAATTCATCGAGCGTCATGGTATGTTGCTCTTCGCCACCTTGACTACCCACGGTATTGCCTAAAATGGAAGTTGTCTGGCCACCCGAGCCCACAGGAACTCGTCTTGCCATATTTGGAATATTAAAGGTCGTGCTTTCATCGCCCGGACCAAACTGTGTGCCAATCACATTAAAAAGATCAGCATAGTCTTTTCGATTAATTGCTCGTCCATCACAGTATAAAAAGCCAGCGCGTTCTGTTTCTTTTCGCGCTGAAACTAACAGATCACCGGTTTGGTAAACGGAATGAGTTAACAGATCATTTAAAACATTGCCTACAGTCGTTTTAATGTTCTTATAAATAAATCCAACATAATCAGCACCGCCATTTTTTCATCACTGGCTTGTAACTTATTTAAAAAGGCTTGTAAGGTTTGTCCTTGTTGGTTTATTACATCAAAATAACCCAATAAATGTGTTCCATCTCCTCCATGGGAAGCTTGACTACTGAGTTCAGACCGCAAAGTACTGATATCGGTGTTTTCGATTTGTGCGGCAATAATTCGCTTGCCTTGACTCACCCAAACTTGATTATCTTCTGAGGTCAATACCGGTAATTTATTGGATAAGTTGGAGGTTAAGTAACTGTTGATAATATATTGCAAGCATTCCGTCGAGAGTTGGGTGTTAAATTGTTGCATAATCAATAACACGCGCTGAAAAGCCGCATCTAATGTGTGCCCGTTGAAACTTTGGGCATTACCAAATTCCGTTTCGATACCAATTTGCATAGTACGCACTAACGTGACAATAGCCCCTGCGGGTGGGATTTTTTCTTTAGCAAAGGTAATGGTTCCTCCTGTCATTGTACCCACCGCTTGGACGGTATAATCTTGGTTTAAAATGCAACTATCTTTATCAGGATTGGCTTCATCACCCGATTTGGTGACATAAACCGCAATATCTTCTGGGATTAAGATCAAATAGGTATAAGTGAATACAGAAGTTTTACCATCTGCGATCGTTTGATTGATGGTATTTTGTTGAGGTAATGTTGTTTTCTGCATTTTTATCTTTTTTTGTTTTTTTATCTCTCAACGCCCGTAATAGAGCTTTTGTCCGGATTCTAAATAGGTTTTATCACCCAATAATTGATTTAAATAAGGACCTATCACCGGCATCGTATCAATAGGTGAAATATTCTTTGCTAGGGTCTTAATATTTTTAGCGGCTTGTTTAGGATTTAAGGTAACCGTGGAGGATCCTAATGCAGCAATACTGGATAAAAAGTTAATGCTAGGAGATGAAAACAAATTCTGGATTAAATGTTTATCTTGGTACTTCGGATCAAAGACTTGCATGAAAATCCCCAAATTGGGTTGTACAAGATCGATTAAATAATCCATTTTTTCTTGTCGATTCATTGCAGAAAACAAGGGCATGCTTTTACCATGAGCCAAATTATCGAAGTAGTTAGCCAAGTAACTTAAAGGCAATGTCGCAGCGACTAACGATAATCCCCATCGTAAGCGCATTTGGGTATTTCTGGCATCTTGATACCCTTGCATTAAAATTTTATCGGCAAAATTAATAGCAAACCCTTTAAATTGCATGACCATGCGCAGGGCTTCACCCATGATTGTTCCAGGACGTGTTCCATAGTACATAAAAGCTTTAGTAAAATTATCCGGCATTAATACGGCATTATCAGCTGCCATGGAAAAAATGGAGAATACCTTGCGATAGAGATCAGTGCGCATTTCATAAAGCGGTTTACTATGTCCATATAAGTTTTTTAATTCATCATCAGTAATGGCATCCACATTCGCCGTAGTAAATAAGTTGGATTGATTTTTAGTTCTAAGCAAATCCCATTCTTTTTCTTCTAAACCATATTTTTGTAATTGAAAACGCGTCTGGGTTTTTAAATCTTTCCATGCCTGTCCTCGTTGTTGATACAATCCCTTGGCTATAATGTGCATTAAGGAATGACGATTTCCTTTATCAAAGGATTCCAGTAAATTAGTCCGAAAGAAATGTGTCGTGACTTTATGAATGAGTTCTGTGCCATTACTAAGATCAGCAAAGCGCGCCATGTAACCTAAATGACTATCGGCTAATAACTTAAATTGTTTGGCAATAAACCTTCTTTCGTCATCGGCTAAGACATCACAGGTGTGACTTAACGTATAGGCTAAACTTTTAAAGTAAGAATTCCCCCAACGTTGTGCGAAAGAGGCTATATAAGAAGCATCCGGTAGACTTCGTAAAACAATAGTCGGTAATCGTGCTATGGCACCTAACGAGCGAATGTTCGCTCCAAAAGCCGCTAAACTTGGACTAACTGCCGTTTGGTCTTGCTGTAAGGATTGTTTTAATAGTCTATCGGTATGTTCATACCATAAAGCACTTTTAGGAGATTTTTCTTGCTGAACGTTTCTCAAATCGTTATAGACCGATAAAGGTGCATCTCCCATCAATTCTGCCGTTCCAATTTTATTGGCAGAATTATTGAGATCACCGACCAGGGCTTGAAAGAGATTGCCTTTACCATATTCGCGACTGTAATTTAAAAAAGATTCATGATCTTTCCAGTAAAAGAATAGATGCGCTTTTTTCTCTACTGCCTTTCGATCATTGGCCACAACCGAGCGGGTAAAGATTTCACTTTTACCCAGGGTAATATTATTAAAAATGGAACTTAAATGTTGCTCTATTTCGTTGCTTGGTAAGTTTTGACCAAACGTTTTTTCCAGATCAAGCTGGGATTTAATAAACTGAATCCAGCGTTGTTTAGAAGCCTCTTTCTCTTTATTTTTTAATTTATAGAGCTTAACCGCACTTCGTCCACCCTGGTTTAATAATCCAGCATCATGAACGGCACGAATAAAACGATCCTTATTGACTTCACGTAAACGCAAAGCATTCGAAATAATCAGCTCAGGATTGCGTATATCCATATAATCATTGATTTGCTTTGCAAGCTTTTTAGCTAACTCAGGCGATGCTTTTCCATCTAAAGCCCGCGCAATAGAAATATCGTTGTCTTTATTCTGTAAATAACTTAATTCCTCATCCGATATTCCTTGGAATAAGGCTTTAAATAAACGTTGCTGTGCTGCTTTCTGATAAGCAGGCAGGTTTTGATCAAGATTAGTGTAGCGTTGTGCAAGAAGAGAGCGCAGATTAATATTTTTGGTTTTTAAAGTATCCGCTAAGGCATCAAACTTACGCGTATTGTTCTGTGTAACTAACGCCTCTTCGAAGAAAGTTTGTAAATGTTCATCATTAACCTCTTTAATGGCTTTATCAATCGCTTGTTGACTACGTAAACTATCAAAGCTTTTTGCTTTGGTTACTACTTGATTGACATACTCTCGTAAATCATCTTCTTTGAAATTTTTGAGATATTTTAGTGCTTCATCAAAACAATGTTGTTTCAGAGCTCACCCCCAAGACAATGCATCAAATCCGTAAATAACTTGGATTTACTTTTAAATTCCTGATATTTTTTAAAGGTGGGATGCGCTTTATCAAGAATAGCATCTTGTTTCTTTAAGGTTTCTTGATAGTGTTTAAATTGATCTTGCACGGTTGATTGGGTTTTTAAGTCCTGATGAGACCATTGATTTTCGATGCGTTGTTTCAAATAATCTTTAACAGAATCACTATTGGCTAAAGGTTCAGGGCCTGACTCAAGATGATCAATGATTGTGGATAGAAAAGACTTCCAATCATGATTTCTTTTACTTTCAAGTTCATTGACAATCCCTTTTAATCCTTCACTTAAATCAGGATTTTGTTTTAAGCGATCTAAAGCATTCTTTTGAATAAAGTGAGATAAAGCATCCGCGTTATTTAAACCTTCTCTTGCGAGTAGCTCTTCTGGAATCACCGACTGTAACGCTTTAATATCACTCGGTGTTAATAATGGAATGTTAATTTGGTTTTTTACGGGATCAATTGCAATATCTGGATTATTTTTCTTAATGGCCTCAATGGTCTCTTCGACATTTTGTTTAAAAAGTTTGGATTGAATAACGCCTGCTGCAAAAGGTACTAAACTGAGTGTTAATCCAAAACCACCGGCTATACTGGTTGCTTTAATCAAATGAGAAACATTCAACTTATCGTCAGTTATGGACTCAGCAAGGTTCTCAGGGAGTAATGAAGTGGCCGCAGCACTACCACCTGTTAATATTTTTTCACTTAAACTTCCAACCGTCTCTTTAGAAAACTGAGTGATTGTTTTACCCGCTAAATGGGATAAGAATTCCGGTGCTAAAGCAGAAGCCCCTTTGACTGTGCCTTTAGCGAGTAATCCACCGGCACTCCCCAATGCCATATTAATGGGATTTAAAGCAAAGCCGAGTATTGATGCAATACCATCGCCTACTTTTTGTGTCACAGGTAATCCGGATATTTCAGTCACATTTTGTAGGGCATGATAGATATCATCAAGTGATGAAAAATGCGGATGCATTCCTGCCAAGGGTGCTATTTTTTGTAGCGCCATTTCAGGTTCTATCAGTTGTTTTAAAAAATGACCGCTAATAGAGGCACTAAAGCTAGGTGATGTAAACTCAGCTTGTTCTTGATAACTTTCTCTAAAGTTAGGTTTGACAACGGCATGACTTAATAACATGTTTATTCCTTATGCGCATAAGCGAGTAAACTATCGGTAAAAGGTTGCGAATAAATCAGGTGACCTGCCGCATCGGTTGCAATAATTAAACCATCCGGCGTATTCGTGACCGTGATAGGATTACGATCTACATTAAAAAATTCACTGATGTGATTTTTCATTTCCTCCCAACCGGCCTTAATTTCCCATCCGGTTGGAAAACCGGCTGCGTTAATGGCTTTATCTTTGGCTTTTTCAAATAAAGTCTCTCGAATCGGTGTATGAGTGGGTGTAATAGGAAAACCTAATGCTTGATACGCTTGATTACGCACATGATCGGCTAAGCGTCCGGCTTCACCGGAGGTAAGGTTTAACTGATTTAAATTAAAGATATAATAAGGACCACTCGTAATCTGATAAGCATGCTCAAAATGATCATTAAAACGTTGAATATATTCATTGACATTTTTTAAAGCTAAATCATTGTGAATGAGTCCTTGATACTTCACATAATTCATTGCCATGTTCACGATACTCGATGTCCGTGAAGGATCGCCAGATTGATCAATGTAATTGAAGATATCCGCATTATGCGCACTGAATTGTGCAACTATGATATTTTTTAGTGATTTATCACTGACATCAGAATCTTTAACATTTGCAATCCCTATTTTTGAAAAATCCTGACCGGTTTGATTAGCGCTAATCAGTTGTCTTAAAAATGAAACATCCGTATGGTCTTGTAACATCCCCACGGTATAAGCGACTTCTTGTTCAAGTGGTTTTTTAAGACTCGCCGCTAAATAAACTTTATTCGCGGAATCATGTTTGTCTAAAACCTGTAATAAACTATCGGGATCTGCACCTTGAATAAAAGCCGATTGGGCTTGTTGTTTTAAGTCATTTGGAATCGGTTGAATAAAGTGATTATCGATATGCATCGCATGACCGAGTTGCACCGACCGCGAAATATAGTCATTGTAAGCCGCGCGCGGGTCGACACCGTTATAATTCATGGCATACTCTTTGAGTAATGCTTGTCCTTGCGGTGTCTCTTGAATAATTCTTACATACTCTCCACTATGGAAGCTGTCAAGTAGATGCTGCAAGGCAGCATTTTCACCTTTTTCAGCTTGCGTTAATAAACTGTTTTTTGTGTTTAATTCATTTAAACGTTGCTTGAGTAACTGCCAATTTTCACCGTTATTAAATAAACCTCTTATTTTTTGTATGCCTTGGGCAAATAAAGTAACTTCATTTAAATGGTCCGGTGTTAATTTCATCCACGCTAAAGAATTAATCGCATTTCCTTTCACTAAATCGGATTTAATACCCTGCATCGTCAAATCATTGTCATAATGATTTTGCAGTTGTAAGGTATCTTGTGAGATAGGCGTCTTGGATTTATCAATACTTCCTGCAAAAGGAGAGGCTAAAGCAATCTGTAAATCGGCAGAACGAGCTGAAGGGTTTTGTTGCAATTGATGTAATGCCTGTAGGCTGTCCATCGTATGCGATAATGTTTGAAACAAGACACTGCCTTGTTTAGGCGTAATGATACGTCCGAGTAAAGCCTTCTCAACGGTTTGATGCGCTAGATCGAGCTTTTGCTGAAACAATTTTTCATCATTGACCGAAGTATAAAGATCTTTTAGAACATTTGGCCATTCGGTATAAAAAGCACTTTGTAGCTTTAACTGACTGGTTTGATAATCGGTTAATTGGGCTTGTCGATTAATCTGCTCCAGACCTGATTTTAATAAATAATCTAATTGGCTTTTAGTTTTATTATTAACCGGTGTCGTGTTTTTAATGTTGTCGAACTGTTGTTGCGATGCTTGAGCAATTTGATTAGCTAATTGCGGATGCGTTTTTAATTGTAAGAGAGCGTTATTTTTAATCTCGGTTGCACTGCTGGTGGCTTGCAATAAAAAGGCAGCACTTTTTTCTTGTTGAATTTGCTTGGCCGTTTGCATGAGGCCTTGCGATACTTGACCCAATACCTGCGCTTCTGATTCCAAGCCTTTGGCAGCACTTGTTGTTGGAATATCCCTAAGGATGGGCTGTTCATTTTGAAATTGGGATAAAGAGGCTGCCATTTATTTAGCGCTCATGCTGTTAAATTTTGCAAAAGACAAACCTAAACTGGCCACATCACCAAACAATTGACTGTACAAACTATTTCTGACATTACGTTTCTCAATATCGATGGCAGTATCAGATAGTTTCTTTTCAATATCCAAATTTTTTTGTTGTCTAGCCGCAATATTCTCGGTATTCCGCTGCACCGCATTAAAACTCGGCGATGAAAACGCTACACCACGGGTTGTCATCTGTGCAGTTTGGCGTTGTATCACTTTATTGAGATTATCTAAATTGCTTAAGGTTTTCTGTTGGTACTGCAATTCATTTTGTTTCGCTTGAAGATCGAGTTGTTTTTCTTTTCCCTCGGCGGCTTGTACTTGCATCACGCCTTCACCGACCTCCATGGCAGCCGCTGTTGCTAATATCAGTAAACTGGCTTGTGGCATAAAGCTCCTAAATCATTGTTGTGTTTATTTGATAAGCAATCGAAGTAATCTGTAAGTCAAAGGGAGCCTGTTGAGTAATCGAAAAGGTTTTATGTCGACTCCAACCAAAAACGGGGGAAATAATGGCAGTCCCCGAGCTCGGATGTAACTCATCGCCTTTTTGAATATTTAAAAAGATCTGATAATTGACAAGTTGATCGTTAATATAGAAATTAAGTGACCCATAATACTCGATATAAATCTTAGTAATTTTTTTCATTAAATCCGCATGTTGAGGCCCCCCATAAAAGTACATCGGTCTGATTTCAACCGGATACAATAGACCAATAAAACAATTACCCGTTTTTTTATCAGGATTATGCACCTGGATACTTCCCTTTTTGACAGGATAGATGCCATAGTCTTCTTGATTAAACAGGACCTGTACATCTAAACCTTCAAAACGTTCTAAATTTTTTATACTTCCATGTTCTTCTAGTCGCTTTTCTTCAAAACCATCCAACTTAATATCAGAAACTAATTTTTCTAAAACCACTTGCTGGCTATTGGAATATTTTTTTAAAAGATAAATGGTATTATCAATCGCAATCATATCCTGTATTTCTATTTGCTTGTGAGCCGAAAAAGGTGTTAAAGCTGCTAAATTAATTTCATGACCAAATTGAAAGGTGGTAATTGTGTGATCAGGATTTAAAAAATAAATGAAATTATCTTGAGATTGCTCGGTACCGCGTAATAACACGGCTTTGATTGGATTTTTAACTAAGTGACTTGCGGTTTGACTGACATTACTCGCTAAATAACTTTGACCAATGCCTTGAAAACGAAAGTTAATAATGGCATTGCCGGTTTTATTCACATAATAACTATCGTTTAAATAACTAATAGGTTTTAATTTATCCGATACACCGAAAGCCGATTGTTGACGGATTGAGAAAGTACTGGGTGTTAATCCAATATTTTGTTCTTGTGGGGCTACAAACTCATAATTAGCGGTATAAATCTCTAATTCTTTGCCGCCGTTCATCCAGACAATACCCCCAGAATCACTTTGCCCTAAGGTGTAAATAATGGCATCCGTATCTTGACCCGTGCCTACATCAAAATTAACCGGCTGATTAATTTTAGAACCAAAGATCGTATTATTGAGTGTCTTCGTTCGTGCAAACCAAAGTCTGTTTTGAAAATAAATCACTTTACTGGGATAACCCATCGTGGGTGAAAAGGTTGGTTTACGAACAGAGTATTGTGTTGCTGAAGTTGAAGCACCGTTAATTAAAAAAGGAATCTGAACTTTTCCTGAAAGGATCGCCGTGTTTCCTTGATAACTCACTTCTGTGATGATGGCATAGCCCAAAGGCGAAACATCACTGGTTCCTCCTCCTATGATTTGACCACCTACCCAATCATTATTAAACCCAGGAGAATCCGTTAATGTCAGTGAAATGTAATGTGCATCGCCTATTACAGAAGCATTGCCTCTGTTGTAAATCACATCGCCAAAATCATACGCCGGCAACGGATAAAGATTCAATATTTCATACGCAAAGGATAACGTTTTGTAATTGGTTATGGTAATACGTGATGGAGGATAATCAGGATGAGCCAAAATAAGTGAATCATTGTCATTGGTATAATCCAAATCATTCAATTCTGAAGAAGCATAAGGTGTTGTCAGGGTTTGTAAAAATTGAATTTCAGGCGTGTTTCCTTGCTTAATCGCATAAATATCCATGCGGTGATCGCCACTGATAAGACAATAAAACTGTTCGTTCTTATCCTGAAAACCATACAGTTTAGAATTGGGGTCGCTCTTTTGTGTTTGAATGAGAAATTGAGTGCCTTTTCTTTTCTTAGCCAAACCGGTTGTACCCACTTCAATATTTAATAAGGATTGAGCAGCGGTTAAATAATCTTTAAAGTCAGTGCGATGATAATTCACCGCATCGACCTCGCCGCTACTAAACATCGTTTGACGAATAAGTTCCATTTAAACAACCCTTATTCGGTCAAAATCATTGAAGGGTGCGGTTTTTATTCCTTGCTCCATACTTTCTAACAATAAGGCATTCATTTTTTCTTGTTGGTACTTACTTTCTAATAAATGCGCTAATTGAACATTTTGCGTCAGCGAAATCGCACTATCCGCTGCGGCATATAAAGCCAATACCCGCGCAAAATAAGTGGGCATCACCGCATAATCAACCGTATTAACGGTATAGTAATAAGCAAAGGGTTTACTGTGACTCAGGATATAACCATCGATAAGTGCATAATCACTCAACTGACTTCTAGAATGAAGGAATCGTCCAAAGTCATAAGGTAATTGATAGGTATAAGGATATTCCGGTGAAAAGTTTTCTGTGAGTGGCGTACTATCCTCTCGATATTTCATGGCAAAATGCCAATTCGTCGTTAATAATAGATTCGGTAATAAGTTATCCAATTTTGCTGCAATAAATTTGGCGGCATCACTTTCATTCACTGTCGCAACGGATAATAACCCTAATTCCAATAAGGCTTGATTGATTAGGGTTAACTTTGACAGGGATAAAGGCATATTATTCCTCGTGAGGAGGAGTTGGCGGTTTGGGATCAATCATCTTAATAAGTTGAATGGAAGGAGGATCGGTTTCTTTAGCCATATTCTTGACTAGAAACAAATTACTTTGCTTATTACTATAGTTGATAAATACCCAATCCAGTTCTTTAATTTGTTTTTGCTCATACAAATCATCGATGTAACCCGGTTTCGTTAAAGTCGCTTCATCATCTGTCGTACTTGCAGCAAAAATAGCCGGTGCAGTCCCTAACAATCCTCCATTTAAAGGTGTGAAGGTTTCAAAAGGCGATAAATTCATAAAGATCCTTAATTTTTTGAGTGTTTGAGATCGGCCGTGATGAGTGCAATACCACGCGGCTGAATGATCTTGGCACCTGTTGTTAATGAGGTAAGTAATTCCCAACGGTCTTGATGGGGAAGCCAAGTAATGCTGGTTGAAATATCTCGGTTATAGCCTTGAACAATCGCATCTCGATGAACAACGGGTACTAAATATTTAAAGATAGCTTTATCATCTGCAACACGAGGAATACTATTAATCCCATTTTCACCTAAAAACCTAAAATCAATGTCTAAATACACTTTGATTTTGTTGTTGATTAACGGTTTAACATCATTATAGAAAAAGTTAGTAACTTGTTTATCTCCGTACAAAGAAGGCTTTAATAAAGCGGGAACCCAGGTGCTTACCTGAAGATCATGCACATCCATACTCTGACTTTCTAAATAAGAAATCGCTAATGCATACTTTTCTTCGTTGATTCCGGTATTAACCCCAACGTCGACTGGTATGGTATGGATCTTTCCTGCTATAAAATCCGGATCACTGAAAATGGCATTGATCTTGATGTAATCCGTTAAGCGAGCCGCCGCTAAACCATGTAATTTGGAATGATCTAAGATCTTATCGAAGTTATAGAGCGTTTTTTCGCCACCCCCTATGACAGTTTTTAAATGATAGTCGTTGGTTGGGACTTGTATATTGGTTTCATTAACTGGTGTCACATAGATATCGGTCGGTGAAAAATGGGTTTGATTCATTTCCACCAGATCGGACATGGGAATATTCAGATGCGTCCCACGTAAACCATGGCGTTCTTCAATGGTATCTTGGAGCTTTAAACGATTTTGATATTGTAACGTAACTTGAGTTTCAAACAGTTGGCATGCGGCTTCTAAGTTAATCTCAGACATAAAAACAACCTGATAAATAAAAGAACTTCATTTATCAGGTTGCCCAGGAAAGGGGCTGATAAGACCCATCGACTTAAGATTTAGGAATTTAGCTAAATATTTTTAAGTCGATAAATCCATTTTAATTATCCCGCAAAATAGGGCAAGGTACATTATAGAGTATTAATATTATCTTAATTAAGAATTAGTAAACTATTTCTTAATATTAATCACAAATAAGTATTATGAAAAACAATACCTGCCTTACGTATAAAGATTTGAAAAAAATGGATCAACTTTTGGAAGCACCTACTTCTGTTGAATCAAAGCATAACTTAACAGAACTTGATCAATTAGCTATTAAGGTAATTGCTGATATACATCAATATCCTACTCGATTTTTTTATAATTTAAGAGGATTTGATAATAAAGAAGAAAAATATTCTGAAAATTCGAGGGAGCCACTTAATTTAGTAAACGCACGATAGAATTTTAAATTCAAATATGACTTCCTGTTTTAAAAAATAATAATTATTTCTTAAGTTGATAAATTAACGCCCAAAAAGGATAAGATATATTATATGAAATTAATATTTCCTTATCCTTAATTTTTTAGATTTATTCTATTTTTCTAACTATTTATGTAAAAGGTTATAATATGGGAACAAAAAATATAATTGATGCTATTAAAAAAAATGACCCAATAAAGCTACAAAAAGCACTGGATTTTTTTAAAGTTTCTACCAAAGAAGATTACGATCTAAACCAAGTTGTTCAAAAAAATGGTCAAAGATTACTACATATTGCTATAATGTATGGTAGTGAAACAGCGCTTTTATATTTGTTGTTAGAGCCATATGTAAATATAAATATAACTGATAATGATGGAAACACTCCTGCTCATTATGCCGTCATATATGAACAACCTAAGATCTTAGAATTTTTAAAAAATAATGGAGCAGATTTTTCTAAAAAAAATAATTATGGATGTACCTTAAAATGTTATATTCCAATTAAACCAAAAAAAGAAGAAAATAAAAGAATTAAAAAGCAATTGGAAAGTATATTGATGGATACTTCTAATCTTACAATGCTAGCAGATATTTCTTTAAAGCCTACTGAATTTCCATTAAAAAAGGAAATGGAGCCGAAAAAAATATATTTTAATCAAACTCAAGCTACCAACAATTCTTCTTTCTTTCATAACTTACCTAGAGAATTCGAATATCAAACTGAACCACTTGATTTGGCTAAATATGATAAACCTTTAAATTTAAGTATTACTTCTTGTTTTAAATAATTATTTTTTAAACCTCGCTTCAGCTATTTCTCGGGCGAGGTTTATGAGTTTTTCTCTATTTTTAGCATTAGGATTTTTTTCATATTCTTTGGCCATTTTAAGCATTTCTTGCTGACCATCATAAGGATCGGTTCGATGATGCGCTTGTTGATTACTTAAACCCGGAACTTGACTATTGAGTAATTGATCTCGATGGTTTAAGGCTTCATTCATTGCGTTTTCATCTCCTATCAGTGTATTTAAAACTGTTGCCTGTAAGGAAGCAGGATAATTTTTAGTGACATAATCTTGAACAACATTAAGCTTATCACCTAGAATCTTTTTTTTATCCTCCAACTGTGTTTGATAGTACTTTTGTTGCTCTGCCATGGCATATAGCGTTTTAGTAAATTGTTCTTGACTTAAATTCGCGGCTTTAGCCAATCCTTCAATTTCCTGTAACATTGTTTGAGGTAATGATACATCTGGCAAATGATAGCTTTCAGGGACTTCATAGTTTTTTAACCTCTCTTGTAATTCTTTGTTGTCATTAAAAACCTTGGCACTGTTTTTGTAGGCTTTTTCTAATTCTTCAACACTTTTATATTTACCCGCATAGAGTTTGGGTGTTTCTTCAACAGGTAATTCTTCAGTGATTTCACTCATCGATTTCTCCTTCAAGTAATTGGTTGATATGCGTTATGGTATGTTGAATATCACGCCAGACAGAACGACGACCATCGATCCAAGCAAAGCCTGATTCAGTAGGGATTGGAGTTTCTTCCATGATGCTATGAAATAATTGGTTTTTAAGGAATTCACTACCTAGTCCTTGTCCAAATAATAGAAATAAATCATATTGATCTTTATTAATGTGATCTTTTTTGAGTAATTGAATGAGTTTAACTTGCATTAGAATTGTACCTGTGCAGGTGATGGGATGGAGATGGGACTTGCTGATGTTGACGGAGTGGGTGTTTGGCTTTGTTGAATCTGTTGCGCCATCTGCTGCATAAAGTTAGCAAATTCCTGTTTAGATTTGATGAGTTTGGCAGGCAAATTGAGTTTATCGGCTAAGAACGGTAAAACTTCCTCCATCTTCGTTGCGGTTAATACAGCACCTTCTCCTCCAAACTGCTGAAGTATTTGGGCCAGCATCGTGAAATGACTTAAATCATCCTGTTTTTGTAGATCATAGAGTGGACTTTGAAAGTCAAAACGTAATAAATGAGATTTAATATTACTAATACTTTTGTCTTTGGAGAGTAAACGTCTCTTTGCTAATATTTTGGCACTGATGGTAAAGACTTGCTTAGGCAATTCATTGATCAAACGAGAAATATCGGTTGCACTGGTTCGTTGTGCTCGATTTTCTCGAATAGAGACTTCCGTTGCTGATTTAACTGGCGTATTGACTTCACCAATCGGATCGACTTGAAAGGCATCTCGTATAATTTGTCTCAGATCACGAATATGTTCTAAGACTTCCGGATACTCTGGCATTTGTAATGCTTCTAATGGATTTTTACCATTAGGATTACGTGCGATCATGGCCCCTGACCATCCTCTCCTGAATACATGCGGATTAAAGTATTTGTCCGCATCGTAAAACAAAGGAGGATTGGCTTTAAAAGCTAAACTCTTGCGACTGTATTCGATAATGCGATTGAGATCACGAATTGTCGGTAGTAAATCAATCCCTATGCCTCTTCCTTCGCATTCTCCGGGTCTCACTCTGTCGCGATAGATAATAATTTGATTATATTCTCGTTCAGTCTCCCATAAGGGGGTGAGTGGATCATTCTCTAAGATGGCATAGAGGTAGAATTTATCTTCTTTTAATTTGATTTGACCATAGATAACGGTAAATAACTCATTCGGCTGATCGATTAAATTTCTTTTGTTTTTATATTTTGGAAAATCTTCAAGAATCTTTCGTCCGCTCATCTTACATTGATACCAACAGGTATTTAAAACATCATCGGTACTGTATTCAACAACTAAGGTAATCGCTGGAATAGAACGGAAGTACAAAGGGGTGACATCATTTATGGACTCAATCCAAAGGGCCGCCGTTCCCCCCACTAAATCTAAATTACTGGATGCCACCATGCGCGCTAAATTGGACTGATTGAGATAAAAGAAAATTTGATCATTAATTTCATCTAAAAGCGGTTTCTGTTCACTGATCTGATTAGCGTTAATAAGATGCGAATCTAAGCTTAATTTTCCCCAAACACGATCTTGGGGTAGTAACAGTCCATGCAGATCATTAGCACGCTGATACGCGCTTAAAAGCGCTGTATTATCCCACATTTGCAAACTGGGGGGTTTGCCTTGATCTTGAAAATTAAATTTGATGTTAAACGCATCTCGATCGGGGATAACATAGGTATATAAATCTTTATAGAGCGCTAACCATTTATCTTTGTAACGTTTACTTTCTTCATAGCGCGTATAGAGCGTAGCTAAATTCATTGATTAGGATTATCTGGATTATTAAACGATTGGGCACCTTGTCCTTGGATGATAGCCATGCGTTGTTCAACAATGGCTTGTCGTTTTTGTTCTATTTCTTCTTTTTGTTGGCGTATCTGTTCTTCCAATAAACGATTGGCTTCATCATTGCCACTGCCTCCACCACTCATAATCGTCTCCAGCAGCTTAAAAGCTCATAATTACGTTGTTCTTGTAATTGGATTAACTTCTTAAAGAGATGCTTTGGATTAAATGTCCAGCCAATATCAATGCCACTAAAATAACGACAGACTTCATTACAGGTATACCATTTGAAGGGCCAGGATTGGACTTTTTTCTTTGTTTTTACTAGCACTGCAACAAAAGCACTGAGCATCGGTAATTTCTTAATCGCATTTAAATTTTTATTCACATCATTGCTCTTTAAAATACGATAAGTAAAACCAGTCGGTGCTATTTCAAATAAAATACAATGATCACCTTCATAACAAAGCAAGGCACAATGAACAAAGTGTTTACTAAAAGTAAATAATCGGTATTTGCCAATGCCCTGGTTATAAAATAAAAAGACCGCGATCAATTAATTTTCCTAAGCTTTACTAAAACCTTTTGTAACAATAAGCGTTTTTTTAATAAACCTTTGGGTATGGATTTAGACATGGGGTTTTAACAATTCCTCGATATGATCAATTTGTTCTTTCATCTGTAACAATTCTTGAGCACAGCTTGAAAACTCTAAGGGAAATCTTCTCTCCAAAATCCAAGCACGAGCTTGCCAACCCTTTTCTCCTTGTTTAATTTCATTAAGTAACTCTTTGATAGCATGACATTGTTTCTTTTTTATAGTGTAGGAAAACTGCGCTAATTCACTGTGGGTTTTTCCAGCTTGAATATCAGCTAAACCTTGGTTTATCCAATCATTTAATGTTGAACGATCGATCCGATGAGCTTCAGCAACGATCTTATATGGAACTAGTTGGGCAATATCTTCAATGATATCCTCTGCTAAAGCTTTATTAAATTTAGTGGGTCGTGCCATGATTATCTCCCTTTATCCACAAAAATAGGCTTAGCATCATTAACATAACGTTGTTGTACTAAACGATGTGCTGTTTGGGAGTGTTGAATGGCTAATTGTCGATAAAAGGAATCTTTTGAAGAGGAATCAGGATGTTTATTTATACTCATAGACGTATTTCTGTAAAGAATTTTTTATGAGTATGAAAGCTAGATAAAAGAAATACTAGCGACTAGATGACGTACCTTTTTAAGGAATTTTACGTCTTATTATCAAACCAATGTGAAGCAACGTCATCATATAAAATAGTCTCAAATGTAGTGTAACGGGTTTTACATTTAGGACAAAATAATCGTCGTCGGTGCATTTTGCCCTCATAGATCATTCTAGAATTAATTACATAGGTCTTAAAATAGTTGCAATTAGAATTAATACATTTCATTTAATATCTCTCTTAATATTAAGAAGTTTAGCTAATCGGTTATTTTCATTTTTTAATCGTTGTTTTTCTTGTTGTTTTCTCTTTAATCGCATTTGATAAGCTAGGGTGATTTGTAGTAGTTTTTTTATTAACATATCCTTTTCTTTTCTCCTTTTTATTTGTTCCAGATCAAATCATTATTCACTAAGCACCACTGACAGCAAGGGACTGTATCGTGAACAAAGCTAGCCCATGTTTTTATTTCACCACAGTTCTGACAATGAACTGTTTTAGTGTAAATAGTAGAAGGCACTTCAGGATCTAATCCCTTTAGCATGATATAGGTCTCTACTATGGCTTTTAGCATAGCTGGATTATCTTTCATTTCATCCCAATCATCAGCTGCTAGAGTTTTTAATTGGATTAACTCTAAGCCAAAATAGGGTTTTTCAGGGCGCAACTTTTTAGAAGTTTTTTGAGGTAAAAAATTGCTAGTCTTTTTGAGAGCTATTTGGCAAAAATAATTTTCTGTATGATTCTCTAAAGCCTTATCCGCTAAGGCTTTGAGCCCTATTAAGGGTTTTTTTAGTAAGGGCTGATCTCTTTGGTTTTGGCCTGAAATTGCTAGTTGCGCTCCCTTAAGAGGCGCAACTGGCAACTTAGCTTGTGTTTGGATTATTGTTGAATTATTTTGCATCATGTGAAATAGCTCCTTCAGCCCGTGCTCGTTTAAGATGACGGCTAATTCTGGATTTGCTAATTCCTAATTCAAAAGCCATTTCTTGTTGGCTTAAACCTTCCTGAGCAAGTTCTACGACCTTTTCAAAAGTTGATTTCTCTAAAGTTTTTAACTCCCAGAGTTGTTGATTATCTTTTGTAACCAATTTGACGAGTAAAGGTTGTGCCGATTCACCACAAAATGAACGTGCTTTTTCAAAATGAATTTCAAAACTAGCCCCTTCACTCGGGTCGTAATCATTAGGATGTTTTAAAACGATGACGGTATCTAATACATCCTCTCGTTTGCTTGTCCCACGTGCATTGCCATTCTTAGCAGCATGATGAACAAAGAGAACCGAACGGCCCTCTGAACGCATGCGTAATGCCCAAGCTTGTACCAATAACCAACCTTCAGCTTCATTTTCTTTTCCAGTTCGGCATAAAGTTGAAATATTATCCACCACAATAAATTCAACATCCTTTAAAAAAGGCTCAATAGCTTGCTGTCCTTCTAATGTAGATAAATCAGGCATTCCCCTATTCTGAATATCGGGAGTGAGAATAGTAAAAGGCGCTTGTGCTTCCCTTTCATGAGATATTACGATAGAGGCTAGTCTCTCTTGCATCGTTGCAGCTGGCATTTCTCCATCAAGATATAAAACTGAACAGGGTTTATTTGCTTTCCAACCTAAAAAAGAACCCCCACTGGCTACAGCATAGGCAATATTCAAAGCCACGTGAGTTTTTCCCACTCCGCGTTTAGCATAAAGCATTGCTAATCCTTGTTTGGGTAACCAAGGAGATAGGATCAGTTCCCGTTGAGCAATATTGAGTGTTAGAAAATCAACTAAAGTAATGAGCTGTAATTTATTTTCTGGAGAAAGAGTATCACTTAATTGCTGAATCTTATTTTCTAACCAAACTAAAGTTTCCTTAGAATTTTTATGCGTGACATAATCATTTAAAAGCTTTCCTATCTCAATTAATTGACGACGATTCGAATGTTCTTTAATAATATCAACATAAGCACCAATATTCGATGTGCCGAATGTTGTTTTCATTAACTCCATCACATAAATTTCACCCTTTATTTCTTTTAACTCTGGGATGGTTTTAACGACCTCACTTAACGTTAGAGCATCAACTTTTTCTCCTTTCTTTATTTTATTTATAATTTGTCTTTATTTTATTTATAATTTGGTCAAATAAAATTTGATGTTCTAATTGATAGAAATCCTTAGATGCTAAATGATCACTGATGCCTGACCAAATAACATTATCCAGTAATAATCCACCTAAAACGGCTTGTTCGGCTTGTAAGGAATGAGGAATTTGAACAGTCATGCAATGTGCTCCTATTATAAGAAATCGAATGATTCGGTTAAATTATTTTTTCTATTCTTGTAATCATCGTTATTGATTGTTTGTTTTCCTTTTTTTACAACTCGAATACTTTTTTGTTTGTTATATAAATATTCGGCAATTTCACCTGCTTTAGAAATTGATATTTTTCCTTCTAGGACTTGTAAGATGAGTGTACGGCTACCATGGCGTAAGATTTTATTAAGCATTCTGTAAACATAACCACTACCAAACCCAAGCGCTCGAGCAGCAAAATCTCTTGTTTTAATTCCTTGAACTTGTGGGGGAAGATCCACAAGTTCATCAAGATCAGTCCGTCTTCCTTGTCGTTTCCCAATAAATTTTTCAAAAGCATTTGTAATAGCAGTTCGTTCATATACATCAAAGGTTTTAAGTAAATATCGAACTTCATATTTTTTATTTCGTAAATCTTCTAGTGATATATGCCAAGCAAATACTGATTTTTTACGACATTTTTTCGCAACTTCAATATGCTCTAAACCATAGATAAGATGAAGATTTTCATCGACACAAATTGCACGACAATTAGATAGAGGTAAGTTTTTTTGGTGAAGAAAACTGAATATATCTTCGGGAAAAATAATTTTGTTTAAAGGTGTTTTAACAAGAGAACAAGGAATATTATCAAGCTCTGTATAGTATTTAATTTTCCAAGGAATAAGTTCTTTAAATTTGATTTTACCCTTACTTTCTTTTTCGATACGCGAAGCAACTTCAGGGTGAATTGGTTTTCCTTCAAGATAACGATAAATACTTGCTCGGCTAATTTTGAGCTTTTTAGCCATTTTTGAAATATTCCCAAAAAATTTAATCGCACTTCTAATTAATATTTCTTGCATATGACTCCCTATTTATTATTTTTATTGTGTATGTATTTTAAATAAAAAAAATGTCCACATTTGGACATTTTTATGAAGTAAAATTTGTTTAATAAAAAAACAAAAATAGGAACAAAAAAATGCAGCCTCGATTAATACGTTTACGTGATGCCCCAAATTATTTAGGAATGGATCGACATCGATTTAATGAAGAAGTAAGGCCTTATTTAATTATTATTCCTATTGGAGAAATAGGAATTGCATTTGATCGACTTGATTTAGACGCTTGGTTGGACGATTATAAGCAATGTAAGGGTCGTCCTCCATTAAAGGGGAGACCAATATGGGAAGAAAAAAAATGCCAGGACTCGTTAAGCGCGGGAACATCTGGCACATTAACAAAAAAGTCAACGGGCGCCGCATTTCAGAAAGCACTGGATCAAGCTCGCTCGAAGAAGCTGAACGCTATTTAGTTCATCGGCTTGAGCAGATCAGACAGGCCAATGTTTATGGAATAAGGCCAAAGCGAACTTTTAGAGAAGCTGCAACGAAGTATTTATTGGAAAACAAACATAAGGCGAGTATTAAAGAAGATGCGCGTTGGCTAATGTTTCTCGATCCATTAATTGGAAATATGACATTGGAATCTATCCATATGGGGAGCTTGCAATTCTATATACAATTGAGAAGAGAATCTAAGGTTAAAGCGCGAACTATTAACTATGGATTGCAAACCATTCGTCGTATATTAAATTTAGCTTCTGGTGAATGGCTTGATGAACATGGCCTTACTTGGTTATCCAATGCGCCTAAAATAAAGTTGTTACCAGAAGATGATAAACGTAAACCATTCCCTTTGAATTGGGATGAACAAAGAAGGTTATTCTCAGAATTACCTATTCATTTAAGAAGAATGGCGTTATTTGCTGTTAACACTGGTTGTCGTGATCGAGAAATTTGCCGTTTAAAATGGGAGTGGGAAATCCCAGTGCCTGAACTGGAAGTTTCTGTTTTTATAATTCCTGGACATTATGTTAAAAATAGACAAGATCGTCTAATTGTATTGAATAAAGTAGCGAGTCTAGTTATTCAGGAAGTAAGAAATAACCATTCAGATTATGTATTTACCTTTAAAAATAAACCTATTACAAGGATGTTAAATTCAGCTTGGAAGAAGGCGCGCATACGGTCAGGATTGCCTAAAGTAAGAGTGCATGATTTGAAGCATACATTTGGACGACGATTGCGTGCGGCCGGTGTAGGATTTGAAGACAGGCAAGATTTATTAGGTCATAAGAATGGACGTATTACTACTCATTATTCAAATGCTGAATTAAATAATCTTTTACTGGCGGCAAATATGGTTTGTGAAAGTGAACAAGGACCTCACTTAACTTTACTTAGGATGAATCAATGCAAAGGAGGTCGCGCAAAAGTCGCGCAAGGGAATTTAAGAACACAGTTAAAGATAGTATAAGTCCTTGATTCAATTGGTGCCAACGAGACGAATCGAACGTCCGACCTACTGATTACGAATCAGTTGCTCTACCGACTGAGCTACGTTGGCAATGCGATTGAGAGCCCGAATTGTAGTCAATTTGAGCAGCTTTAGCAATTTCATTTTAAAGCTTAAGTGCCAGCCATATGTCCGCTCGCCTTGCACCTACTCCCTCTTTGGAAAATTGCAATTAAATTATACATAAAATACTACATTACTAAGAGATTAAGTCTCTAACTAAAATTCTAGTAAATATCATGTGCTTTCAGAAGATTCATTAAAATTGAAGGAGACTTTACAAAATTCTGTGTCCTGAGGATATTTTGCCTCAGGTGGAGTTGTATACGCTCAAGGGGGATAGTAATTTATCGGATACCCTTATAAAAATTAATCATACTGGATTTTCTTCCGAAGAAAATTATAGTCTTGAAAATTTGATTAATGAAGTTTATGCAGATTTAAAGAATTTTTTGAGTTTAGCCAAGATAAAATGTTTGCATGAAGATGAAATACATATTCAGTTAAATTTGTTTAAAGATCAAAAACAGTTTGAACGTTATGGTTATCTCGTATGGAATGTAGATAGTAGTGGAGGAGGTATTTGTATGCCTGGTATAAATAATCAGCCTACGACCGCTTTTGTCTATCAAATAGATCAAGGATTTCTAAATTTGAAACATGAGTTAACTCACGCATTTATGGATAATATTTTAGGTATTTTTTATACGGAATGTCTTGCGGGAGTGTTTACAGAGTGTTTACAGAAGGTTTAGCTGACTTTTTTGATAAAGGACCTTCTAATCTTAATAAGTTAATGCAAATGCAGCGCTTACTTCTTAGGGAACCCCTTAAAACCTTGCCAGAAATTATCACAATGAACGAAGGAGGTTCAGTTATATTTATATGGTTATTTTTTGATAACCTATTTAATTGGAGAAAAAATAACTATTTTTTCTAAAATATTGTCAGAAGTTCAAAATAAAAACCAGAGCCAAGTCACTAAACTAATTGCACAATGTGGAGCAGAGCAACAAGATAATTTTCATGAATGGTTACAGAGCAAATTATCGGAATTGATTATTTTTTTATTTAAGGCGATACGTGAGCAAGATAGAAGAAGCGTAAATTTATTATTAGCAGGAATGAATAGCCAACAAGTCAATATACAAGAAAAAACTACTAATGATACCGCTTTGCATATTGCTATAGAAATATGGATGCAGCAAAAAGATACTTCTAGCACATCGAATGCTTTAAGTATTATTTGGTCCCTTTTGTTAAAGGGAGCTGAACTAAAAAATGTCCAGAATGCTAAAGGAAAATTTCCATTTGATTTAATTCAGGACCCAGTCGATCGAGATCTCATCGAAAGTTATGCAAGAGATGCTAAACATTATATCGATTTGGAAAAAAATTCTTATATAGAAACAAAAGTAGAAGAAAGTACTATTTGCTAGGGAGGCAAATTATTATGGAAGATGAAAAAATTATTATAAAGATCCCCATCCCCTCATAACTTCATTGATATTTGAGGGTGGTGGAGTTAAGGGAATTGCTTATGCAGGTGCTTTACTGAGCACTGAAAGAACAACCAGGTTTACTTGATAAATTACATTGGGTAGCAGGGAGTTCGGCGGGGGCGATGACCGCTTTACTTGTAGCTTTGAATTTTTCGCCTGATGAAATAGAGTCTGAGTTATCCTCAGTGAATTTTTCTGAATTTGCTGATGCTTTGCCTGATGGGAGATTAGCTACTATTAATTATATTCTTAAGAATACTAATAAAATTTCTAAAAATATTAACCATGGTATCAATGATGGAAAAAAACTTTATACTTGGGTACAAAAGATTGTTGGAATGAAATTAGATAATAAAGAGGCAACTTTTTTAGATTTAAAAAATAAAAAAAATATCCCTAGTACTTTGAGATCTAAAATTGTATCCCAACAGGAATTAGAACTTAAAAATTTGTTTGTTATTGTAACGAATGCGCTTAAAAACAAAACCGAAATATTTTCTTGGGAAACGACTCCTAATTTGAAAATTGCTGATGCAGTGTTAGCTAAGTATGTCAATACCTGGTTATTTCTATGTTCGTTATATTGACAATATGAAAACTGAAATAGATTGGAATCCTACCCAGGAAAAAATAAATGTTCATGAAATTATACCTTATGTGGATGGAGGCGTCCTAAATAATTATCCAATAAATATATTTCGAGATTATAAATATTGGTTACCTGAATATTATGGATTAGTGAAATCACATCATTACAATCCCAGCTCTTTAGGAATCAGAGTTGATTCTAAAGAAGAAGTGATACAGCTCATCGATATAAGACATCAAGAAGTTATCGCTACTCAAAAAGAAGAACGAAAAATTCAAACGCGATTTTTTTCTGCCAGTGATTGGTTTATTAGTCCAACTCAAGTAATTTGTATGGCCAGTAAATTTTTAACTTTATTGTCCTCTGATCTCAATAAAGTGGAGCAATATTGTCAACGGACTATAGCAATTAATGATTGTGATGTAAAAACAACACAATTTAATTTAACTAAAACTGAAAAGGATAAATTAGTCCAAAGTGGGAGAATGGCAGTCCAAGGTTTTTTTGATGAATACTTTAAAAAAGCCTCTTTCAAAGAAATCATTTATGATAATATAGTAGAATTAAAAAATGCTATTATAGCTAAAAATGAACTGATTAAAATTTTGCTCAATTTAAAAGATGAACATACTCATGAACGTGAACTTAGGAGGCTACAATTAGAAAGCAAACTTTCTGAAGAAAAACTTTTAAAATTAAATGAGAAAATATTGTCCTCAAACTTTTCTCAAAGTCCCGATGGAGCTTAAACTTCAGTATTATGCACAAATTTTGATTCCGGGGATCAGACCATGGATAAACAAAAATTTTCAAAAAAAGTTGAAGGGGTATCTAAAATTGAAAAATCAACATCGACCAGTGATATATTTCCCAGTGGTTTGAAGAAAAGTATTCAACCCGAAACATAATACCTGTCTATAGAAAGCTTTTCTGTTGCTAATAAGTCGAAAGTTTAATTGCTACTAGTTTAAATCGATAGGGCTTGTTAAACTAGTAGCTCGATTTTATGAAGGCGCAAGGTTTATGTATTCAACAAAGGAAAAACAAAGCGGTCTTACCTTACTTGAGCTCATGATCGTTATTGCGATTATTGGTATCTTGGCGGCTTTAGCGATACCCAGCTATCAAAATTATAGTAATCGAGCAAAATTTGCTGAAGTCATTCAAGCCACGGCACCGTTCAAATTAGCAGTGACTACTTGTATGCATGAGCATGATAATTTAATTGCTTGTGGTACGCCCGGTCAAAATGGTATTCTGGATAATTTTAAATCGGAAAATCAAACTAAAGGGTATGTTGCGACGGTTGAAGTGGGTAAGAATGCACAGATTATTGCTACATCGCAAAGGATCCGTGTTAATAAGGTCGATCATTTTACCTATATTTTGACACCTATTTATCAAACAGATGGTCAATTACGCTGGGATGTTAGTGGAACGTGTATACAATTGGGTTTGTGCAAATCAGAATAATTAATAATTGGCTAACCTTAGTTGGTTTTTTTTTGACTATATTATAAGCCTTCAAGCATGTTATTCTAAGCCATTTAAATTTAAGATAAACAGAGCTCACAACCTCTAAATGAGGTGTAAATAACATGACCGACTATAAAAACACCTTAAATCTTCCTTTTACTAAATTTCCAATGAAAGGCAATTTGCCCCAGGCAGAGCCTGTTATTTTAAAGCAATGGTCTTCCTTATTGCTGTATGAGAAATTGCGTGAAAAAAATAGGGGTAAGGCTAAATATATTCTTCATGATGGTCCTCCTTATGCGAATGGCCATATTCATATTGGGCATGCAGTCAATAAAATTTTAAAAGACATCGTTGTGAAAGCCAAGACCATGAGTGGCTTTGATGCTCCTTTTGTCCCAGGTTGGGACTGTCATGGCTTACCTATCGAGTTAAATGTAGAAAAAAAGGTTGGTCAGGTCAGTGATAAATTAACTGCAAAAGCTTTTCGGCAAGCTTGCCGTGAATATGCTGGACAGCAAATTTCTATCCAGCGTGAGGAGTTTAAGCGGTTAGGCGTCATCGGTGATTGGCAACATCCTTATCTGACGATGGATTTTCAATTCGAAGCAAATATTATTCGTGCTTTAGGTCAAATTATTAGTCGAGGACATTTACAACAAGGATTTAAACCAGTGCATTGGTGTGTTAATTGTGGCTCGGCTTTGGCTGAAGCTGAAGTTGAATATATCGATAAAATATCACCGGCAATTGATGTACGGTTTAGAGTGATTGATGATGTTGATTTTTTAAGTCGGGTCCCTAGCAAAATGGGTCATGGACCCATAATAATACCTATATGGACGACAACGCCTTGGACTTTACCGGCAAATGAAGCTGTTGCATTAAATCCGGATATTGAATACGTATTAATACAAACTGATACTGAGCGTTTATTAATTGCTGAATCATTATTAACAAGCTGTATGCAGCGTTACCAGGTTAAGGATTACAAACGTTTAGGAAGTTCGACGGGAAAAGTTTTTGAAGGAATTTTATTGCAGCATCCTTTTTACCATCGACAAGTGCCAGTTATTTTAGGTGAACATGTCACCATTGAGACAGGTACAGGTGCTGTGCATACCGCGCCGGCGCATGGTCTGGAAGATTATAATGTGGCAAAGCACTATGGATTGCCATTAATTAATTCTGTGGGTGGTAATGGCTGTTTTTTAACTGGGACAGCATTATTTGAAGGAGAGCACGTTTTTAAAGCTAATTCTTTAATCATAGATAAATTAAGAGAATCCAAAAATTTATTAAAAGAAGAAAATATTAACCATAGTTATCCACATTGTTGGCGCCATAAAATTCCTTTAATTTTTCGCGCAACACCGCAGTGGTTTATTAGCATGGAACAGCAAGGTTTAAAAGAGGATAGTCTAGCTGCAATCAAGGCTGTTAATTGGATTCCACAATGGGGAGAAGCACGAATTAATGCCATGATAAGCAACCGACCTGATTGGTGTATTTCAAGACAGAGGAGTTGGGGAGTGCCGATTCCTTTATTTGTACACCGTATATCTCGTGAACTGCATCCGAATAGTCTTAATCTATTAGAACAGATTGCAAATCGTGTATCCGAAATAGGAATCGATGCTTGGTATGATTTAAATCCAGAAGAAATATTAGGTAAAGAAGCACAAGATTATGAAAAATTAACCGACTGTTTAGATGTATGGTTTGATTCAGGCGTAAGTCATTATGCAGTTTTAATGAAAAATCCGGCTTTAGCTTGGCCTGCAGATCTTTATTTAGAAGGTTCTGATCAGCATCGCGGTTGGTTCCAATCTTCTTTACTAACTTCTGTGGCAATGAATGATACTGCGCCTTATAAATCGGTTTTAACCCATGGTTTTACAGTGGATGAAAAAGGCCACAAAATGTCTAAATCTTTGGGAAATGTTATTGCACCAGAAAAAGTTATACAAAGTTTAGGGGCAGATATTTTACGATTATGGATTTCCTCAACTGATTATCGTAAAGAAATGGCTGTTTCGGATGAAATTTTAAAACGTACAGCAGAAGCCTATCGACGCATTCGTAATACGCTGCGATTTTTATTAGCCAATTTACATGATTTTGAGCCTGCAGAAGCAGTACACACCAGCACTATGTTGTCCTTAGATATTTGGATCTTGGAACGGGCACAGCTTTTACAACATGAAATCATTGAGGCTTATGAGACTTTTCAATTCCATACCATTTATCAGAAATTACAACATTTTTGTATTACTGATTTAGGTGGGTTCTATTTAGATATTATCAAAGATAGACAATATACATTACAAAAAAATAGTATCGCGCGCCGTTCTGCGCAAACTGCACTTTTTTATATTGCTGAAGGTATGGTACGTTGGTTAGCGCCCATTTTAAGTTTTACCGCAGAAGAAATTTGGCAGTATCTTCCAGGGAAGCGGGAGGAAAGTGTTTTTTTAAACGAATGGTATTCTTTGTCCTTTTCATTTAATGAAGACCCCTTACAAAAAATCTATCAAAACAATGATCGTCAAAATTATTGGAATGAACTTATCCAAATTCGGAATGAAGTTAACAAAGTTATTGAAAAATCACGCACTAATGGAGAGTTAGGTTCCTCATTAGAAGCTGAGGTTGAGCTTTATGCTCAGGAAGATTCCCAGCTTCATAAAATGCTTTCTGCTTTAAACAACGAGCTTAGATTTGTATTAATAACCTCAGATGCAAAACTGTTGACTATTACGCCGACGGCACAGAGCTCATTAGTGCGTGTTAATGGGGAAGAATTAGGAATAAATGTAATTTCTACGGTAGGAAAAAAAACAAAATGTGCACGTTGTTGGCACCGACGTGCTGATGTTGGAAAGGACCCAGAACATCCTGAGATTTGTCTACGTTGTGTTGATAATCTTCCTGATGGAAAAGGCGAACACCGGATCTATGCATAAAATTTAATTTTTTTCTTTTCTATTTGATCTATGCAAGCAAGAAAAACATCTCAATTATCATGGCTGTGCTTAAGTGTATTTATTATTGTCCTCGATTATTTAAGCAAGGTATGGATGACCTATTGGTTAGATCAAACAAGCATTATTCCAGTATTCCCTTGTTTGAATTTCATTTTGACGCACAATTTTGGTGCTGCATTCAGTTTTTTAGGTCAAGCTGATGGATGGCAACGATGGTTTTTTGCGGCAATTAGTGCGGTTGTGAGTCTTTATCTAGTACGTATGCTTTATCGAGGTGGGCTTAGCAACTGGGTAGCTTGTGGGATTGCATTGATATTGGGAGGAGCGTTAGGTAATTTGTATGATCGCTTAAGTTTGGGTTACGTTATAGATTTTATTGATTTTTGTATTGGTTATTGGCATTTTGCTACCTTTAATTTGGCAGATGCAGCCATTTCTATAGGCGCTGTTATGTGGATCATTGCTAGCTTCAAATCCGGTAAAAAATAATGATAGGAGCTACAAAAACTAAAATTAAAAAACCACTAGGCGTGTTTAGCTTAGCCATGATGAATGTTATCGCAGTTGATAGTTTGCGTTCATTACCTATCGCTGCTCTGTTTGGTTATGCATTAATATTTTTTTATTTACTTGCTGCACTGTTGTTTTTTATTCCTACTGCTTTAGTGACAGCTGAATTAGCTACTACGTGGCCGAGCACAGGGGGAGCGTATATATGGATTCGCACTGCATTCGGAGCGAGATGGGGCTGGTTTGCGATTTGGCTACAGTGGGTCTACAACGTGGTTTGGTACCCAACCATTTTGTCTTTTGTAATAGCAGCATTTGCGTATTTAATTGATCCACAATTAATGCAGCATAAAATATATCTTTTAAGCACGATATTAATTATTTGGTGGTTGGTTACCGCTTTAAGTTGCTTAGGTTTACGTGTTTCCAGTTGGTTAAGCAGTATCGGGGCTTTAGTAGGCACTTTAATTCCAATGCTCTTTATGATTGTGTTGGCTATTATTTGGATTAAAACTTCACATCCGTTAGCGATTCATTTTTCTTACGCTTCTTTTTTTCCTAGTTTGAATAATTTTAATAACTTAGCCTTTTTAACAACTATTATTTTTGGATTAATGGGTTTAGAAATGTCAGCTGTTCACGCAGGCGATGTTCGTAATCCCCAGCAGGATTTTCCGCGAGCTCTATTTTGGTCAACAAATTCAATACTGATAAGCTTGATAATGGCTTCTTTGGCTATAGCACTTATTATTCCAGCAAATCAACTTAGTATATTGTCTGGTTTAACTGAGGCCTATGTTGCTTTTTTTAATAGTTATCATTTGTCTTTTTTTATACCAATTATCATTTCTTTAATTATCATTGGAAGCTTGTGTAGTATTTCTACCTGGGTAATAGGACCTACCCGAGGCTTACTAATTGCTACATTCGAAAGCCAAATAGCTGGGTTAAATTGGTTGCTTAAAATCAATCGATTTGGAGCGCCAGTAGGCCTATTGGTATTTCAAGGAGTTTTAGTATCTCTTTTAACGAGTCTTTTTATCCTAATTCCTAGTGTCACTGAGACCTATTGGTTATTAAGTGTTATGACAGCCCAATTGGCGGTATTATTTTACTTTTTTTTATTTTTAAGCGCATTGCAATTGCGCTATAAAGAAGCTGATAGAAGTCGTGCCTATCATATTCCAGGGGGGAAATGGGGGATTTGGACCGTTTGTATCATGGGATTAGTAGGTTGTTTGATTACTTTTATACTCGGATTCTTCCCTCCCAGTGGTATTGCAGTGAGTAATTTATTAAAATTTGATAAGATTTTGTTGGCGGGGTTATTATTATTTTGTTTACCTCCTTTTATCTGCGCAGGATGGGCTTTGGCTTTGAAAAAGATTGAGAAGAATAATCAAGCTTGCTGAGAGAGGTTGCTTATGATTAGCGCATTAGAGATTCATGGCGTGCCTATCGAATGTATTAATCAAGCGGCAACAACTTATCATGTTCCAGCTACATTAATTTTGGCTGTTTTAGCGGTCGAAAATGGTGCGAATGGTTCAGCATCGCCAAATCGAAATGGAACTTTCGATTTTGGTCCAATGCAAATTAATTCAATTTGGTTATCGCAAATTCGTCTTTATGGCTATACTCAGCATCAGTTGCAATATGATCCCTGTGTCAATGTAAGGTAGGGACTTGGATACTTAGTCAGCAGATTGCAAATGATGCATCAAGCCTTTGGCGAGGTGTAGGTAGTTATCACTCTCATTCGGCGCGATTGAATCGAGATTACCAAATTAAGGTTTTTGAAGTATATCGATTATTGGCTAATTATTTATTCCATCCGACTAACTTAATATCGCCAGTGGCTTAAAATTTAATTTTTAACCTTAGATTAGATTTTCGATATGCAAAGGTTTATTTATATCTGTTTTTTACTAAGTAATTTAGCCATAGAAAAAATCAAAAAAAAAATAATCAATTTAGATAATGAACGTTTAGGAATTGCTTTTATTTCAATAGTAGGTTTGGGTTTATTATTCCCTTTAGTTGTTATAGCACCTGGACTATTTGAATCAGAATGGTTTTTAAATTTATTAACGGTTCCGTCAGAGTATGGAAGTTTCGTAGCTGATGGTGCCTATTTAGGTCGTTTATGGAATTTGTATACTGCCCGATCTTATGCAAATGGTAAGAAAACTAAGATTAGAAACTTTCTTAATCAAGAAATCATAATAAATCGGCAAATAGGCTACGCTGAAAAATTATTTACGCCTATTGGTATGTTGCTAGGTGTTAGTTTAGGAATTTTTTGTCTTGCTCTGCATGCTGTGATCCCTTTTTGGCAGACTTTTTCCTACTTTGCTTATATTTTATTTATTTTAGGATATGCTTGCGCATTGGGCGGCTTATTTAATCGTTTGGCTAGTTCGGTTGATGGAATACGTTTACAACAGGAAAAAGTCGCAATTTTTGTAGGATTAGTATTAGGTTTATTTATTTCATTAAGTTTATTTAGCATATTAGTGTTAACAGGAACCATGCCTTTTGTTGCTGTAATAAGCGTTAGTAAACCCTTTATTGATCTTTTGTTAATACATAAATTTCTTTTTGCACTTCCCTTTGTATTAAGTTTGACGAGCTTAACAACCTCTTGTTTCGACTATGTTGCCAAAGCCTATTGTTTTTTTAAATATCTATGCGGTACTGACGATGCCGAGATCAATGAACGGGTAAAATCACGTTATTATGAATATCAAACTGCTTTTTTAGGTATTAGTTTTGGCTGTTTGTTGGCTTTTGGGATTAGTTTAGGTTTATTTTTTGCAGGTAATTTAGTTGCGTCGCCTATAGCGATTGTTGCAACCATTTTCGTTATTATTATTATTTGTAACAACGTAATAGCAGCACTTTTTTCAAGATTGGGTCGACTTATCGACGGGATTAATGGCGTATCTACGTCGCAAAAAGAAGTTGATAAAACCGAATTTAACTTAGAATTTAATTTTAACTCTGTTAGTTATTTGGCTTTAATAAGAAGTGTTTCGTTGGATTCGTTGCCTCAAGCAATAAGTCATTCAGTAAATAAAAATCGAGACCTCAATGACAACGAAACTAAATTTAAATTAAAGCGTACAAGAAGCAGCCCGGCTTTTTTTCATTTTTACAGCTCAGGGCAAAAGCTGAATGCAAATAATGAATTGTTTTTTAACCATAATTTATTTGAAAGCGAATCCTTAAGGCGACTTGCCTAGTATTTAAGGTATAGTATTTACATGGATATAGGAACTAATCTGCCAGGTTCATATCTTAATAGGCAATGGATATAGTTTTACTTCTTTATTGTAATTTGTTATTTATGCGTGTTTTAATCATAAAAATGTCCTCTATGGGTGATATTATCCATACATTACCGGCAGTAACTGATGCGACTAAGGCTATTTCGAATATTCAATTTGATTGGGTAGTGGAAGAGGCTTTTACCGAAATTCCCAAATGGCATAAGCAAATCCAGCAAATTATTCCTATCGCCTTAAGACGCTGGCGAAAAAGTATTGGTCGGACGATTCAAAGTGGAGAATTAAAGCAATTTTATACACAATTGCGTGCACAAAAATATGATTTTGTCTTAGATGCCCAAGGATCTATCAAAAGTGCGATTACATGTTATTTAAGTCAAGGTTATCGACTCGGCATGGATAAGCATTCAGTGCGTGAAAGATTAGCTTTTCTTGCCTATCAGCAAACTTTTTCTGTACCTTGGCAGCAACATGCTATTGATCGGTTACGGCAATTATTCGCTAAAGCTTTAAAATACCCTTTGTCGGAAACTGAGCCTGATTATGGGATTAATAAGGAAAATTTAATTCAAACCAAAATTGAACTACCAGACAATTATTTGGTTTGTATCCCCAATACCAGTTGTGCAACTAAACTTTGGTCAAATCATGCTTGGTCTTTGCTTATAGAGGAAATGACAGCGTTCGGAATCAATGTTTTAATTCCTTGGGGAAGTGAAAATGAAAGAAAAAATGCTAATCGATTGATCAATAAAAACCCCTTAACACAGGTATTACCTTACTTAAATCTCAATGAAATGGCGGCTGTCTTGATTAATGCCAAAGCCGTCGTTGCAGTTGATACGGGGTTAAGTCATTTATCTGCAGCTTTGGGAGTTCCTACCGTTGTTCTCTATGGTCCTACTAATCCTTCATTGATAGGAACCATTGGCCCATCCCAATTACATATCAAACTTTCAGTTAATGAGAATGATATGGAAAATAATACTAGAATCTTAGAGAAAATAACTAATAATTTGCGTCCTATTTTGAAAATTTAGCTAATATATGTTGAAAAATTTTATTTTTCTAGCCTCATATTCCCGAATAAAAATAGAACGTTTTAGCTTTAAGAGAGGATTAAATCTTGAGTGATACTCTAGACAAAGATTTAAATGAAAAAAATATCCTAAAAATTGCCATACCAGCTCCTTTACATCAATATTTTGATTATCTGGCACCCATTAACGTTGACTCAGCTCAATTAAAAAAAGGTTTACGCGTACTGGTACCTTTTGGAAAGCAGAAAAAAATAGGGTTTTTAATGGGAACAAGTGCGTCATCAGTTTGGCCAAAATTTCAGCTTAAACAAGCGTTCGCTATTCTAGATGAGCAGCCACTTTTACCGGATTCTATACAACAGTTATTAGAATGGACAAGTCGTTACTATCATTGTCCTATTGGCGAAGTCTTTGCTAATGCATTGCCTAAGGCATTACGCATAGGAAAAGACACTAAAAAACTAAAATATCCAATTAAACTTACTAAAGAAATTAATAAACAAGAAGAACTTGTTGTTAAAAATAATTCAAATTTATCAGAAAAAATTAGATTAAACTATCATCAACAGCAATCAATTAAAAGTATTATTAATTCTTTAGATAAATTCCAAGCTTTTCTGTTAAATGGCGTGACAGGAAGTGGAAAAACCGAAGTTTATTTGGAAGTAATACAAGCAGTGCTTGAACAAGAAAAACAAGCTTTAGTATTAGTTCCAGAGATTGGTTTGACACCACAAATGTTAACACGATTTCGAAATCGATTTTCAGTTCCATTAGTATTATTTCATTCTAAATTAACCGATAAACAACGTTTAGAAAATTGGTTGCTTTCTAAATCAGGTCATGCATTTATTATCATTGGTACTCGTTCAGCTTTATTTACACCTCTTTTACATCCAGGAGTTATCATCATCGATGAGGAACATGATAATTCTTTTAAACAACAAACGGGCTTACGATATCATGCTCGAGATTTAGCCTTAGTACGAGGACGTTTAGAAAATATACCTGTTATATTGGGTTCTGCGACCGCATCTTTAGAAAGCATTTTTAATGCTAAGCAAAATCGTTATCAAATACTGCATTTACCTGAAAGAGCAGGACCGGCAATACAACCGACTTTTCATTTTATTGATTTACGTTATCAAAAACTTGATCAAGGGTTTTCACCATTATTATTGCAAAACATGGAAAAACATTTACAAAAGCAGGGTCAAATACTTTTATTTTTAAATCGACGCGGTTTTTCACCCGTTATCATTTGTCACGAATGTGGTTGGACAGCAGACTGTGAACATTGCGAACAAAAAATGAATTTTCATAAAAAACCTGCGCATTTGCAATGTCATTATTGTGGTTTTCGACGCCCTTTAGATGTTCGATGTCCTGCATGTCAAAGCCAACAATTACTTGCTTTGGGTCAAGGTACGCAACGTTTAGAGCTAACGCTACAGAAATATTTTCCTGACGTTGGAATTGTTCGGATTGATCGAGATAATACCCAACGTATAGGAAGCTTGGATAAATTATTAAAAAATATCCATGAAGGTGAAAGCCAGATTTTGATAGGAACTCAGATGTTAGCGAAAGGACATCACTTTCCAAATGTTACCTTAGTGGGTATTTTAGAAGCAGATAATGGACTTTTTAGTGCAGACTTTCGTGCTTTGGAACATACTGGCCAATTATTAACACAAGTATCGGGCCGATCCGGACGAGCTAATAAACCTGGAGAAGTATGGATTCAAACTTATTATCCTGATCATCCTTTGTTAAAATTTTTGTTAGAACAAGGTTATCTTAATTTTAGCGAAGTCTTATTAAAAGAAAGAAAGGTTTCCTTATTGCCACCTTACAGTTATTTGGCAGTTATCCATGCTGAAGCCCTAAGCTCAGCTTATCCGTTGACTTTTCTGGATGAAGTAAAAAATCAAGCTAAATTAGTTGGGAAAGAGGTCAGCCTATTAGGACCAGTTCCTTCATTACACCCGCGCCGGGCAGGTTATTATCGCTACCAATTACTCTTGCAAGCAAAAACCCGTAACGATTTACAAAGCTTACTAGAGCAGATTATTAAACCCATTAGCTTGTTTTCCAGTAGTCGGCGAGTTCGTTGGTCACTGGACGTCGACCCCATCGAGCTTTTTTGATCAAAATACTCTTTTTTTCCAATGAGTAAAGGTCTAAAATACCGCCAAATATGAACTAAAAGTAACCTATTTATGACTATTAGTGTGTTTGAGCTGTTTTCCATTGGTATTGGCCCTTCAAGCTCGCATACCGTAGGGCCTATGAAAGCTGCCTATGCTTTCGTAGAAAATCTAGCGCAAAATAATCAATTGTTTAATGAGCTTAGCCGTTTACAGGTCGAGCTTTTTGGCTCGTTGGCTTTAACTGGTCGAGGGCATGGTACTGATACTGCGATTTTAAATGGCTTAGCAGGTCAGCTTCCTGAGACAGTTAATCCTGACGAGGTTGTTCCACGCGCTAAGAAAATTATTGAATGCTGTGAGCTATTGTTGGCAGGGAAAAAAAAGATCGTCTTTTCTGAAAAAACCGATTTAGTTTTTTTACAAAAAGAATTATTGCCACTGCATACCAATGGTATGCGCTTTAGTGTTTTTAACGCTCAAGGTTTACTCTTAAGCCAGCAAATTTACTACTCGATCGGTGGTGGTTTTATTGTCACTGAACAAGAATTTGGCCTGGAAGACAAAGATAATATTTCAGTCCCTTATCCATTTTTTACAGCGACTATGTTGTTTAATAGCTGTAAAAAAAATAATTTAACGATTCCAGAACTTATGTTGGCTAATGAGCAGGAATTAAGATCTGATAGAGAAATACGCAAGGATTTATTTAAAATAGCTAATATTATGCAGGCCTGTATTGATAAAGGTTGCCGTGCTCAGGGAATTTTACCAGGTGAGCTTAGTGTTAGACGTCGAGCACCTGAACTTTTTAGCAAAATAAACGATAGAACTATTTCGAAATTAACTTTTCCAGATACATTATTATGGCCAACCACTTATGCGATGGCGGTCAATGAGGAAAATGCAGCGGGAGGTCGAATAGTGACAGCTCCAACAAATGGAGCCGCTGGTATTGTCCCGGCAGTATTAACCTATTATCGTCGTTTCTATGACGATGTTAGTGAACAATCGATAGCTGATTTTTTATTGACAGCGGGTGCTATCGCTTTACTTTATAAAATGAATGCCTCGATATCCGGTGCTGAGGTCGGTTGCCAGGGCGAAGTCGGTGTGGCTTGTTCTATGGCGGCAGGAGCGTTGACTGCAGTATTAGGAGGGACCTTAGAACAAATAGAAAATGCCGCTGAAATGGCAATGGAACATCATCTAGGTTTGACTTGCGATCCCATAGCCGGATTAGTTCAAATCCCCTGTATTGAACGCAATGGAATAGGGGCTGAAAAAGCAATTAAATTGGCTCACTTAGCGTTAATGGAAGATGGAAAAAATAAAAAAGTATCTTTAGATAAAGTTATCGAAACTATGTTTGCTACTGGAAAGGATATGATGGCGATTTACAAGGAAACTTCTTTAGGTGGATTGGCAAAAACACTCCCCGTTAATATACCGGAATGTTGACCCCACTTTCTCTCGAATTCTTTTCTACTTGATTATAAATTTTGAACATTCAAGTTCATATATTTATTTTCTTTTTAAGGATCGTTTTTTATAAAGCGAATACAAGCTCAATACAGGCCCCGATAAGGCATAACAGAAAAAAATCAAAAATAATATTTTAGGCGGATCCAATGAAATTCCTACAAACGCTAATACAACCAGTAAAATAGCGACAAAGGGCACGCGCCCTTTGAGATCAAGCTCTTTGAAAGAGTAATAACGGACATTACTTACCATCAAAATCGCAATAATGATAGCTAATACCGCAGTGATCATACTAACCACATCACCAAGGATTTCTGATTCCACACATAACCATACCATGCTGGCTAAAACGCCTGCTGCTGCAGGAATGGGTAATCCTTGAAAGTAGCGTTTATCAGCTACTAAAACTTGAGTATTAAAACGTGCTAAACGTAGTGCGCCGGCAGCTGCAAATATGAACGCCGCTAACCAACCTAATTTACTTAATCCTTCTAAAGACCAGCTATAAATAACTAACGCAGGTGCGACTCCGAAAGAAACCATATCTGATAAACTATCTAATTCAGCTCCAAAAGCACTTTGGGTATTGGTTAGGCGTGCAACACGACCATCAAAAAAATCCATAATCATAGCGACAAAAATAGCAACCGCCGCATAATTAAAATAACCTTCCATTGCAGTAACGATGGCATAAAAACCCGCGAATAAACCTGCGATAGTAAACAAATTGGGTAGCAAATAAATCCCACGACGTCGGTAAGCTAATCTTTCGCCCTCTTCATGATCATTTTGGTTACTATTTTTTTCCTTGAAAGTAGCTAATTTTTCTTCAGTTGATTGAGGTGTAAACTTTGCATCATTTGGGTTATTCATACAGGGATTCCTTGCAAGGATTTTAATCGATAAAGGATTTCAAGTGCTTCTTTTGGAGCTAATTGATCCGGATCAATTTGTTCTAATAAGCTCATAGCAGGATTGATAGAAAGCTTCTCTGGTGTAGCAACTGGTTTTGTTTGGCTGGGATTAATATGCGAAGAATTATTTTCAAGCTCGACGAGTTTTGCTCTAGCGCCTTGAATAACCGGTTTAGGAACACCCGCTAATTGTGCTACTTGTAAACCATAGCTTTGATTCGCCGGTCCTTCTTTAATGGTATATAGAAAAACGATGCTATCATCATGCTCTTTTGCGTCAACATGACAGTTGCTTATCGTTGAGTTTTCTTCAGTTAATCCAGTTAACTCAAAATAATGAGTAGCAAATAAGGTATAAGCTTTGACTTGCTTTGCTAAATATTCAGCACAAGAAAAAGCGAGAGCGAGTCCGTCAAATGTACTGGTACCGCGTCCAATTTCATCCATAATAACCAAACTTTTATCAGTGGCATTATGTAAAATTGAGGCGGTTTCTGTCATTTCTACCATAAAGGTTGAACGACCACTGGCAAGATCATCAGAGGCTCCAATTCGAGTGAAAATACGATCGATGGGGCCTATCGTAGCGCTTTTTGCTGGAACAAAACAACCTATCTTTGCTAATAGACAAATTAAAGCCGTTTGGCGCATGTAGGTTGATTTTCCACCCATGTTCGGACCGGTGATAATTAACAAGCGTTGCTCTGGAGTCAAATGACAATTATTCGGAATGAAAGGGGCCTCTAAATTTTGTTCGATAACTAAATGACGGCCGCTTTCAATATGGATACCTGGATTTTTGCTTAGTTGGGGACAGGTTAAATTGAGCGAGGTAGCTCGTTCTGCAAAACATACTAGCACATCTAATTCGGCGATGGCATTAACGGTTTTTTGTAAGTCAGTTAAATAAATAGCTAATTGATCGAGTAATTCATCATAAAGTTTTTTTTCCAAGCTTAGCGCTTTAGAACGAGCGCTTAAGGCTTTATCTTCAAATTCTTTTAATTCAGGCGTAATAAAACGTTCGGCATTAGTCAGCGTTTGCCGACGAATATAATGCGCAGGTATATTTTTAACTTGGCCTCGACTTATTTCAATGTGATAACCATGCACGCGATTGAAGCCAACTTTTAGTGTAGTAATACCAGAAAGCGCTCGTTCACGTTTTTCTAAATCAATCAAATATTGCCCAGCATGTTCACTTAGATTTTGTAGCTCATCAAGTTCAATATGATAGCCCTTAGCAATCATTCCTCCTTCACGGGTAATGGCAGGAGGATTTTCAACAATAGCTTTTTGTAGTAGAGAAAACAATTGTGGAAAACTTTTTATTTGTTGGCTTAATGAAATAAGTAACTCTGGTTTTTTATCCGTACTATGAGGGTTTAAATAGGGACTCAGTTTATTATGAATATCTGGAAGAATAGTTAAGCCATAGCGCAATTGACTTAAATCGCGAGGCTTTGCCGATTTTAATCCTACTCGCGTAATAATGCGCTCGAGATCACCTAAGGGTTTTAACAAAGTTTGTAAACTTGTAAAAGATTGTGTAGCTAATAATTGTTTAATGGCTAATTGTCGTGCTTCTAAAATATCCATCTTCCGTAAGGGTCGATGCAACCATTGATTGAGCAAACGACTTCCCATAGGGGTTGCTGTTTTATCTAAAATAGACATTAAAGTATTATTTTTTTCTCCTTGTAAATTGAGTGTTAACTCTAAATTACGTCGTGAGGTAGCATCTAACATAATGCTTTCTTCATGTCTTTCTATACGAAGCGGTTGAATATGTTGTAATTGAACCCGCTGGGTATCTTTAACATAATTTAATAAACAACCAGTCGCTTGGATCGCCAGGGGGAGATCCTGGCAGCCAAAACCGCTAAGATCGCGAGTTTGAAATTGTTCCGTCAATAAATGAGTTGCGGTAGTAAAATCAAACTCCCAGTGCGGGCAACGTCGAATGGTTTTATAAGGAGTTAATATCGATTCGCCTTTATATTCTTCACTGATTAAAAGTTCACTGGGGTTGAGTCGTGCAAGCTCGTTAGCGAAGGCTTCTTCACCGGTAACTTGTAAGATATTAATTTGGCCACTTCCCATATCAAAATAAGAAAGGCCAAATTGATCATTATAATGATACATGGCAAGGAGAAGACTTTGATGATTTTCTAGTAATGCTTCATCGCTGAGTGTTCCTGGCGTAATTATACGTGTTACTTGTCTTTGCATAGGGCCTTTAGATGAATTCGGATCGCCAATTTGCTCGCAAATAGCAATTGATTCGCCGAGTTTTACTAGTTTGGCCAAATAACTTTCGACGCTATGAAAAGGTACCCCTGCCATGGGAATCGCTTGATTAGCTGATTGTCCTCTCTTGGTTAGGGTGATATTTAGTAATTTTGCAGCTTTGATGGCATCTTCATAAAATAATTCGTAAAAATCCCCCATACGATAAAAGAGTAACTTATCCTTATGTTGAGCTTTTAATTGGAGATATTGGCGGATCATCGGTGTATGTTGAGTTAAATCAGTGTTATGCTTCATAAGAACCTCTTGCAATACCATTGCTTATTATTAGATGGTTTCATTAAAGTTAATTTTGGCAATATTTTAAACTTCAGAAAATAAAGCTTTTGAGGGCTTTAATAATAGTTTGATAATTTCCATTTTTTTTATGTTTAATAAGCTAGTGTAACCAAAATATAAATTTAATTATACTCTTTACATTTAGCGGCCTATGATTGCTAATCACTCATTGAAAAACTTGATTGTTTTACTTCAGTTAATTGAGGATTTTTAGTAATACAAAGAAAAATATTAATTGGAATATTCAGTAGTTTAGAGAGTTTCTTTTTTAGGAAATGATAGAGCTGATAAGTTAAGGCCTCGATAAGCTTAAACGAATGCTTATCACAGAATTGTTGCAATTCATTTGCTAAGGCCGCATAGCAAATTGTATCAGTTAATTGGTCATTGATACAGGCGGTGGGTAGGCCACTAAAGCCCAATTTTATTTTAACCGAAATCCATTGTGGCGTGCTACGTTCTTCGATTGAATGGCCCAATTTAACCAGCAAGTTAAGTTTTTCTAGTGTTAATTGGGACTTCATACAGAAAACATAGCAAACTTGAAAAAAGTTGGTTACTATAACGCTATTCTGGCCCCTAGTAAATGAAGCTTAAATAAAAAAACAATAAAGAGGTCATATGAGTTATATCAATAAAACTCTCTTGCCGGATGAAAAGGTAATTTATAGCAGTCATCCTCATTGGATAGTTTTTTTTAGATCTTGGGCAATTTTGATTGTAATAGCAGCTTTTTTATTGATCGGAGCGCGTCCTACTCTACTGATCATCGGGTTTTTTTCTCTCTTAGCTTTAATAGTTTGCTTATCAGGATTGATCGTTTATTACTCTTCTGAGTTTGGGATTACTGATAAAAGAGTGGTAATGAAATCAGGTTTTATTAGTCGAGTTGCGTTTGAAAATTCATTGGATCGGATTGAAGGGGTAGAGATTAGCCAAAGTATTTTGGGCCGAATTTTAGACTATGGGTCCATTCGTATTCGTGGAGTGAGTGGGACCAACGAATTATTTTCTGCCGTATGCCATCCATTTAGGTTTCGTTATAAAGTATTAGAAGAAATTGAACGACAAAAAAAGGCTAAATAATTTATTTAAAGTTATTTTTCCACTGCCGAAGATAAGCGAATATTTCAACCGGCATTGAGTGTTTTTTTCCGGTTCTTTTTTCGATGCGCAGCTTTATTTCAGGGTTATCACAACGTAAAAAAGGATTACTCAAACGTTCTTCGGATAAAAGGCTAGGGACACTTGCTAAATTTTTTTGACGCAATTCCCGAGTTTTTTCTAATCGTTCTTTAATTTGGAGATTATGAGGTTCTACTGTTTGAGCAAAATGTAAATTTGCTAATGTATACTCATGTCCGCAATAAATCTGAGTTTGATCTGGAAGCTGAGCTAATTTATTCAAGGAATTCAGCATTTGCTGAGCTGTACCTTCAAATAACCGACCGCACCCGGCAGTAAATAATGTGTCTCCGCAGAATAAAAGATGATTTCCATAATAAGCAATATGGCCTAAGGTATGACCTGGGATTGCGAGGACTTCAAAAGTTGGCCAATTGGGTAGTTCAATCTTATCACCTTCATCAACTGGATTACTTACGCCGGTTATTTTTTCTTTTGCGGGTCCAAACACAGGAGCAGGATGTAGTTTTAAAATGGCACGAATGCCGTTAGTATGATCCCAATGATGATGAGTAATGAACACGGCATCAAGTTTAAGATTTAATTGCTTTAATTGTACTAAAACAGATTTTGCTTCGCCTGGATCGACAATAATACAGTGTTTTGTTTCCTCATTGATAAGGCACCAAACATAATTATCCTTAAACGCCAAAATTGGTAAAACTTGTATCGTCATAGTTTCTCCACAAAAATCTTTTTTTTGTTAACCTCTACCATTGAAATCGTTCAATAGATTTTAAATAAGGATTAGTTTTTTTACTTATCAGTTTGTTTTCTTGAAGCTTGGCGTCGTTGTTCACGGCGTTTGCCTGCTTCCTCGTAACGTCTTATTTCATCCTGCGTTTCAGGAATAACTTTAGGAACAGGCGCAGGACGGCCATGCTCATCAGTACCTACAAAAGTAAAATAAGCAGATACCATATGGCGTCGTGTCCCGGTACGATAATCTTCTGCAAGAACTCGCACACCGATTTCCATCGAAGTCGACCAACTGCGATTTATAGTCGCTTGAAAAATTAAAATATCTCCCCGAGTGGCAGGTTGTAAAAAATGCATAGCATCTACGGAAACAGTCACACAAGGTCTTTGGCTATGTCTCTCTGCAACAACAGAAGCGACTCTATCAAGTGTGGACATCACTAAACCACCAAACACGGTTTCAGTTGAGTTCAAATCATTCGGAAATATTTTATAAGTATGATCATGTACAGCTGAAACCGAAACGGGTTTTTCTTGTGGTATCGACATTGGCCACCTAGGTTTTTTAACAATGAAAAACTATTATAACGTAATCTTTATCAACACACCTTATATTGTCTGAGCAATACGTTCTCCAAATATCACCTTTTTTTCAGACAAATTAGTTAACCATTGCATACGATTGGTCTCGAATAAAATAATAACAGTAGAGCCTAATTGAAACTGTCCAAGCTCTTGTCCTTTGGCTAAAGAAATTTTGTTATCAAGATAGTGCCAATGATAAATATGTCGTTTGGAGGCAGGTGCAATAATCCCTTCCCATGGAGTACTGATGCTTCCAACCAGCATAGCGCCGACTAAAATGACTGCCATTGAACCGATAGGCGTAGAAAATAAGGTAATGACTCGCTCATTGCGAACAAATAAATTTGGGAGTTCTTTGGTAGTATGTGTATCTACAGAAAATAAACGTCCTGGAACATAAATCATTTCTTTCAATTCACCACGATAAGGTATATGTACACGATGGTAATCTTGTGGCGCTAAATAGAAAGTTGCAAATCGCCCATTTTGAAATTGCATTGCTAATTTTGCAGAACCACCTAATAAAGCTTGTAAATTATAATTAATTTTTTTAGCTTGAATCAGCTGGTTTTCTTTGATATCACCCATTTGGCTAATAGTACCATCAACAGGTGAAATGATATCTGTGGCATCAGTGGAGATTGGACGCTTTTCAGGTTTTAAAGATCGTGTAAAAAAATCATTAAAATTAATATAATGCTCAGGGTTTTCTTCCTGTGCCAATGACATATCAACATTATAATGTCGAATAAAGCCATAGATTAATCGATTTTTAATCCAAGTTTTCTTACAGTTTGCCATCCATCCAGCAAAGCGGGATAGACTATGTTGGGGTAATAACGATTGATAACGAATATGCAATTAAGTCTCCTTTAGAATTTAAGCAAGCAAAATATTTGACCATTATAGCGCGGCCATTTTACTTCGCGAAAGACTGAACTATAGTTTTTTTATGGATACTAAAACCAAGGATACAGAAGTATTGATTATTGGGGCAGGCCCTACGGGTCTGGTTATGGCCTGTCATTTATTACGTTATGGCGTTAAATTTAGGCTTATTGATAAGCAAAAGGATAGGGCACAGGAATCGCGAGCTTTTGCTATTCAAGCGAAATCGATGGAAATTTTTCAGAATTTAGATATTGCTAAAGAATTTCTTAAACTAGCGCATTCTAATGTGGATTTTGCTTTTTTTATTAACGGAAAGCAGCAAATTGAAGTTAAATTCAAACATTTCAAACACCAAGATACCCCTTTCCCATCAGTTTATTTTCTTCCGCAAACGGAAACGGAACGTATTCTTAATGAGTTTTTAGAAAGAAAAGGAGTGTATATAGAGCGTCAAAAAGAATTAATAACCTTTATTCAAGATTCACAGGGTGTAAGAGCAAATATTAAAAACAATATCACGGAAAATATTGAGAAAATTACATGTGACTATATTGTAGGTTGCGATGGCGCGCATAGTAGCACCCGCCATGTGCTTAAGCTTTCGTTTGAAGGGAATGCTTATTCACAAATTTTTAATTTGGTTGATGCAACGATTGAATGGCCTTACTCACGAAACAAATTCCTTTTTTTTCTGGGAAAGGAGGGGGTATTCGTACACATTCCTCTCACAGAGAAAATTAGCCGAGTTATGTTAGCAAAGCGTTTGAATGATGCAGAAGGAAAGTTTTCTATACCTTATGTAACAGAGTTAGAAAGTTTAGCGAGTTTGTTGACTCAAGTGCCTGTCAAATTTATCAATCCGATTTGGATGTCAACTTTCCGTTTACATCATCGAGGGGTAAATCGGTATTATCAAAATCGAGCCTTTCTTGCTGGAGATGCAGCTCACATTCATAGTCCAGTAGGCGGCCAGGGTATGAATACCGGAATACAAGACTCCACTAATCTTGCTTGGAAACTAGCGCTGGTTTTAAAGCAAGACGCTACCGTTAACCTATTGGATACTTATGAAACGGAACGTCATCCTATTGGAAAAATTTTATTAAAAACAACCGATCAATTTTTTTCTTTACTTACAGCACCAGGGTTTTTAATCTCCAAACTTCGAAATTGGTTATTACCATTGCTAATTAAATTTCTATTTTCAAAAAGAAATCTAGAAAAACATCTATTTTGGTTTATTTCTCAACTAAATATTCATTACGATAAAAATCAATTTAATTATGAAATTATTGATAAAGCTTATTCGAACTTTAAAGGAGGGATATGTCCAGGCCATCGTGCCCCAAATGCTCCCGCTAATACCTCGGATCTTTTTACATTTTTGGCAGAAAAACCTTTTAATATTCTTTGTTTTAAAATCCGCGAGGAACGAGTAAATAATTCTATAGAAAAAATTAACGGGTTGATTAAAAATTATAAAGCATGGTTACAAGTTCATGTTTTTGTTTTGTCTTCAGCAAATAAGTTGCTTTTTAAACGATACGGTGTTACTTCTTCCGCAATCTATGTCATCCGGCCGGATGGCTATGTAGGGTTTCGAATTAATTCAGAGAATTATTCAGTACTAGCAGACTATTTAAAAAATTTTTTTCAAATTAAGTTTGAGTAGCTATCTTTTTTTCTTATATAAACTTACAAAACTGTAAATATTTTGACCGGTTATTTGCTTCAGGATATAATTGGCGCAGTTAAATTTCTCTTTTTGGAATTTTAAACGATGTTTAAAAAAATCTGGTTTTTTTTTCTAGGATTATTGTTAACTACCGGAGTAGTTTCCGCTAAAGAAAGCTTTACCTTAAAGGCTAAAACAGGTGAGTTTACTATTGATCCTTCCACTTTGGCAATTTTGTTTGCACTGAGTGAGGATTTAGCATCTGTAAGCTTAACTCAAAAAAGTACTTCCTATGATGAAGTCCAGGACTTGCAAATTAAAGATAAAACAGCACAATGGACCTATCCTCATCTTAAAATGCAAGTTAAAGTTACGACTGACGATCAAGGCATAAAATTTTCTTTTCAAACCAACAAGGAGCAAATTTTCCAATGGCCGGTATCAGGGTTAACTCCACAAGCTAAAGCATTAATTCTTCCAGATGGAGAAGGGTTATACATACCAAATCATGATCTTTTTTGGCGTAAAGAATTTAAAAAATATCCTAGCTTATCTTTAAGTATTCCATTTTGGGCAATAGAATATTCTGATGAAAATTATATGAGTTATATTTGGAATGATCAGGATGTTGATACCAATGCCCAAGTTCTTGAGAAGCAAGGACAACTTTATTTAGCGAATGAACACCATTTCCTAAAGCGATCTAAATTTCCAGAATATACCTTATTAATTCACTTAACTGGAGATAATGCAGTTAGCCCTGCAATTGATTATCGCAATTTACTCATCAATGAAAATAAGTTTGTTTCTCTCAAACAAAAGATCTTGCAAAATGCGAATGTAAATAAATTATTAGGTGCTTTTCATATTTGGGTATGGGGGGATGGTAAAAGTTTAGCAATGTTAGATGAGTTGGAAAAATTAAAGATTAAACATGCGCTTATAAATTATGATCCTACCCCAATAAAAAATGGTATTAATATCGAAAAAGAATATATTTATAAAGCAGAAAACCTGGGATATTTAATAGGACCCTATGACAGTTTTGATAATGCACAAAATCCAAAGAGTTCAGACAGCCTAACCTCAACTTGGCCAAATCATTTATGGCCAGAAGCGTGTATTCGCAACCCTAATGGATCGCTACTAACTGGCTTTGCAAATCGCGGTTGTTATTTAAGTTCTGAAGCTCTTAGGCTAAGAGAATCTAAAGAAAAAAATATCGCTACCCAAATCGAAAATATGTTATATAAAGGTGATAATACTCTTTTTTTAGATTGTGATGCAGCTTATCCATTGTATGATGATTATTCCAAGCATCATTCTATGACACGAGGACAAGACTTAAATAATCGCTTGGAACGAATGCGCTTTATTTGCAGCATGCAGAAGGTAGTGTTAGGGTCAGAAACTGGATTGTCATGGGCAAATTCAACCCTCGCCTATAATAATGGCGCCTTCTTGGCATTTCCAGATGCTTTTTGGCCGGCTTTACAAGATAAAAAACATTTTGGTGTTTGGTGGCCCGATAACGCTCCAAAAGTTCTTTTTCAAGCCTACAATGCCTCGGATGAATTTATTCATGCCTCTTATGATCCACGCTATCGACTCCCACTCTATGAAGCTGTATTTCATGATTCCGTTATTAGTACCGATCGTTGGGAGTTGAATGAATTAAAGATTCCTCGGATTAGAAAAACCAAAGCGTTATTACAAAATCTTTATAATGTTCCTCCAATTTGGGTGCTTGATCTAAAAACACTGCAAAAAAATAAAAAATATTTTATGGATTACTATAATTTTTTTTCACCTTTACATCAAATGACAGGTGTTGAGGCATTAACCGCATTTGATTGGTTAACGGATGATCACTTAGTGCAGCGAACTCAATTTGGTAATAGGCTTATTTTGACCGCCAACTTTTCTAATAGACCTTATGAAAAAATAGAACCACATTGTATTCAAGCAAAATGGAAAGAAGATGATAGTACCTCTTTATTTTGTCCAAAGAATTAATATTTTTTTCACTAGATCTTTTTAAATATCTGATTTAATCTAAGCCACTTCAGTTTAAATACTAATAATAAAAAAATACTGAATGGGTTTTCAAAAAAAACTTATTTCAATTTGGAATGAAATAAAAAAATTTCCAGGATATTTTGGAAAAACCACCTCAGGCCATCAGTTGAATGATGCCACTGTTTTTCCGTGGTTTTTAAATTTCTCGAAGAATTTTTCTGCAGATTATAGAAAATGTAAGAGTAATCGTTGGGATTATTTAATTTCTATTCATGCTTTCAAAAGTTTAAATTCACTTTATTCTTCCAATAGAGAAAAAAGACTCTTTTTAATTAAAAAATATAATGAACGTTTATTATTCTATTCAAATGATAAATTTAATCCTTGGGTTATAGATGATAGAGATGAAAATTGTCTAGGCTTGCATAAAAAAAAATATTTAGAATTTGAAAAAAAATTATCTTTTTTGATTGATGCAGAACTTAAAAAAAAGTTGACCAGGGGGGGCTTAACTGAAAAAGACTTATCGCTAGAAAAAAAACGTCTTACCAATTTAGCTCAATTAGCCTTATTAAAAACTTGCAAAGAAGAAAGTTTAGAAGCTTTTTTCTTTTCTTCTTCGATAACTTGCGAAGAATATCAAACGACAATTGATCAGTTTAATCAACTTATCACTCAGGAAGTTAATTCACATTTCATTAAGAATGAAATAAAAAAATTAAAGAAACAGCAAAAAGATATAGCAAAAGAATTATATGTTCATTTTTTAAAAGAAACTGAAACGATTAGGATCTATGCGATTACGTCAATTTGGGAAAAAATAAACCAGTTCGTAATTAAAAATAAACCGTTGAAATTTTTTTTATTTCTTTGGTATGGATTTAGTAGTCATGCTAGTTTATTAAATTGGATTAGTTTTTTTCTGCTATTTTTTTCCTTATCATTATTTAGCTATCCGATTATTTTTTTCATGTTAGGGATATCCTTAGCGAGTTACCTCATCTTACATATTTTTTATTTAGTTAAAGACGACTTGGTAATCCTTCCAAATATTTCTACGGATGAAGCTAAGCAAATTTTGGAATTAATTAAGATAGAAGTTTTTAATGAGGAAAAAAGCAAAAATGAATTTAAGTTAATTCATGAAATTGTTTATGATTTATCGAAAAAGGATCTAAATCTAAATGAATTTCTAAAGTCAATTTTGAGTATTCAAAAAAATTTTGATCCTATTTATCTTCCTCCGATCAATAGGGAAGAGTCTAAACTTTACCAATATTTAACCGAGGTATATCCCAAAACTCAGTTTATTGCATCATTAACAATAAATTTAACTAGTATAGTACTTTATACCTATTTATTAACATGGGCTACTCAAAGTGTTTTGTTATTTCTTGGTGCGCTAAGCATGGCAACTTTTATCGCTTCTCCTTTAGTAGTAGGCGCATTAATTTTGATTGTTGCTGCTTTTTTTTTGATAAGCCATCTTTGTGAATTTCGTGCACGTGAAGATTTTTATCAACGTACCATTTTAAATAAACTAAATGAATTGTGTGAATATCATTATAAAGATGAATATGGTAGACAGCAGGTTATTCAAGTAGAAAAGTGGAAAAAGTTTGAATATCTTGAAAATAATTTTAATTTTCTAGAAATAGTATTTAAAAGTTTTTTTGAAGAAAATAACCTCGATTCTTTAAATAATAAATTTTATAGTATATTTAACAACGTTAAGCTTAAAAAAAACGTTTATTCCTGTTGTGATCAAGATAAGGTGTCTGGAGGCTCTAGTCCCCGGTTAAAAATATTTAAGAAGTTTTTGAATCGATCCTTTGCTTTCTTTGGTGGTGGATTTTATGGATATAATATTGGCCAACAGATCGTATGGAAAAGTAATCTAGGCCTCCATATACCTATTAAAATATTGACCTTACCTATATTTTTTATTTTCCTTCCTTTGATTATTATAAATGGCATTGCCAATTTTCTGACCTATCACTTACATAGTAGACAGCAAAGACGTTTTGAGATGTTGAATAATTTGGATAGCCGATTAGAGCTTTTAGAGCAAGTTAATAAAAAACTTTTATTTTTAACGACTCTTTTGAGTGTTAATTCTCAAGATTTTTCCGCTTCAGATATTAACTTGCCTACTAATACAGAACAGCAATCAGATTTTTCACTACCCAATAAAAATTATTTTTATAAAAATAAGTCAGATAAATTTTCTTTTTTTAAAGAAACCTGTCTAAAAGATTTAGTTGTTGAAAAAAAGGAGTTATTATCGCTTCAACGTAACTAAAATATTAAAATTAAAAATATTATTATAAATAATACTTGCCTTAACCAAATCCTAATAATATTATTTAATGAATATAAAAAGGAGTTTTTAAAATGCCTAGGGATTCAAATAGTGATCCGACTGAAAATAATGTTATTAAACCTTTTGGAAGAATCACCAATGCTTCGCTACCGAACATCATTAGGGAATTTAATCTAGAAAATGATTCTGTCTTACGACCTTCCATCCTTAAAAATCTTAATTTTTTAGGATTTTCTTTATTTAGACATCGGATGCTTGCTAAAGATCAGCTTCGTTTAGTTCAACGGAATGGCGTTCCTGAATTAGCGGGTCATTCGGGCCATTTTCAACGACGAATTAAAATATGGTTTTTATTGAAACCATGGACATGGTTTAGAGTATTAAGAGATGATTCGTCCACGGTGGGTATATATAGCATTGCTGAAATTATTGAGAAAGGACATATTGGCTATGGTGATAGACACCTAGTTACTGTGAATGCGACTGACTACGCAAAGGTTATGGTTGATGGGGAAGCTTTGTTACTCGAGGAAGGTGCGTATGTTATAAAAACTAGTAATTTTTCCTATATGGGAAAAGTTGCGCAGTCAACGCCACGTATAAAACATGGCGATTTATTAAGAATTATACCTCCGCCTAAAACCGTTGCGGTATATAAAATTGGTTCCGTCCAGCATGTCTACCCAGATACTGAAGCTGTATCTAGTTCAACTAAGGAGACTATTGGAAAAATTAACCAAAATGGAATTTTAGAGATTAGACATCCGAATGCTGAATTTATCACTTTTTTGGATACCAATTTAATCAATAAAAATTATCCGACTGAAAAAGCACAATTCACCTATTACACCAAAGATTCTGTCCAAGTGGGTGTAAAATTGTTTGTCGCCTACCAGATTATTGATCCAAAATTAGCGATAGAAAAATTGGGTCCAACGGGCATAGATAAGCATATTGAGCATGTTACGCATGTCGATATGGCTAGAGCAGGTCAAGAAACCTCTTTGCAGGGGATTCAATCTTCTAGCGATTTAAATATTGACGCAACAGCAGGAACCTTAGAATCATCAAATGATACTCCTCCTGCCTATCATCAAATATATCTTAGCACTTGGCAAGAATCGGTAAAAAAACAACTCGAAAAGGATTTGAAAGAATATGGTATTCTTTTAGTTAGGTTAAATATAGAAGAAATCAATATTCTTAATAAAGATGTAGAAAATGAGATGGGGAAACAGGCGGTAGAAGTTGCTAAAGCGAATGCCGATCTAGCCGCTATACAAATGCAAAGAGAAGTTGCTTTGCAGAAAGCCCACAGTGACACCGCAGTAGCACGACTTAATGCTCAGCAACATGCAGAGTCTAATTTAATATTGGCCGAAAATAATAAAAAAGTTGCTGAACTTGATAAGGAAACTACCCGAATCAATGCAGAAGCACAAGCACAGGCATTACAATTACTAGGAGATCAATTAGCTGCAAATTCTAGTTTGTTACAATATGAGTTAAATAAAGGAGCTTGTAAGGCTATTGCAGAAACGCAAATCCATTCATTATTTTTTGGGGATGGAAAAAATTCGCCACTATTTATTAATAATCAAATGGGGATATTGCCAACGAAAGAAGCAAGCAATTCATTGACGAATACTTAATAAATTCAAATTGGTCCGCACTATAATTTTATTATAGGTTTTATATTTTTCATTAAACTATTTAAGCAATTCCATATAGTTGGCAAAATAGAGAGTATAGTTTATAACTTTTATACTACCGTTTAAATGTTAGGGCATTACTTTGGAAATTTATTTAGTGGGCGGGGCTGTTCGTGATCAATTATTGGGTTATCCAATAAAGGAACGTGATTACGTTGTTGTGGGCGCTAACCTAGAGGAAATGATAAAGCAAGGATTTCGTTTAATTGGAAAAGATTTTCCCGTTTTTCTTCACCCTAAAACTCATGAAGAATATGCTTTAGCGCGTACAGAACGTAAAATTGGTCCTGGGTATAAAGGTTTTGCTTGCTATGCAGCCCCTGACGTTTCGCTTGAGGATGATTTAAAACGTCGGGATTTGACCATTAATGCGATGGCACAAAATAACCGAGGTGATCTTTTTGATCCTTTTCAAGGACAAAAAGATATAGAAAATAAATTTTTACGCCACGTTTCTCCTGCCTTTAGTGAAGATCCAGTACGAATTTTACGAGTTGCACGTTTTATGGCGCGATTTGCTCCATTAGGTTTTCGGGTAGCTAAAGAAACCATGGAGTTAATGAAAGTCATGGTATCTGCCGGTGAAATACAAACATTAGTGGCAGAACGAGTTTGGCAAGAGTTTTGCAGGGCACTCATGGAACCTGCACCGCAGGCTTTCATTAAAACCTTATATGATTGCGGAGCATTAGCAATTTTATTTCCGGAGTTACAAGAATTATATACAAAATATGAACGTGTAGCCGATCAACGAGCTCGAGGCCAACATAATTTTTTATCTGTTTTAAAAAAAGCAGTTGCACTGACTGATGATCCTCAGGTGCGATTTGCGGCGTTACTTTGTGATTTTGGCAAGGGCGTTGCTAAAGAAGAAACGCAAACAGGGGTCCATAAGATACAGGCTTTATGTCAGCGTTATAGAATACCACATACTTATCAGTCGCTGGCAATCATAGCAGCCACTTATCATTTGCTCTGTCATCGTGCATTAGAATTAGATGCACAATCCCTGTATATTTTACTTGAAAAAACGGATGCATTTAGACAATCCTCCCGTTTAGACCAATTTTTATTAGTTTGCGAGGCAGATTTTCAAGCTTATTCAGGACTCGCCCACTCAATTTATTTGCAGAAAGATCGAGTATTATCGGCTTTTGCTGCGGCTAAAAAAGTTTCTGCTAATAAGATAAAAAACCTGGGTATTAATGGCGCGGCTTTAGGAAAAAAGCTAGTTGAACATCGCATTATAGCCATATCGGCTTTTTTACAAAAAGCATAAAGTATTCTTTATACTAAAAAGTATGACATTAGCATCTTCCTTTTTTACAAATCAAATCATTGCATGCGATAGCAGAGTCTCATAAAATGCACTCACATGCGAGCATTCATCTAATGGATTTAGTAATACTTAAACAATAGGTTGTTATTTTAAGGACCAACATTTATTTATGTTAAGTGATGAGTTATTAAACTATGCAAAAAAACTCGGTTTTGGAGAACTTTTTTTTAAAATAGATCAGATTAATCAACTTTGTGCCATTGTGGCGATTCATAGCACACGTTTAGGTCCTGCTTTAGGTGGATGTCGTTTTATTGAATATACATCGATAGAACTTGCTATTCATGATGCCTTACGCTTAGCACAAGGAATGAGTTACAAAGCAGCACTTGCTAATTTACCCTTAGGCGGGGGAAAAACGGTCTTAATGCGTCCGAAAGAATTGTCAGATCGTACTGCTTACTTTCGTGCTTTAGGACGTTTTGTGAATGAATTTAAGGGACGTTATATTATTGCAATGGATAGTGGTGTGGTGATTGAAGATATGGATAGCATTGCACTCGAAACTCCCTATGTTGTTACTACCTCTAAGCATAAAGGTAATCCTGCTCCCTATACGGCCTTGGGTGTATTATATGGTATTGAAGCCGCAGTTAAATTTAAACTCCATCATGATCATTTAGAAGGTGTGCATGTTGCCATTCAAGGTTTGGGACATGTGGGCTTTGCTTTAGCGAATGCATTGCATAAAAAAGGTGCTCATTTAACAGTTTGTGATAATAATACCGAATTAATGCAACGTTATGCAAAAGATTTACAGGCTAGAATGGTTAGGCCAGAAGAGATTTATGCTGTGGAATGTGATGTTTTTTCTCCTTGTGCTTTAGGGGGAGTGTTGAATGAAAAATCTATTTCTATGTTAAATACCGCGATCGTTGCAGGCTCGGCAAACAATCAATTAGCTGAGCCCCATCATGCAGAAACACTGCATCAAAAAGGGATTTTATATGCTCCGGATTTTGTAATTAATGCTGGAGGTTTGATTTATGCTTATGCAGAATATCAAAATCGCTTGAATCGAGAACATGTGGTGCAACAAATATCAACCATTTATAATACACTTTTGGAGATTTTTAAACATGCGGATGAGAAAAATAAGTCTCCTAGTATCATTGCGGATAGTTTGGCTGAATCACGATTAAATCGTATTTGAAAAAATCTCTACTTTCAGCAGATGGATTTTTTGACAAGATGTCGGATTAATAATAAAAGCGGCTTTGGTTTATTTAAGCTGTATAAAGATTGCGAATTGCTAGCGACGCAGACAAAAATTCAAGTGCGAATGGTAATTTAGATAGTATTTTTTAAAAGAGGTTAAATATGAGCGAGGTTGCGAGATTCTCAATTGAGTATACTCGTTTTCTAGATCCTAAGGGCCAAGCGCAACAAAATTTGCCAGAATTTACGCATTCTGTTGATGAATTATTAAAGCTGTATCAGCAAATGATGCTTACGCGTCTCTTTGATTACAAAGCAGTAGCTTTGCAGAGAACTGGTATGCTCAATACTTATGCTTCGACATTAGGACAAGAAGCCATTTCAGTGGGGATTGGCGCGAGTATGCAAAAAGAGGATGTTTTATGTCCTTTCTATCGTGATTATGCTGCGCAACTTATCCGGGGTGTAAAAATGAGTGAGATTCTTAGCTATTGGAAAGGAAATGAATGGGGGAATCATTTTAGCGAATGCCCTTCAGACTTTCCTATTTGTGTACCAATTGCGACTCAACTTTTACATGCTGCAGGCGTTGCAACCGCTTTTAAACTACGTAAACAAGCGAGAGTTGTTGTGTCCACTTGCGGTGACGGCGCCACATCTGAAGGTGATTTTTATGAAGCTTTAAATATCGCTGGTGTTTGGCAGTTACCCATTGTGTTTGTTATTGATAATAATCAATGGGCTATCTCTGTGCCTCGTAAACATCAATCTCATGCACAAACCTTAGCGCAAAAAGCTATAGCAGCAGGAATTCATGGTGAGCAGGTTGATGGAAATGATGTTATCGCCATGAAATTTGTTATGGATAAAGCGATTACCAAAGCACGGAATGGAGATGGTCCCAGTCTTATTGAAGCTTTAAGCTATCGATTATGCGATCATACCACTGCTGATGATGCCAGTCGTTATCGCCGTGAAGAAGAATTGCAACAAGCATGGCAGGAAGAACCTCTAAGACGTTTAAAAAATTATTTAATTCATCAGAAAAGTTGGTCAGAGAAAGAAGAGGAAAATTTTAAGAAAGAATGTGAAAAAAAGATCGAAATCGCGGTGGCTGAATATCTTTCTTTAGCTCAATCGGCAGTGACCGACATATTTGATTATCATTTTGCAGAATTATCTCACGATCTAATTGAGCAACGTATCGAAGCTGAAGCATTATCGTTGTTAAGCAAGGACTTGGTTCATGGTTGAAATAACATTGATAGAAGCCATTACGCAAGCTTTAGCCTATGAAATGATTGCGGATAAAGACGTTGTTATATTGGGCGAAGATGTTGGTATTAATGGGGGTGTATTTCGAGCAACAACTGAATTATTCAAAAGATTTGGCGCGCATCGCGTGTTAGATACACCTCTAGCAGAATCAATGATAGCGGGTCTTACGATTGGAATGGCAACTCAGGGCTTAAAGCCAGTGGCGGAGTTTCAATTTATGGGATTTAGTTATCCGGCATTAGACCAAATTATTAATCATGCGGCACGTTTTCGTAATCGTACGCGCGGACGTTTACATTGTCCTTTAGTGTTTCGCATGCCCTATGGTGCCGGTATTCATGCGCCTGAACATCATTCTGAAAGTACAGAAGCTATTTTTGCACATATTCCAGGTTTACGGGTGGTGGTGCCTTCTTCACCCGCACGGGCATATGGTTTATTGCTAGCCTCGATCCGTAATCCTGATCCGGTTATTTTTTTAGAACCTACCCGTTTATATCGTTTAAATAAACAAAAAGTAACCGATACCGGTGAAGCTTTACCCTTAGATAAAAGTTTTGTTTTAAGAGAAGGTAATGATATTACATTGATTAGTTGGGGCTCAATGTTATCTGAAACGTTATTAGCAGCTGATAAATTATTGCAAGAAAAAGGAAAATATGCTGAGGTAATTGATGTCGCCACGATTAAACCTTTAGATATTAATACACTTTTAACTTCCGTAGAAAAAACGGGCCGATGCGTCATTATCCATGAAGCCGCTCGTTTTTGTGGTGTTGGCGCAGAAATTGTTGCTCAATTAAATGAAAAAGCTTTTTTGTTTTTACAAGCCCCTTTACAGCGTGTTACTGGATATGATGTGACAGTCCCTTATGCGCAATTAGAAAAACAATATTTACCCAGTGTTACAAGAATTTTCAATGTAATTGAACAAACATTAGAGTTTATATGACAATATTTAACTTGCCTGATTTAGGTGAAGGTTTGCCCGATGCAGAGATTCGCGAATGGTATGTCCAGCCAAATGATATTATTAAAGTAGATCAGCCTATGGTTGCTATGGAGACTGCAAAAGCATTGGTAGATATTCCTGCGCCTTTTAGCGGTAAAATAATAAAACTTTATGGTAAGGCCGGCGATATTATTAAAACAGGAGAAGCTTTAATTGATATTGAAGCAGAAAATCAAACTCAAAAAAACACTGATCGCGCAACCGTCGTTGGAAATTTGCAACTAGGCGAAGCAATTATTGAAGAATCTCCGTTGGGGATCAAACCTAAACCAGCATTAACCACTCATCATAACGGGGTTAAAGCAACGCCAGCGATTCGAGCATTGGCAAAGAAATTTCAAATTAATTTAAACGACTGTAAGGGAACCGGTCCTGATGGGCAAATTCTCGTCGCTGATATTGAGAAAATGATGCAAAAATCCAGCGAAAAAACTGAATTGATGTCAAATTCCTCATCGTCACTTCCTCCAGGGTATGAGCCATTACGCGGTGTTCGACGGGTAATGGCAAGTACAATGAAACAAACGCAGCAGTCAATCGTACCGGTAACTTTGGTTGACGATGCGGATATCCATGCTTGGCCAGAAAAAACAGATATTACTTTACGTCTTATTAGAGCAATTATGGCTGCTTGTCAGCGTGAGCCGCGGCTAAATGCTTGGTTTGATGAATCAAAATTAGCTTTATGCAAACATAGTCAAATTGACTTAGGCATCGCTATGGATGCTCCCGAAGGATTATTTGTTCCAGTTTTAAAAAACGTTGCGCAAGCGAGCGCAGTTAATTTAAGAAATGCAATCGATAAATTTAAACTCGAAGTAAAAAATCGCAGTATTTCACCTGATGATTTACTGGGAGCAACGTTTGTATTATCCAATGTGGGTGTTTTTGCAGGTCGTTATGCAACACCTATCATTATTCCGCCTACGGTTGCAATTTTAGCAGCTGGACGAATTAATGAAAAAATAGTAGTTTCCGAACAAGGAAAAATTAGCGTACATAAACAGTTACCCTTATCTTTGACCGTAGATCATCGCGTTATTACCGGTGGAGAAGCGGCACGATTTTTATCAGCATTAATTATTGATTTACAAGCAGCGTGAAAAACTAAATGCCAGTCATCCAGGTACGTAAACGCTTCGGCCAACATTTTCTGCATGAGCGTTTTGTTATTGATAAAATTGTGTCAGCAATTTCTCCTAGAAAAACTGATCATATGATTGAGATTGGTCCTGGCTTGGGGGCTCTTACTGAAGAATTGTTGCCACATCTTAAAAGTTTAACCGTAATAGAACTCGATAAAGATCTTATTCCTATACTAGAAGAAAAATGTGCTGAATTGGGGAAATTAATTATTTACCAAGGTGATGTTTTAAAAATTGATTTTCATACTTTAAGTAAGTCTAAACAAGTTTGGCGTTTAGTGGGAAATCTTCCTTACAATATTTCTACCTCCTTATTATTCCATTGTCTTCGACAAGCTCATCTTATTCAAGATATGCATTTTATGTTGCAGAAGGAAGTAGTTGATAGAATAACTTCGCAGTCTGGACAAGCAAGTTATGGTCGGTTAAGTGTAATGGTTCAGTATTATTGTCAGGTTAAAAAATTATTCAACGTGAAACCAGGTGCATTTCAACCACCGCCTAAAGTCGACTCAGCAGTCATTAGACTTATTCCTTACAGAACCTTACCTTATAAGGCTAACGATCCATTATTATTTGCTGAAATTGTCAAAAAAGCATTTAGCCATCGGCGTAAAATGTTGCATAATAATTTATCACAATGGTTACAAGAAAAAGAATTTGAACAGTTAAAAATTAATTCAAGCTTACGGGCTGAACAATTGAGTATCAGTGATTATGTTAATTTAGCCAATTTTTTTACAAGAAAGAGTTAGTGTTAGTAACCAGAATTTAACCAACCCCACTTCAAATACTTGAAGTGGGATGATTAAAAAGAATGAATAAACTGGAAATTTTAATGATGATCTTTATGTTTATTAAAAAATTCATGCAGTTCCTTTTGGGCTTGTTCCTTGCTAATACCATATCGCTCTTGGATTTTTCCAATTAATTTTTCTTTATCGCCATGTAATTGTTCCCAATCATCATTGGTTAATTTTGCCCATTTTTCGCGAAGTTGGCCTTTAATTTGGTTCCATTTTCCTTTTAACTCTTCTGGATTCATGTGTTTCTCCTTGGACTGAAATAACATTTTTGCAATTAATTTTTGCTTGTTTAATGCAAAAATTGCAATAATGGGCAAAAATCAATTGGTGAGAATATAAAAAAGATTTTATTTAATTAGTTTGTTCAGTATAGCTTATGCGCGAAGACATTCAATGAAATTAGGCAATTTTAAATCCATCGCCGAAAATACTGTTTAAATAATTATCAAACGATGGATTTAGCTGGATTTATGCGCTTTTCTTTACTTCAATCAGATGAATAGTAAATACCAGAGTTTGATTTGGTCCAATGGCTTTATCAACACCATGTTTACCATAAGCCAGTTGTGGTGGAATAACGACTTGATAGGTAGCGCCGGGTTTCATAAGCTTTAGAACTTCTATCCAACCAGGAATTACATTATTTAGAGGAAAAGTAACAGGCTCTTTTGATTTTTCGAAAATAGTTCCATTAATATAGCTTCCAGTGTATTCAACTTTAACCATAGAAGTATCGGTTGGGCTTTCGCCGTTACCAGCATTTATTACTTTATATTGAATTCCACTTGATGTGGTGATAACACCAGGTTTTGTTTTGTTACTCGCTAAGAAAGAATCACCTTGTTCTTTATTTTTAAGACTAATATCTTTAAATTCAGCTTGTTTTTTGTTGATCAATTCTTGTTGAAAGTTTTTCAAAATATCTGCCATTTGTGCTTGAGTTAAAAGTGTTTTTCCATGAGAAGCGTCGGCCAATCCTTTTTCTAAAGCAACCGGGTCGACATCGATGCCTTGTTCTTTAAAGTTTACAGCCAAATCGGCACCAATACTGTAACTTATTTGGCCTTTGGTTGTCTTAAGGATAGGGGATTTACTGACTATTTTTGGGAAAGTAACTGAGGGTTTTGGTTGATTAACCGTAACTGGAGAGGTACTCTGTGCAGCCAGTACGTTTGTGCTGATGAGTAAGCTAGCCAGGGCAGTCAATACAGGTAATCTTGTCATTGGATTTCCTCTTGAGAGACGGTATTAAAAACCGATATATTGCCCTAACTTTCGTTAGAAAACTATAGTTAATTAAGAAAAAATCCAAAATTATGCCATTTTCAACAGAATATGATGTCATTATTGTCGGCGGAGGACATGCTGGTACTGAAGCAGCGTTGGCCGCAGCGCGTTTAGGCGCGTCTACTTTATTACTGACGCATAACATTGAAACCTTAGGACAATTATCTTGTAATCCATCTATAGGAGGAATTGGAAAAAGCCATTTGGTGAAAGAGGTTGATGCGTTGGGCGGCGTTATGGCTCATGCTGCAGATCTGGCAGGCATACAATGGCGTACGCTGAATGCAAGCAAAGGGCCTGCAGTGCGTGCAACAAGAGCACAAATGGATCGCAGTTTATATAAGCAAGCAATTCGTTATGCATTAGAAAATCAAGCTAATTTATTTATTTTCCAACAAAGTGTTGATGATGTCATTCTTGAGTCTAATCGCATCGTGGGTGTGATAACGCAAATGGGATTGCGTTTTTATGCTAAGGCGGTGGTATTGACTGCCGGTACTTTTTTAGCAGGTAAAATTCATATAGGTTTGCAACAAGCACAAGGAGGACGTGCGGGGGATCCAGCGGCTAATTTCTTGGCAGAAAAATTGCGCCAATTGCCTTTGCGGATTAAACGCTTAAAAACGGGAACTCCCCCACGTTTAGATGGTCGCACCATTAATTATGAGATTTTATTAGAGCAACCGAGTAATAATCCTTTACCGGTATTTTCTTATTTAGGTAAGGTAGAGCAACATCCTACGCAAATAAGTTGTTTTATTACTTATACGAATGAAAAAACCCATGCAATCATTCGTTCCGGTTTAGACCGCTCACCTATTTATAGTGGCGTAATCGATGGTATAGGTCCGCGTTATTGTCCTTCTATTGAAGATAAAGTTGTGCGTTTTGCGGATAAATTGTCGCATCAGATTTTTCTTGAACCTGAAGGGCTAAATACTCATGAGGTATATCCTAATGGTATTTCAACAAGTCTACCTTTTGATGTGCAGTGTGATTTAATTCATAGTATTAAGGGTTTAGAGCAAGCACATATTACGCGTCCCGGTTATGCAATTGAATATGATTTTTTTGATCCTCGCGATCTCTTTCCCTCTTTAGAATCGAGAGTGCTAGAAAATTTATTTTTAGCGGGTCAGATCAATGGAACCACAGGATATGAAGAAGCAGCGGCGCAAGGACTTATTGCGGGTTTGAATGCTGCTTTAAAATCACAAGAAAAATCAGCTTGGTGTCCGCGTCGTAATGAGGCTTATATCGGTGTATTGATTGATGATTTGATTACGCAAGGCACACTCGAGCCTTATCGGATGTTTACCAGTCGGGCTGAGTATCGTCTGCTGTTGCGTGAAGATAATGCTGATCTACGTTTAAGTGAATCGGCCTATCAATTAGGACTTATCAATGAAATGCGTTGGCGAAGCGTGAATGATAAGCGTTGTATCCTAGAGCAAGAACAGCAACGTTTAAAACAACTTGCAATTAAGCCTAATACGTCTTTAAGTGCAGCGATAGAAGGCTATCTTGGGCAAGCTTTAACACGGGATTATCGAGTTGCTGAATTGTTGACTCGACCGGAGTTAAATTACATCAACTTAATGAAAATCGAAGGTGTGGGACCAGGAGTAAACGATTTGGCAATTGCAGAACAAATCGAAATTCAAGCTAAATATCAAGGTTATATTGATCGACAATTACTTGAAATTCAACGACAAGCGCGTTATGAAAATATTTCGTTACCATTAAATTTAGATTATAACCTAGTGAAAGGCCTTTCTAATGAAGTGCGAGAAAAATTAATTCAACACAAACCCTTAAATTTGGGACAAGCATCGCGTATTCCTGGTATCACACCAGCAGCAATTTCTTTGTTGCGAGTCTATATGAAAAAATAAAATTAACTAAGTTATGCCTATTTCTGAATTTTTAAATTTATCCATTCCCACTGAGCCTGGTCAGCGTTTACGCTTAAGCAATCTACAGCAAGATAGTCTGTCATTAGCTTTAAATCAGCTAGCGGATAAATATGAAGGTACAATTTTAGTGGTGACGCCAGATAATCTCATGGCAAATCGGTTAGAAGCTGCACTAAAGTTTTTTTCACCGCATTTAACCATCCTTAATTTTCCTGATTGGGAAACTTTACCTTATGATCATTTTTCGCCGCATCAAGATATTATTTCACAAAGGCTTGCTACATTAGCGCGACTTCATGATGCTAAGCGGACTTTGTTGTTGGTGCCAATAGCTACCTTGATGCAGCGTATCGTTCCTAATAATTACATTCAAGCAACGAGTTTGTGTCTAACTTGCGGCGAAAAAAAATCGATTGAGGATATACAAAAAAATTTACAATTAGGAGGCTATCATTGCGTTTCCCAAGTTTTAACGCGTGGTGAATTTGCCGTGCGCGGATCGATTTTAGATATTTTTCCTATGGGCAGTGATTCTCCTTTTCGTATTGATTTTTCTGACGATGAAATTGATAGTATTCGCTATTTTGATCCTGATACACAGCGTTCGATAGAAAAGATAGAAAAAATAAATTTACTTCCCGCACGTGAGTTTCCTTTATCTGAATCAGCAATCAATTTTTTCCGTCAACAATGGCGCGAAAATTTTATTGGTAATCCGTTAAATTGTCCTTTGTATGAAGCAGTCAGCGAGGGACGCACGCCACCAGGGATAGAGTATTATCTGCCTTTGTTTTTTTCGCAGACACAATTATTGATTGATTATCTACCAAAAAAGACTTTAATTTTACAAATTAATGATGTTCAGTCTCCAGCAGAAAATTTTTGGAGAGAAATTAATGAGCGGTATGAGCAACTTAGATATGATATAGAACGACCGATATTAGCGCCGAAGCAATTATATGTTGATGTAGATACATTATTTACACAATTAAAAGCATTTCCCAAGATTTTACTACAACAAGCGCCAGCGGCAACGGTTGATACTCATCATTCTTTGGTAAAAAGTTTTCCTTATTTATCGATAGATCATAAGTTTGAATTTCCTTTAAAACATTTGCAGGCTTTTCTCGATGAATTTCTAAAAAACCCACAAGCTAGAGTTCTATTTTGTGTAGAAAGTGCAGGTCGCCGAGAAGTGTTGTTGGATTTACTCAATAAATTTTCAATTCAAGCCCGTCGTTGTGAGACCTGGAAAGAATTTCTGAGTGCTACTGAGCGTATTTCTATCATCATTTCGCCATTAGAAGAAGGTTTCTATTTAGAAAAGCCACCTTTGGCATTAATTAGTGAAGCGCAACTATTTGGTAACCAGGTTATTCAAAAACGGCAAACTAAAACGAAAGGTTTAGATGCACGTACGATTATTCGAAATTTAGCAGAATTGACTGAAGGTGATTCCGTTGTTCACCTTGATCATGGTGTTGGACGTTATCGTGGTTTACAACATTTTAAAATCGATGATCAAGAAAATGAATTTTTAATCGTAGAATATGCTGGAAAAGCAAAGTTATATGTTCCTGTTGCATCACTCAATTTAATCAGTCGATATAGTGGAAGCGATAGTGAACATGCTCCGTTACATCAATTAGGTTCAGATCAATGGGAAAAAGCAAAACGTAAAGCTGCTGAGCAGATGCGGGATGTTGCGGCGGAATTACTCGATATTTACGCTCAACGAGCAACGCACCAAGGCTATGCGTTTCATTTGCCTGAGCATGATTATCAAGCATTTGCGGCTCAATTTCCTTTTACAGAAACACAGGATCAAGCGCAGGCTATCCAACACGTTATCAAAGATATGACTTCGGAACGCCCTATGGATAGATTAATTTGCGGCGATGTCGGTTTTGGTAAAACAGAAGTTGCGATGCGCGCTGCATTTTTAACCGTGCAATCTAATAAGCAGGTTGCCATACTTGTTCCAACCACATTGTTAGCGCAACAACACTATCAAAATTTTAGCGATCGTTTTGCTGAATGGCCAGTACAAATTGAAATGATTTCACGTTTCCGCAGTGTTGCGTTCCAGAAAAAAATTCTTGAACGATTGCAAATGGGAAAAATTGATATTTTGATTGGAACACATAAATTATTAAGCAAAGAATTACAATTTCCACGTTTGGGCTTATTGATCATTGATGAAGAACATCGTTTTGGTGTGCAACAGAAAGAACGGTTAAAAGCCTTACGAGCGGAAGTAGATATTTTAAGCCTCACGGCAACCCCGATCCCTCGTACCTTAAATATGGCTTTATCTGGTTTGCGTGAATTATCTATCATTGCTACACCTCCGGCGCGACGCTTATCGATTAAAACCTTTGTACAAATGCGGAATACGGGTTTGATTCGTGAAGCGATATTGCGGGAATTACACCGTGGCGGCCAAGTTTATTTTTTACATAATCAAGTTGATAGCATCGAAAAAACAGCAAGAGAGTTAGAAACATTGGTTCCAGAAGCCCGTATTCAGATAGCGCATGGTCAATTACGTGAAACTCAGCTTGAACGGGTGATGTCAGATTTTTATCATCAACGTTTTAATGTATTGGTTTGCACAACGATCATCGAGACCGGAATTGATGTTCCCTCTGCTAATACCATTATCATTGATCGAGCCGATAAATTTGGTTTAGCACAGCTTCACCAATTACGCGGACGCGTAGGTCGTTCGCATCATCAAGCCTATGCTTATTTAATGACACCCCCTAAAGAAATAATGACAGCGGATGCTATGAAACGTTTAGAAGCGTTTACTTCTTTAGAAGATCTGGGAGCGGGTTTTACTTTAGCGATGCATGATTTGGAAATTCGCGGGGCGGGTGAAGTATTAGGTGAGCAGCAAAGTGGTAATATGCAATCCATAGGCTTTTCATTATATATGGAATTACTTGAACAAACTGTAACTGCATTGAAATCAGGGAAAGAATCCGCGTTAAAACCGGTTAATAACGCTATAGAAATTGATTTGCAAATCTCTGCTTTAATTCCAGAAAATTATCTGCCCGATGTGCACACGCGTTTAGTGCTCTATAAACGCATTGCTCATGCAAAAAATACTAGGGAATTAGAGCAACTACAAATTGAAATGATTGATCGTTTTGGTTTATTGCCACAAGCACTAAAAAATCTATTTCAATTAAGTGAATTAAAATTACTCGCACAAAAAATAGGGATTAAAAAGATTGTATCCGGACCTCAGGGGGGACGAATTGAATTTAATGAAAATCCTATGATCAATCCTCAAGATATCCTACAGTTAATTCAAAAACACCCAGATTTATATAAACTTGATGGCCCACAGCACTTACGATTTAACTTTGAACAACCTACTTCTGAATTAAGAATAAAAAATATTTATACTTTATTAAGAAAATTTATGTAAATATTTTTTTATTAATGTTAAATTTTGATATCTTTTATTTTGCTAATAAGGATTATTATGAATTTTCCAAATTTATCGACTTTTATTGCCCAAGGTTTATCAATCAGCGCAGCTTTTTTTGGTTTTAAACCCGATAATGCCGAGTTTACTTGCCCAAGTACTAAAGATATTAATGAGAAAATAAAAACAGGAGAAAGGATGGTTTTCCCTGTTGAAGGAATATCAGGTGATGGTTTTGAGACCAGAAATGCTAATAACCAAAGAGTCGAACATTATAATAACATGACTAGAATAAAAAAACTCAATACTGTGTACTTTCAAACTGCACAAGTTGGGCGAAATGCGTCTGTTAATTGCGATTATATAGATAGCAGGGGTATTCGTTTTAGCTTAGTTGGATTACCAGAGACTGTTGGCAGAATAGATGCTACTAAAATTAATAAAATTTCATGGAGTGGTTTTTTTGGAAATGGTTTAAAAGATTGTGGTTATAGTAAAATGCCTGAGGAAATAATTCGCGAAGAATGTAGCTTTACAATGAAGAATAAATAGAAGAATAAATAAATTTTTTATTTAGAGCTGTTTATAAAAAAAGATGAGTTAGATATTTGATCTTAACCAATTTTATTTTAACAAGTAGTTTTTAATCTTAAAATAACAAAAGTTTATTCGTAAAATCTTATTTATATTCCATAAAATTAAATAAATAAGTTTAATTATTACTAGAAAATAGTTTTATTTTTTTATTTGAAAATTTGTTAAAAATACTAATCTAATTTAAAAGGATTTTTTGATGTATGAAAATAGTAAATTTTTCTACCCTGAGTTTTTTATTTTCAACTATTATGCAAATATTTGCAGGCTATGCTTGTCCAGGCGTCTCAACTATCAACACAAAAATAACTCAGAAAGGCTCAATGCGATTTTCGCTCACTGAAAGGGATCCTGAAACTAGAGAAGAGGTTTTTTTTCGCTATAAGGGTAGAAAGAATAAAATAGAAAAATTTTATGTAGGAAATAGTAAAGTAGATAGGTTTAGAGGGGCGTTCTACTTTCCTGATACCCCAGAAATACCGGGCTCATTAACCTGTACATATAAACAAGTAAACAATAAGTTTTTTCTTTTGGCAATGACCAAAAGAAAGGTTCGAGGTGTTGAAGAGGAAATGATTGTCAATGATGTTAATAGTAATTGGCGAGCTCCTAATACGGGTTTTTATGCATGTGGAGAAGAAGGAATAGTTAAAGAAGATGCTTGCCGATTTTCTTTTAAGCCTAGTTAAGTCTTATTATTAAAAGCATTTTTCATTTTTGTCAATTTACATAATTTTCACATAAGCCTGATTCCGTAGTTGGCGTAACCAATTTTTCAATGCTTGTTGAAATTTACGTTGAAAAACTAACTGGGCTGCTTGTTCACGAGAAATATTTTTTGATGTTTGTAATTTCTGTGCTCGCCCTAAAACTTGTACGATATGCCAGCCGAATTGTGTTTGAAAAGGCAAGCTAATTTGATTGATGGCCAACTTTTTGATTTGGGCTTCAAAAGTAGGATCGAATACACCGGGTAAAGTCCAGCCTAAATCTCCTTCTTTATAGGCAGATCCTGGATCTTGAGAGTATTTTTTGGCAAGCTCAGCAAAATTACCGCCGCGTAATATATCAGCACGAATTTCATTAAGGCGCATTTCTGCTTGTTTATTGTTAAGTAAAGGAGAGGTTTTAATTAAAATATGTCGAGTATGAGTGGAAGTCACATAATGGGGGGCTGCACTGTCTCCACGCATGTCTAATAAACGGATGAGATGAAAGCCATTGTCGGCTTGAATAGGCCCCGTCACTTCACCTGATTTAAGTTTTTTTACAGAGGCTTGAAAGATATCAGGTAAATCATTCAGCGGGCGCCAACCTAAATCTCCCCCTGCCAGTGGGGGATTATATTTGTTAGCTTTTTCTATCAATTCTTGAAAAGAAATTCCCTGCTTAGTTTGTTGTAGCAAGGATAAAGCGATGTCTTTTATGCGCGAAATATCACCGACAGATGAATGATTGGGAAAAGGGACAAGCAAATCCTCAACCCGGTAAGCCGCTTTTTGCGGAGCCGACTTAGGAATATGCATTAACATATCTTTGGTTTCCTGATCGGTTACGGTAATCTTGGCGGCTACTTCATCTTGTTGTAACTTGTTAATAATGAGTTGTTCGCGGATTTGTTGTTGGTATTTCGCATAAGGAATATTTTCTTGTTGCAGCTGTTGACGTAATTGGTCTAGCGTAAAACCATTGCGTTGAGCGATACTCATAATAGTATTATCTAAAGCTTCTTCATTAACCTTTAGTCCGGTATTGGCTGCTAATTGTAGCTGTAATTGATTATCTATCATTTTATCAAGCACTTGTTTGCGAAAAGTCGCGGTATCTGGGATAGATTGGTTTTGAGCTAATGATTGTTGACGTGATAGTTCAATTTGTTCGTTTAATTGTTGTTGTGTGATGATGCTATTGTTAACCACTGCGACGATACGATCCAAGGTTTCAATAGCATATAAAGGCATAGAGGAAAATACGCTGCTGAGTAAGATAATGAATGGAAAAATTTTTTTAAGGAAGTCCATAATCGCTCATTATTAAATGTGAGTTGCACTAGACTGAAAGTTATCAGAATAGCCAGGGATATTACTTGTTAAAAAGCTGGTTATATCACTGATGCCTACGGTACTCAAGCCTTTAAGTTGAAATTGGAAATAAACAACGTTATTAAAGATTGGACTACTATTTTGATTTAAGGCAAAAAAAGTTCGACCGGCGACGATTCGAAATGCCCAGCAACAACTATCATATTGTAATCCATAGAAAAAGCTTTGTGAGTATTTATGACTAAAATTATAGTTCCATCCCCCCACTGTGCTCCATTGATTTTTAAGTGGCGTTGCGAAAGAAAAACCTAATCGGTTAAAATCGTTTTGATGGCTCTTGGGTGGTATGGGAGGTGTCGTGACAAACAGATCGCCAAAACGGAGACGTGCATAGTTAATATTAAACAATTGATTAGGGTGAGGATGGTATTGTATGTTGGCAGCAGCATTAATAATATCATGACTGGTGGGATCCCAGGCAATATTGGCAGTAGTGCTCCATTGTGGATTGATATTGTAATTGATTAAACCTGCAATCGGAGAAAATTTTTCAGTAGGTGATGTAGCGCCTGGTACGGTAAAAGGATTAGCACATAAAGTCCCCGGTGTGCTTAATTGTCTTTCTAAGGGGCTACATAAGAAAACCCGCCTATCTTTAAAGTAATAAATTTGACCGATACTGGCTCTTAGTTTTTCTTCGCCTGTGTATTGATCTAATAATCGAGTAGTGAGTGCATAGCTTATCTGGTTAGCATCACCGATACGATCATAACCACTGAAACGATTGGTCATGAAAAGACTGTCATAGCTAAAAGGAATAAGTGCACTATCAAAAATAGGTATATTATTCTGATTACGATAAGGAACATTGAGATAAAAAAGTCGAGGCTCTAATGTTTGTAAATAAAGATGTTCTCCCCAATGGGTTTGGCGATCAAAATACAAACCACTATCTACACTAAATAAAGGCGTTGTACGTTGAATTTCGCTTTTATAGCCAGGCACTTGATTCAATATATTATAATGAGTCAGACTTAATTGGACCCTTGGAATAAGGTAAGCGTCTTGCCTGCGCATTGGATAACTGATGGAAGGGAAAAGGTTAACTCGAAATGCTTGTGGGGGTTTAATTAACTCACCCGGATTATTTAAACGTTGAAAATAGGTTAGTTGATTGTTTATTTGAAAGTTAAACCCATGAAAATTAAGCGTTGTGCTATTTAAGTCGATCTCAGGTAAACTATTATAAGGGTTGTTAACAGGTGATTGATTTAAAGGATGGAGCGTTTGATAACGATTAATACTCGTCGTGAAATTCCAAATATCACCGGTATAATTTAATTTCGCTTGCTGTGCCAGCTGATTAATAGCGACACTGGGCGGTTGGTTAAAATCCTCTAAGTAATAATCGTCCCCGACCCAATTAAAATTGACTATACTTGTCCAATGCGGCGCCCAAACACGTTGCTCTTGCCAACTAAATGATTTTCTTGCAGTGTTTGGATAAATCAATGGGTTGGTATTGGGATAAATAAAAGGAATTTGATCAGCGAGCCGAGCGGCAGCTCGATCATAGGGTAAATAATTGGCAATGATCTGTCCATTACTATGCTGAGTTAGGTAACGAAATTGACCGCCTAATTGTATTCCTCGTTTGCTCAAAACGGTGGGTGTAAATAAAAAGTCATAATTACTTGCCATATTCCAATAATAAGGAAAACCAATACCCAGTCCTGATTGCGAAGAAGTTCCGAGATTTGGGAATAAAAAGCCCGATTCACGTCGGTTATCAATAGGAAAGGCCAAATAAGGACTATATAAAATAGGTGTTCCATGAAAATCTAACCAAGTGTCATAGGCTTTTCCACAACCCGTATCACGGTTCAATATTATTTTTTTAGCAGAAAGTTTCCAAGTCGGATTAATCGGCGAACAAGTTGAATACGTGCTATTATCTAGGAGAATTAATCCAGGAGAGGTTTGCTCCACACTACTGGCTGAACCCCATGCATTTATTGGCATCCCTTCATTTGTGCCCATTAATATAGTTGTGTTTCTTAATAAAATTCGATAAATAATATCGGTTAGATAACCACTTTGATTGCCTAAATTTAAATGAGCTTTTTTAGCTCTGATTAAAAGATTAGGTTCTTGGAGTTTAATTTCACCGAGCAAATCCATATTAGTGATTTTCCCAGTTTTGGGATCACGATAAAAATAGACTTGATCGGCATATAATAAACGACCTGGTTGCTTAATGATGACATTCCCACTCAACGTTGAAGTCCCTTCAAATGAAAAATGAGATTGTGCGGCATCAATATGTGTAAAAGCTTGATTAACTTTGCTCAACGAAATTTTTGTATAGGCTTGTAAGGGATCTAAATAGTGTCCTTTGCAAACGTCTAGTTTGTTGGGTATCCAACCGAGTTGTTGTGACAAAGTGAGCTCGGCTGCCAAACTAGGCGCAGTAAAAAACAAAAAAGCAAAATAGATTAACCATTGGCTGATTAAAGGAGCTTTTTTGCTTATTCTAGGAGTTGGAATCCTTTTTCTTTTTTTATTGTTCATTAATTTTTTTAGTCCCTCGGTCAATCTTAACCAAGATTTTTAAGGGAGAAAATTACTGGATACACAATTATTTCCTTTAAAGCTGATATGGATAATACGGCCGTCGGAGGTTGTTTCAAATGAAGTTCGACAAGTGCGAATGATTGTTTGGTTTGAATTCCAAGGCTCATCATAATTAGTGAAAAGACTGCCATTACTGTTGCGCAAAGGGCTACGTTTAGGATCAGGAATAGAGTACATTGTTTTTCGAGTATATTGATAGATTTTATGTCCATTCGCTAATTGGATTCCGGTATCAGGTTCGCCCCATTTGGTCATAAGAGTCTGAATATTTTTCCCTTGCCATTTATCGATTTGCTTTTGATAATTTGCAGTACTCGCACACGCAGTTAATAAAAAAAATAGACAAGAAGTTAAAAAGAGACGCATAGTTGTTTTTCCTTATAAATTTAATTCTGATCGTAGTTCAGCTAAAGTAAGATAGTAATCTTTAGTATTAAAAATGCCTGAGCCTAAAATAAAAGTATTTGCACCGGCTTTGGCGATTTCAGCGATATTATTTTTTTTGACTCCTCCATCGACTCCTAAACATATACTAGGTTTATGGATTGTGAGTAATTGTTTGGTGACTAAAATTTTGTTTAAAACCTCTGGAATAAAATGTTGCTCAGCAAAGCCGGGATTAACGGACATCATTAGTATGGAATCTAAATATTCCCATTTATTATCTAGACAATTTAATGATGTAGCTGGATTAATCGCTAAACCGGCCTTACAACCCAAATGACGAATTTGTTTTAAATTTTTAATAACATCGTTACTGGCTTCAGGATGAAAACTAATTTGATCAGCTCCAGCGGCGGCAAACGCATCAATGAGATTATCGACAGGATTCACCATTAAATGTACATCTAAAAAAGCTTTAGGCAGATGTTTACGTAAAGCCCTGCAAACTAATGGGCCAAAGGTTAAATTAGGAACAAAATGATTATCCATTACATCAATATGCAAACTATTGGCACCTGCTTGCAATACGGCAGTTGATTCTTTGGCTAAGCAGCCAATGTCGGCAGATAAAATAGAAGCGGAAATACATAAATCGCGCATTTATATCCCCCTAGCCGCGCAGATACGATCGTAGGCAGCCTTAATATTTTGGGTTTTTTCAGTCGCTATTTTTATCATCTCTTCAGGTAAGCCTTTAGCCAGTAATTTATCAGGATGGTATTGACTCATCTGCTTCCGATAGGCCTTTTTTATTTCGGCTGGCGAAGCTTGTTCAGAGATACCTAAGATAGCATAGGCATCTCTTAGGTTCAGCTGATGAGCTGAGTTTGAGGATTGATAGTAACCTTGTTGTCTCTGACCAGAAGTTTGCTGGCGGAAAGCTTGCTCAAAATTAAATAAATGTTCAAAAAAACTGAAATTGAGTGGTGCAAAACCGAGATATTGACAGATTTTCTGTAAGACTCTTTGCTTTTCTGCTGTGAGGTGACCTTCAGCTAAGGCGGTTTGCATTTGAATCTCTACAAAAAGTTTAAGTAAGACCTTATTGCGATGACAGGCTTGGACTAGTTTTTTTAAGGTTTCCTCTAGGTTAAAAGAAGCTTGTTTACCCTGATTAAAAAGGTTGATAGCTTTTTGACGCATGGTTTCGGTAAGACCTAAGCGGTTCATGATAGACCTGGCGGCTTGAATTTCTGCCTCAGAAACTCGACCGTCCAATTTGGCAATATGTCCCATTACCAAAAAGGTACTATCAAAAAAGACTTGTTGCGCGGCACTGGGATTGGTCGAAGAGAAAGTCCAAGCTTGGTTTTGATTCAGACCACGATCAAAAAAATGCCCAATAAAAAGACCTAAAATAAGCCCAAGTGGTCCCCCAAGCAGAAAACCAAAAAACCCACCAATGAGTTTGCCCCATATATTCATGCTAAAACCTAAATTCATAAAATTTTGCGTATAAGACTAACAGGATATTATCTTGTCTTAAAGTTGAATAAACGATAAGCTTACCTGAGAATATCTAAATTATAATTTTTTTATTAAGTTATGCGATTCTTATATACAATAATTTTTTATTTATTGTTACCCTTTATTTTGTTGCGTTTATGGATTAAAAATCGCAAAATTCCCAATGGTTTGCAATTTTGGCATGAACGTCTAGGCCTCGGCTTGCGCCCTGTCTTACCAGGGGGGATTTGGGTACATGCTGTTTCAGTCGGCGAATCACTAACAGCAATACCACTGATCAAGCTACTACAGCAACGCTATCCTACTACACCTATTATTGTTACTAATGAAACGATAACTGGCGCCGAGCGTGTTCGCGCTGGATTGGTAAATGTTACTCAACTTTATTTTCCTTATGATTTACCCTCAATCTTAAGAAAGTTCTTAAAGGTCCTAAAGCCCAAGTTACTGATTTTGTTAGAAACAGAACTTTGGCCTAATCTTCTTGAGGCCTGTCAGTTGTATCAAGTGCCAGTAGCTCTTGTCAATGCTCGTTTATCTGAAGGCTCAGCAAGATCCTATCGACGTATTTTGCCCGTCATTCAAAAAATGCTAAAAAACATTGATGTCATTGCCGCGCAGTTTCAGTCTGATGCCGACCGTTTTATCAATTTAGGCTTCCCTGCTGAAAGACTACAAATTACAGGGAGCCTCAAATTTGATTTGACGCTTCCTCTGCATCTTACTGAACAAGCACAGCGCTGGCGGAAGATTTGGGGAGAAAATCGGCTGGTATGGATTGCGGCTAGCACACATCCTGGCGAGGAAGAGCTTATTTTGCAGGCCTTTACCGAGGCACGTCGTGTTTACCCTGACCTACTCTTAGTTTCTATTCCACGGCATGTGGATCGTGTTTCTCAATTGCAACAGCTGTATAGCTCCATTTATAAGGTTGCCAAACGCAGTGATTATAATGAGAAAAATGAGGATTCTGAATTGGAGGTAGTTGATATTTTTATCGGCGATACAATGGGGGAATTACTTATTTTTTATGCGGCGGCGGATCTGGCTTTTGTGGGAGGCAGTCTTGTTGAAAAAGGTGGACAGAATCCACTAGAGCCTGCTGCTGTGGGTCTGCCCATTTTATCCGGTCTTCATACGTTTAATTTTACAACAATTACTGAACAACTAAAACAACGAAAAGCAGAAATTCAGGTAAATAATGCAGTAGAATTAGCAGAACAGGTTATTTCTTTATTGTCGAATCCTAAACAACGTCAGCAAATGGCTCAAGAAGCTAAAAAATTTGTGGCAGAGAATAAAGGTTCTGTGTTAAAACAAATGCAATTAATTGAAAATTTATTGATTTAAGTTGGTTTTTATGTATTCAGGAATTACACAAGGTTTATTTATTGTAAAATCACTCACTCAGC
>Ga0066652_100000052_pt1 | contig 78235 bp, 68 predicted proteins | sample GraSoiAngelo_101_FD_71413 | JGI IMG/M metagenome (GOLD analysis project Ga0066652, IMG submission 71413) | Grasslands soil microbial communities from the Angelo Coastal Reserve, California, USA - 14_0903_02_30cm | ecosystem: Environmental > Terrestrial > Soil > Grasslands | place: USA... | reverse complement strand
TATAAACATCTGCAAGTTCATTTTCATCTGACAATGTATAGGCGTCTGCAATTGATGCCAGTGCATTAAACCGTTGAGCAATGCTGTTTACTCTGCGGCTGGTCTCATAGAAAGCCTGGGAAAAATATAATGCAGAATCCGGCTGCTTTGCCGATAAATACCAGGTTGCCATGCCACGTTGATATTGTAACAGCATAAAATCATACAAGGGGTGTGATTTATCAGGTAAGTCATCGCCTCCCTTGCGTACATATTGAACCGCCGCTTTATTATTTTGAAGGGCATAATAAGCTAAGGAAATATCAAAATCTAATGAACTAATTCTTCGTTTGTTATTTGCTTTCTCTGCCAATGGAAGGGCTTTAAAATAATATTCTAACGCAGTAGCGTTATCGCCTTTTGTAAAAGAGAAGTAAGAACCGATCCAGTTATAACTGGCGGCAAGCAGTGAATCATTCTTCAATTGCTGTGCTATCTGAAGTAACCGGACACATTCAGCAGAATCTATATTGCCGCCACGGATAAAGCTTTGATTTTCTAAAATTTTTGTAAGCAGATTAAATCCCTCAAGAGGGTTGGTGGTATTAGCTAAAACAGTTTTTAAACTATCTGCATATTTATTTTGTGCAAAAGCAACTTGTATACTGGCAACAAAGCAAAAGAGGATTATTAGTTTTCTCATAAATCAATCAGTTTGTTCAATTCCATTTTTGTAAAATTTTACAAAAAAGGAATCCTTGTTTATTTCACCCGGTTATATTTCTTCAGCACATCAATCACTAGTTTATGCGGCAATGCATACGATTTGTTGCCATTAATTCCTTCCATTGTTTCCGCCGCTACCATCGCATTGATAATAGCTTCTTCCGTTGCCTGTATGGTTGCCTCAAACAAAGGATTGATCTCGTCATTGGGTAATGATTCAACTTTTGTAAAATTTGCCCGTTGAAAAGCAGTTGGATTAGCAGTAGAAAAAGCAATAAAAATATCTCCCGAACCATTTGTTCCCTGTCCGCCAACCAGCCCGATGCCTAATGAAACCCGTTGCACAACTCTTTTTAACTGGTGTGGTAATAATGGCGCATCGGTGGCAACTACTACTATGATAGATCCATCACCAGCCTGGTAAGATGGAGGTGCTTTGAATTCATTATTTAAAGTATCTATTAATTCTTTACCAACTGGCACGCCGGCAATAGTGAGATTTCTTTTTCTGCCGAAATTGGATTGCACAAACACACCCAGTGTATATATCGAATCTCTTATTTTTATAACTCTTGATGAAGTACCGGAACCACCTTTAAATCCTAAACACATCATACCGGTGCCTCCTCCTACATTTCCTTCTTTAATGAAACCACTCTTTGCACTGTCTAAAGCCTCAAAAGCGTTACTTTCTTTTACATGAAAACCATAAATATCATTTAGGAAACCATCATAAGTTTCTGCAACAAGAGGATAAGTGTACCAGAAGTCCTCTTTATACCAACCTTTTTTCACGTACCATTTTAATACAGCATCTCTTACTGTGCCTACACTATTGGTATTGGTGATCATAACGGGGCCTTCTAAAAATCCGGATTCAGTTAACCATGTTGTTCCGGTCATTTCACCATTTCCATTTAAAGTGTACCAGTTTGCATAAACAGGATTGTTGTTTCCGCCTCTTGGCAAAATAGCAGTAACACCTGTACGTACCGGGCCTTTTCCTCTTATATTTTTTCCTTCCCCTGAAATGATCGTGCTATATCCAACTTCAACACCTTTTACATCAGTAATAGCATTGAACTTTCCTGGTGTGCCGTCAAAAGGAATTCCGATATCTCTTGCACGGGGTTTTTGTGCATGAATTAAAATTTGAATGAGGAGTAATAAAACGAGTAGCGATAATTTTTTCATTGTACTTATTTTAAAATTCAATTAATCGATCAGTCAAACTAATCTACCCTCACCAGCACCCGTTTTGTTGTTTTATGGTTACTTATTATCAGTGTATCGCCTTTGAGAGTAAAAGGCCGCGGCTGGTCCGTGTCTATATACCATGGAATACCGCCACCTGTTACATGATGTGTTACTATCGATTTTTCAAGATCAAGGGAATATGTTCCAAAATATCCAAAAGAAACGTATTCAATATTATCAAACAGGTTGACATTTAATTTTTTTGCAGAATCTTCCGAAATTTTCAATGGAGCATCTGTAGAAATATTCAGATTGAGAATATGGGCTTTGGTGTATGTGAAATAACCTCTTGGATTTTTTCCATAACGATAGATCCATTTACCGGTAAGCGTATCCAGGTCTGTAAATTCAACTAATCGCCAGGTGCCTGCTAAGGGATTGGTTGGCGTTTTTTTATTCTCCCTATTTTTTTTACTTCCTGTTATCTGTGCATAAATACAGGAATGTAGAAGCAGGAGTAAGAAAAATGCAGTTGTTTTTTTCATGGTTTTATTCCTTATCCAATTTCAAAATAGTTTGTAACAATACATTTGCTCCATTGGCCATATCTGTTGGAGTTGAAAATTCTTTGGGTGAATGACTGATACCGCCCACACTGGGAATAAATATCATGGCTGCAGGTGCTATCGACGCTATATGTTGTGAATCATGACCGGCACCGCTTTGCATAAACTTTGTTGAAAAGCCCAAAGCTTTTGCTGATGTGTTGATAGTTTGCTGCAATGCTTTATTGGTTAATGCAGGTTTAGATTCATTTGGCTGACGAACAAAACTGATGGTTGTTTTAAAATCTTTTGCAATAGTTGCTGCCCTCTTTTCCATTTCTTTGAACAGCATTTCAATTTTATCAGCATTCAAATCACGAATCTCCAAACCCAATACTACTTTACCGGGAATAACATTGTAAGCACCGGGCAGCACAGCAATTTTTCCAACAGTACCTACCTGGTAGCCTTTTACGCTGTTGATGACTTCGTTTACAGCAAGGATAAATTTTGATGCGGCTAGTAACGCATCCTGCCGCATGTTCATAGGAGTAGATCCTGCATGGTTGGCAAACCCCTCTACTGTTGCTTCCCAATGTACAATTCCTACAATACCTTCCACCACACCGATCTGTATTTTTTCTTTTTCTAAAATACCGCCCTGTTCAATATGTAATTCAACCCATGCATGGATATCTCCTTTTTTCCGGAGGCAGGATTGAATATTGTCGGGGTTGCCACCAATAGCTTTAATTCCTTCTGCCAGTGTTAATCCACTCTGGCTTATTTGCTGCAACCCTTCTTTGGTTAAGCTACCGGTCATAGCCTTACTGCCAATGGTGCCACCTTCTTCATTGCCAAAAATGATTAGTTCTAAAGGATGTTCGGTAATAACGTTGTTCTCATTCAGTATCTCTATTACTTCCAATGCACTGATAGAACCCAGCGTTCCATCATAATTACCCCCATCGGGTACCATATCAATATGCGAACCGAAGCCAATGGGTTTAAGTGATGGATTTTTTCCTTTGCGTTTGCCGATGATGTTTCCTGCTGCATCAATAGTTGGGTCAAGCCCCGCTTTTTTCATGAGCTCCATAAACCAGGCCCTTCCTTCGATGTCACCTTTTGTATAAGCAACCCTGTAACCATGCCCTTTTTCATCCCGGCCAAATTTTGCCAGTTCAAAAATCCGGCTTTCAATGCGCTGACCGTTCACACTTATACCAGCTACTGCTTTTTTATTGTTGGAAAGTAATGAGCCAAACACACCCATGCCGATAACGGTGAGTGATGATTTTTTAACAAAGGTTCTGCGTTGCATAAATTAATTCTGTTTTAGTATCGTTGTCAATTCGGGCAGGCTACTGTACAAAACATTTTACTTTTTAAACTTCCCATACACCGGTTGTCCCGGAAAAATATTGTTTACTGTTTTGCCATTTCTTAAAACAAAAATTCCATTCACCATTACATACTCAACGCCTGCAGAAAACTCCAATCCTTTCTCAAATGTTGCTTTATCTATAATGGTGTCGGGATTGAATATTGTAATGTCTGCATTAGCACCGACCTGAATTCTTCCTTTGAAACGCATCATTGGTGCAATGCCTTCTAATCGTTGTGCAGGAAGCAATGTCATTTTCTCAATAGCAGTTGAGAGATCAATTACTTTTTCTTCCCGTACATATTTACCCAGCACTCTTGAAAAAGTCCCTGCCATTCTGGGATGTCCCAGCTTTGCGTAAGGCATTCCATCGGAGCCGATGATCGTTCCTTTAGCAGCAATACCCGCTTGTATCCATTCGGGTTTCATGTTATAAATGATAACAATACCTCCTGCTTTCCGGTAGCTTTCAAAAGTTTCTTTAGTGAGCCGTTCACCCGTTGCGATCCACATTAGATCTTCATAGCTGATACCTAATCTTTTTTGCCAGCCTTCATCAAAAACAGGGCTTTGTAAAAGAGTGGATGCTGCAGGATAAGGATAAAGCTCTGTAGTAATATTATATCCTTTCTGCTGTGCAGCTTGCACCATTTCAATGCCTAAATAAATATTACTTAATGTAGAACTATTAATATGCACAATATGCAACGGTGCATTCGTAAGTATTGCATCAGCAATTACTGCCTGCACCGCCATAAATCCTCCTTCCCGCACATGTGTATATACCAATGCCTGAATTGATCCAGCCAACTGAAACATACGAAATACTTCATCTGGTTTTGAACCAGGCACATAACCCAGTGGCATGCCAATACCAATGCCTCCGTTGGATAAAGTTTGTTTTATGTTCTCTATTGTTTTATCAAGTTGTGATTGCGACAAACTAATATTGCTTGCCGGTTTTACTTTATTCAATAAATTTTCAAACCCGGATTGCCCGTTTTGCATTGAAAGGATCAGCTCGTCTTCTTCTTTTTTAAATTCGCCAATAGCACGAAACCTTTCAAAGGGCCAGGATACGCTGGCGCCATAATTAATTAATGCTTTCCCTTTGCGTGAAGCATACCATTTATCTAAATACTCAACGCCCCATTCAAGTTCCAAAGCTGTTGTTACTCCATCATGCATTTCATATTCCTGCTCTTGGTTAGTTCTGCCATGTACATGCATATCGATAAAGCCGGGGGCAACCACCAACCCGCTTACATTAATAGTTTCTTTTCCTTTCAGGGGCTCCAATGAAATTTGTGCAATGCGATTGCCAGTAATGCCCACATTTCTTATTGCATCCAGTTTTGTTTCCGGGTCAATAACCCGGCCACCAGTTAATACAATATCATATTCTATGTTTGATTGTGTATTTGCGTTATGGCAAAATAACATTGCCGACAATGCAATTACTACTCTGGCAAACAGGGTTCTCATTTATATTATATATTTAAAATGCGTGTTTTGTTTTTTACAAATAACTCAACCACCATTTTTCTTTGTGATTCATTTTATACCTGTCATACCATTTACATATTGGATACAGCATTATTACAAGGCCGAGCCATATAAGATATGTAACACCCAATGAAAAACCCTCTCCTGCTTTTGTAAAATTGGCAAAAGCACTGGGATCGCTTACTCCTTCCGAAAATGCGTGGCCTCGTATAAAAAATACAATAGTGGCGAATATGTGGATCAAAAAGAAATGCAGGATATAATAAAAGAATGGCACCCTTCCATATACTGAAACAACCCGGCTAAATCCATTCTGTATATTTCCCCATAAGGCTATAAATAATAATGCCGGGCCAATCGTCATGCACATATATAATAATGAGGGCGGATATTTATGTGTATTAATAAAAGAAAGAAATGAATAGAACGGAGTTCTCTGTTCTGACCAGGGAAGCGGGTTTCCATAGACATTAATAAAACGAAGAATAATAAATAACGCAATTGCCGACAAACCGGTTATTATTAAAAATCTTTTCCGGTAGGCTTCATCACTACTTCGTAATACTTTACCCAAACAATAACCCAGTATCATCAGCCCTGTCCACGGAAGGAAAGGATACATCACTAACAGTGCATGTTTGCCCCATAATGGATGAAACCCAAAACTATGAAGCAGGTTGTACATAAAATTATGAGGACCGGGGTTTGCCCGTTCATAAAAATCAAGCGAGTTATGCCCGAGCACAATCACTAAGCCAATTGCTAATATCAGTTTAAATGGCAACCAGATCAATAAACCAAGAATAACCATGCTGATACCAATAGCCCAGATAACAGTCAGCGCAATTTGCGAAAAGGTTATATCAAATGAAAAAATAAGGTTGATAATAATAATTTCAGCAATGATGAGCCAAAGCCCACGTTTGATCAAAAACAAACTCAGTTCTTTTTTTGATTTACGAGCCGCCTGTAAATAAGCTGATGTGCCGGTCAGGAAAACAAAAACGGGTGCACAAAAATGTGTGATCCATCTTGTAAAATATAGCTCTGGCGTTGTGGTCATTAAATTCAGCGGATCATCTGTCATTGCTCCTATATGAAAAAAATCACGGACATGATCCAGCGCCATAATGATCATCACCAATCCGCGAAGAAGATCAATGGATTCAATTCTTTTTTGATTTTGAAGTAAGGGCTGTTGCATAGTGATGGTTTTTATTTCAGGTGATATTCTTTTTTTACCAGGTTCATTAATCCTATTGCATCTTTTTTTGCAAAATTTGAATGAGATACCAGCCGGCTGCACCAGGTCCGCCACATGCCTAATGAATTATAATATTGTTGCAATTTTTGTTCATTACCTGTAAGCAGTTTGGGTTGCTGTGTAAGAGAATCCACTGTGATCGCCTGGCGTTGCTGCCAGCTTTTACTAAGAAAATAATTACAGAGATCATAATCAAAGATCTCATTTTGTTTTTCCAAAAGACCGATACACTGGCCGGACAGTATTTTTTCAGTTCCTATATAAGTATTACGGATATAACGGTCATATTCGATCACTGCGTCAGACACTGCTGAATTTCGTATGAGCCGGAAATTTCCGGCACTCTTTAATTGTTCTATTGTACGATCACTGTAATTAAAGCTGCTGAAACTTTGGGGAAGAGTTGATGCTTTATACGCATTTAAGATATCCTCCTGTGTTTGCGGGTTTTTGACCGAGGCTTTCAGCGAATCAAATCGTTCAATGTTTGATTTGAATGTTGAAATTGACCGGTTAAAATTCACCGTATCATTTGCCAGGTCATGAAGAAGAGTTTTTATAAATTGCTTTTCCCGCTGGTGTTCCACATAATGTTCCCGCTGGTTCTCAGCAAGAAAACCACAGAATACGGCGAGGAATAACATCAAAAACTCCCAGAAATAGTTTTTCCAGTTTTTCTTTCCATGAGAATGTGAATGTGCATGTACTTCCATGAAACTTTATTTTATGTGATATTCTTTATTGATCAATGAATAAAGGCGACCCGCCATTGTAACAGCTGTTTCTGCATTTTGTAAAAACCATGAATTCATTGCGGAATACTTATGCAGCAGGTTGATATAGTTATCGATCTGTTTTTTATCCGTTGATAGAAAATAAGGCCGCTCGGGTAATCTTACCGCTTCGATTTTAAATTTTTCTTTCATCCAATCTTTGAATACAACAGCTTTAAAAATATCTGCGCCTGCAGCATCCATTCTTTTCCACTGATCCAATAATCCCATGTCCTGCATACTAATCACAAAATTTCTTACAAATCCGTCATACTTTATAATATCATCTGAAACTACGGCGTTCCTGATCAAGCGAAAATTTCCCGAATTTTTTAATTGCTCAATGGTTCTATCGGAATAGACCGCCTTATAGTAAAGGCTTGTCCATACCTGGTGTTTATAGATCTCCAATGCTCCATTATCCATTTCGCTGCTATTAGTTAAAAGAGGAATTAATGAATCAATTTGCAAGTTGAATTGTTTAATGCCATAGATCATCTGTGAAAAAGAAATGGAATCAGCCCGTAAGTCATTAACCATACTTTTCATTAACACTTCTTCACGTTGATGCTCTACAAAATGCTCCCGTTGATTCTCCGCTAAAAATCCGCAGAACACGGCCAGGAACAACATTAGAAACTCCCAGAAATAATGGGTCCATTTTTTTCTTGCAGTATGTGCATGGTGGTGTACTTCCATAAGTTTTTATTTCAGGTGGTATTCTTTTTTTAAAAACTCAATTGTGTTTTTTGCTTTTTCATTGAGTAGTTTCAGTCTCACTTCAATCATAAAATTGCTGCCTTTGAGCTGATGAACATAATAGGCCAGATCAAAGTGAAGGTTTTTATCGTATGACCTTAACGGTGGATTATCAACCGGTCTGTTTATACCATCAATGCTTACCATTTTGTCAAAAACAGAAGGATAAAAAATATGGGATAATAAAGGATCTGCCTCTCTTCTTTCAATACGGTCATCTTCCTGGTTATAATATATATATTCCACCAATTTCTGATAAGATATCATACTGTCTGCCGCCTGTTCATTCCTGATCAACCGTAAAGAACCTGAATTTTTTAATTGTGTAATGGTTCTGTCATTACTTTGAAACCTAACACCCCTCACAAAGGTTCTGCCAAGGTAATAAAGGTCATTTTCGTGCCCTTTAATTTGCTGACTGTTTAAGAGAAGCGTTAGCGAGTCCATTGCTTTCATCTTATTTTGCCTGAAAAGGATATTTTGCCGAATGGCCGCAGTATCTGTTTTTAAATCTTCTATAAATGTTTGTATAAATTTTTCCTCCCGGTCTCTTTCTATTTTATGTTCTAACTGATACTCTGCTAAAAAACCGCAGAACACAGCAAGAAACAACATGAGAAACTCCCAGAAATAATGAGTCCATTTTTTTCTTGCTGTATGTGAGTGTGCATGTACTTCCATAAAATTTATTTCAGATCGTATTCTTTTTGAATAAGTGCCAATAGCTTTCCAGCCTCATCTCTTCTTGTTTTTAACTGATCAATATAATAAAGATTGGTGGACTTAACCGTTACATAAAGATTGTATAGCTCTTTTATTGCCGCATCATCAGTTACTAGTAAGGTAAGGTCATAATCATTTAAACTGTTTATTTTGCCCTGGTAACGGTCATCCAGGTAGCGATTGAAATTTGTATTGTCGAAGTATTTTTCCTTTGACTGTAGCTGTCGCTTATAGAATTCGAGCACATAATTGGTTTGCCCAAGATAGCTGCCATTAATATGACTCTCATAGATGAGGATACTGTCTAATACCTTTTTATTTGATAATAGTCTGAAATTACCGGAATATTTTAATTGCTGAAGTGTTGGTTCGGCTGGTATATAGGTTGCGGAAATTAATTCCGTTTGCTTCCAGTATTTATAGGGCAGCTTGTTATTGAATTGTTTGGGGTTATTAAAAAATATAAACAGTGAATCAAAGAATGGAAACTTTTCTTCAAACTGCCTGGCCCTTAAATTGAATTGCGTCGTGTCATATTTCAAATCAGCGATCAAAGAAGATAGGTATTGCTTTTCTTTCCTATGCTCTACCATATGCTCCCGTTGATTCTCTGCCAGGAACCCGCAGAACACAGCAAGAAACAACATGAGAAATTCCCAGAAATAATGAGTCCATTTTTTTCTTGGTGTATGAGTATGTGCATGTACTTCCATGATTAATTGTATTAATTATTCATTGGGTTCTATTCCCAATTTTTCAGTAATTAGCTTTTGCATTTCTACGCAAGCAGCCCGTGCATCACGAAATGCATCAAGGCTTCTTTTCAATCGTTCCAGCCGCAGTGTAAGTGCGGCACCCATATCATGTCTGAAAATAGCTGCATCATTTCCGCTTAGCTTATCAATATGCCCCGCAATTTTTTCCATCCGGGCCGGGTTTGAATAGTTGCTACTATCAAGATTGATCTGGCAGGTAAGATCATAGCTTTTATACAAAGCAGGGATAAAAAGTTCGGTGTAATATTTTTTTTCAAACTCCTGGTTGCGGTACTGAGCAAAATTGGTGATGCGTTCATAGTCCATCGTTTTTTTCAGGAACTCAATATTACCCACATAGCGCAACGAGCCGGATGATTTCATTTGCTCATATGTTTCTTTTCTTACCAAAAAATTCCGTACCCATACGGCTCCCATTTTTCTGGCAAATGCAGCCCTGTCGATAGTAGCACTGTCTTCCAGCAGCCATGTTACAAGAGAATCATGATTGGTAATGATGATGCGATCGCCGATAAGCAGTGAATCGAGGTTTTTGATATTAGTACGAACATCCACCAGCATGCTTTGCAAAAATTGTTTTGCTCTTTCCTTTTCAATTTTATGTTCAAGCTGGTACTCTGCATAAAAACCGCAGAACACAGCAAGAAACAACATGAGAAATTCCCAGAAATAATGTGTCCATTTTTTCCGGGCAGTATGTGAGTGTGCATGTACTTCCATGTTTTTTAATTTAGAATTCAGAGTTTAGAATTATGAATAGCAGTTGGATGTTTTGTAACCTTACTCATAATCCTTAATTCATAACTCATACTTTGTTATTATTTCAGGTGATATTCTTTTTTAAGATCAATTATCAGTTCAGTTGCAAGTGCTTGTGCTTGTTGCCACCGTGTATTTATTTGATATTGAAAGTTTCTTTGTTGTACAACAACCATATTCAATAGCTCATTTATTTTTTCCCTTTTATTTTCAAGTGACCCGGTTTTATAAGAAAAGAGAATTTCCTTTGTCTCAGTAGACATTGTATCAAGTGAGGCTAAGAAATATTTTGAGAACTCATGGTGAAGTGCTGGTTCAATGGTCGAATTGATCAATGGTAGCAGCATGTTGCCTCTTGCGGCATTTGCATTAGCTTCCGATTTCACATCATTTACAAGGCCATCATATTCTAACAGTTTTTTTAACAGCTGCCCATTTTTAAAATATCGCAGGCTACCTGAGTTTTTGATTTGCTCAAATGTGTTCCGGCTCCAGGAAACAGGAACGGTCCAATAAGTAAAGCGGGTATAAAAAGAAAATTGAGCTGCTCTTCGTCCTACTAAAGGTGCATTGCTGAGTTGAAATAAACTATCCACTACCTCAATATATAAACGGGCAGATTTTTTTTCGGTGGTTATAGCGGCTGTATCATTTTGCAGATCCTGTACTAATGATTTTGCAAATTCTTTTGCCCGGTGCTGTTCTATTTTATGTTCCCGTATGTTTTCAGCCAAAAAACCGCAGAACACAGCAAGAAATAACATTAAAAACTCCCAAAAATAATGCGTCCATTTTTTTCTTGAAGTGTGAGGGTGGTGGTGTACTTCCATAAACTTTATTGTAAATGATATTCTTTTTGAAGATAACTTATCATTGCTTCTCCTGTATGTTTTAGCTCTGTTATCCGCTGAATGATCCCTCTTCCGGACCCATTGATATAAACTGCAAATACAGACAATTGCTTTATGAGGCTGATATCATAAGATTGCAATGGTGGGTTCAGATCTGTCCGAGCTATTTCACCATCCTTCATTTCCATGCTGGTGAATATCGCCGGGTCAAAAATCCGGGAAGCTATAGATTTATATTGATCAAATTCTCCAAAAAAAAGTTCTTCAATTAACCGGATCATCGGAACGTTTTCATAGTACGCCATAATTTGATTAGATGTTTCAATTTTTCTGATCAAACGAAAGTTTCCAGAATTTTTAAGTTGTTCAAATGTGCGGTTATTGACCGTAAGGGTTTGCAAACGAGGTGACATTCTTGCGAAATAATATAAAAGACCTTCTTTACCACATATACTACCGGGATAGTTAAGCATATTGATCATACTATCCATAATGGTAATACGCTTTCTTTGCTTAATTAATTCCTGGCTGAACATTTTATCATTTTCTCTCAGGTCTTCATACAGAGATTTTATGTATTGCAGTTCCCTGTCCTTTTCAATTTTATGCTCCAGCTGGTATTCTGCTAAAAATCCACAGAACACAGCGAGAAATAGCATTAAAAATTCCCACAAATAGTGTCTCCATCTTTTTCTTGGGGTATGAGTGTGTGCATGTACTTCCATAAATGATTTATTGGATCTTTTTGATCTCTCCTTTTTGCCCGCTGTTAAAGAACCAGGTTTTGATTACTTTACCTGAAGCATCAACCTCAAATTCCAACTGGCGATCTGTATCATCCGAATAAAAGAATTTTGTTTCCGATTCAGGTTTCAGTTCTATATCAGGAGTACCATCGCGGTGGCGGTATAGCTTTCCATCTTTCTTAATAAGCTCAAGCGTTAAGCCGGCAGAATACTTTCCAACATACCTGTCTAAAAGTGCCGGATCAATTTTTACTTCTTTATGTATATAAGGAACTTCAACCGGCAGGTCGAATAAGATATCTGCCATGGCGATAGCTATAAAATCAGTGTTCATCTCGTTGTTTGAAAATACAACTGTACAGATATCATCATTTACAAACCTGCTTAGGTTGGTTGAAAAACCGGGTATGCCTCCATTATGCCAGATACGAAAATGTTTTTCCATCGAGTCAATAATGACACCGTATCCATAATTACTTTTTCCCGGTGTAAACATTTTTTGCTTTGAAGCATCTGTAAGAACCGCATTACCGTAAAGGGCCCTATCCCATTTATACAGATCATCAAGCGTAGAATACAAAAAGCCAGCGCTGAATGGCCATTCCATACTGATATAATCAGCATTGTTTGTTTGTTTTCCTTTCCGGGAATATCCCTTTGCCCTTAATGAAAGCACACTATCCAGTTTATCTACCCCGGAATTCTTCATACCAAGTTTATCTAATATGTTTTGTCGCAGGTAATCATTATAAGATTGGCCGCTGACCTTTTCGATAATACAGCCTAATAAAAAATAACCGGAATTATTATAGGTCCATTTTGTACCAGGTGAAAAATTGTAAGGAACTTTTTTAAAATAGGCAATGATCGAATCCTTTGACCAGGGTAGTGTTGCTACTTCCACAAAGTTTTTCTGATCTGTATAACTTGCAATGCCGGATGTATGATTGAGCAGCATATGAATAGTAACACTATCTCCTTTAGGAAAATCGGGATAGAATTTACTGAGCTTATCATCCAATGATAATTTTCCTTTTTCCACCAATTGAAGGATACAAGCAGCAGTAAATTGTTTAGTGACTGAGCCGATCCTGAATTTTGCATCCGCGGTATTAGCAATACTCCATTCCCTGTCTGCAAGACCATATCCTTTTCTCAGTAACACTTTATTTTGTTTCATTACCAGCACAGCACCGCTGAAGCCTTTAATATCTGCCTGGGCCTGCATATACTGATCCAGCAATTGCGGATAATTTTTTTGCGCAGCCATTGAAAGCGGCAGCATAAGCAATAGGAAAACCTTTTTCATGTTTATTTAAATTTATGTGACGATGAAATCTATTAACTGAATTATTCTCCCGGGTGATAACTTCTTTCAATATGCTTCATTACATCCTCCTTATAAAACAATACATCTTTAAAGATCCCTTTACTATACATTTCTCCCTGGTCAAAAAAATGGGGTGAGTTTTCTTTACCGCTATTACCTCCGGCCAGCAATGATTTTGCTTTTATTTTTTTGCCGAACTCAACAGCGCAAATAAAACTGTTACCGTGTATGCCATATCTTTTTTTAGTATTGGGAAAACTGCGGCTTGAATATGAAGGTAACATACCCCATGTAGAAGATACAAAACCATCGGGAATACTTGGTTTGCTGTCATCAAATTTGTTATCAATGTCGGAGGAGATGCGCTGAAAACGATTGATCTCTCCCCATGGAATTTGCCAGCGGCCAAATTTATTTTGCAGATCATTGATTGTTGCAAGTAACGGTTGTAATAATTCATCGGGCTTTGCATTAGTGGCAAAATAATTTGCTTTATCTACCTGGTCAGCATTTTCTTTATTGCTGATCTTTATTCTCGCCATTGCAGTTCCAATTTTTTGTCCCCACTCAACGGCAAGTGTTGTGGCAATTGAATTTTCACCACATCTGTAATCCCAGTTCTTTAAAATAGATACGGGCCCTATAAGCAAAGCATACAATGAATCATTGTATGAAATATTTTTTTCAAATGAACTTACTAATGCAGGAACTAATATTTCAAATGCTGAAAGTCTTTTATCATAACCCGCTTTGATCACTTTATCAATATCATACTTATTTTCTTCGCTTAATACTCTTACAGCATTCACACCACGAAAGTTTTCTCCATCCGGCGCCATATAGGCAGGATAGTTTTCTTTCTTCGGGCTATTGTTACCGGCAACTGTATAGGGAGTAGAGTTACAATTCTGCAACCAGCCATTTACAGGGTTAATGCTTTGAACCGTTTCGCTGATATTATGATAGCCTTTCCATTCGGTTGCAGATATACTTCCATCAACAGCTTTGCTCCAGTCATATTTAGTATCTCTTACAGGTATGCGGTTGCCATGCCAGTAAGCAATATTGCCATCTGCATCTGCATACACGGTATTGTTAGAAATATTTCCTTTTAAATCCAGTGTTTTTTTAAATGCTTCAAAACTTGTTGCTTTTGTCCGCTGCCAGCATTGTATCAATCCATTCATAATTCGGTTATCCGCTTTTACACTTATCAATTGTCCGTTTCGTCTTGCCATAATAGGGCCATGATGAGTGAACAGAGCATTAATGATCATTGTTGTTTTATTTCCATCTCCTTTATTTACTGCTATCGGAATTATTTTTTGAACAACCGGTTTCTGTTTGCCATCATACTCATACACCCAACCATTATCTTTTTTCGAAACTTTTTCTATATAAGTATCGGCTGCATCTACTGCACTTGAAGTGTGCATCCATCCGCAGTGTTCATTAAAACCCTGGTAAACGAAAAACTGTCCCCATGTTACAGCGCCATAAGCATTCAAACCTTCTTCACTTACCATATGCACTTCGGGACGGAAATAAAAAGTAACATGTGGGTTAATATATAATATAGAGTTTCCGGATGCAGTAATTTTTGGTGAAAATGCAAACCCATTTGAACCAGTCACTACTTCTTCTTTTTCTTCCTGGTTCAATGCAGTAAAAGATTCAGGAGAATATAAACTCTTCAGATCATTCATAGAAATATCTGCTGTACTGATGGCTCCGATGCTTCCATCTGTCCACAGCAAAGGATACCAGGCTTCAAAGTGCTTTAGCAAGGCCGGCTGAACAGAAGGGTTTTTATACAAGTAATAATTAATACCATCGGCAAAAGCAATACATAATTTTTTTAACCATGCAGGAGCTTTGTTATAATCTGCTCTGGCTTCTTGTTGGTCAATTACCAATCTTATCAACAGGTCATCATACAAAGAGCTTTCGCCTTTTACTTCTGCCATTCTCCCCAGTTTTTCAATATAATTCATCTCCACCCGTTTGAAATCATCTTCACATTGTGCATATAGTAAACCAAATACAGCATCTGCGTCTGATTTACCATATATATGCGGTATGCCCCAGTTATCACGGATGATGGTTACCTTTTTTACCTGCTTTTCCCAACGGGTAATTTCTTCTTTGGAAAAATCCGCCCGTGCCGGTACGGACGGGGATTGTGAGAATATTTGAAGTGGAAAAAAAAGCAGGAGGAAGGTTATTCTTTTCATGAGTCAATTTACAAATTATTACAGGTTATAGTACTTTTTAATGTTCAACAATCCTTATCATTCCAGGTCATATTCATCCCTGATTATTTCAATTAATCTCGTTGCCCTGCTTTTTGTCCACTGCATCACTGATAAATAATTATTCAATATATGTTTTCTCGAATACGTACGGTTAGAATACTCTGCAAGTAAGGCGGGGTCATTACTGATCAATGCTGCTCCGTCTTTGATAATAGTAACTGCACCAAGCGGACCAATTTCCCGTATAAGATATTTATTGTGAAATAACCTGGCAGATACATCACTCCTGCCTGAAGCAATAAAATCTAAACGGTCACTTATGTTATTACACGTTTCTACATATTGCCAATATTTAAGAAGGGAATCGGAAACTATTTTTTTTCTAATAAGTCGCATAGACCCGGAATTTTTAAGCTGGGAAGATGTGCTGTTTTCGAATCCAACGTCGACAACTCTTGTGGAGTTTGAGCCAAGTAAATAGATCTTTTTAATAGTATTAGGAGTAAGGAGTTCGTTATTAATTGTCTCAACCAGGGTGTCTGCAATAGTTTTTTGCTGCACTCCTAATTGATATACGCTTTCGAGCATTGCTGTATCAAGCTGCAGATCTTTCAACAGGCTTACCATATATTGCTTCTCCCTGTCTTTCTCAATTTGATGCTCCAATTGATACTCTGCTAAAAAACCACAGAACACAGCAAGGAACAACATGAGAAACTCCCAGAAATAATGTGTCCATTTTTTTCTTGCTGTATGTGAATGAGCATGTACTTCCATAAATTTTATTTCAGTTTATATTCTTTACGCAGTTCTTGTAATAATTTTTGATTAGCTGTCATATAATCTTTCATCGCCAGTGTCCGTGTTGATACCAGCATTTGTTTATAAAACAATATCATATTTATTACTTCTTTTCTGTCAAAAGATTCAAGATTTAATATTCCTGCTTTTATGAAAGTGTCACTAGCCCGGTACCTGGCAATAAGATCCATGTTATATCCGTTTTGATCTTGCTTCCTCAATTCATTCATCCAGCCAAAATCATAGTGTTTTAAATCAAACGGTTTTATAGGATTGGCAAAGAACTGGTATTCCTGGTCGTTTCTGTCACGAACATTGTTGATATAGGTGCTGATCTCACCAAAAAGTTTTTGCAGGTATGCACTTTTAAAATACCTGAGCGAACCCGAACCTTTGAGCTGACTCAGAACCCCATCTTTGGGTTCAAATGTGTAGCTGGTAATTAAATACATTACAACAGTATAAGCAGGGTAAAACTCTTTTGACAAATTCGTTAATGAACTATCGCGGATATAGCTGACCAGGTAATCACAATCTTTTTCTTTTCCCAGCCTTCCTTTTATTTTATTAGCAAATACAATAGAGTCGGCATATAGCTCATCATACAATGCTTTGGCATATTCTTTCTCCCGCTGATGTTCGATGGTATGTTCCAATTGATACTCGGCTAAAAAACCACAGAACACAGCCAGGAATAACATCAGGAACTCCCAGAAATAATGTGTCCATCTTTTTCTTGCGGTATGAGTGTGAGCATGTACTTCCATACGTTTATACTTTAGTCAAAAGAATATTCTTTTTTAATTGCTTCAATAAGCCCTTTTGCCCAGTTTTGAAGGGCGATAGCATTACGGATATAAAATTTAATGGTAGTGGAATAGTAATGATAGTTTAGCGATACGGTGTTTATATCCTTTACATCAGTAGAAAGCAGAGATGGCTTTACCAAAGGTTTGCTGATAGTTGTTCTTTGGCCATTCGAATTACTTCTAGAGATAATTTTTATATTCATCGTCATTTCCTGAAAAACATAACTGTCAAACAACCGGGTATTCCCTTTGTGAATTTCATCCATTTTCAAACGCAGCAGGTCTATCTGATTTTCCAGCCACTGAAAGGATGCATAATAGGTGCCGATACTATCGAGCAATTCTTTGTCCTTTATATACCGGAGCAAGCCTGCAGTCTTAAGCTGCTCAAAAGACTTTGAGTTGGTATAGTAATATCCAAGATTGGCAGTAACAGTTCTGGCGGCAAAATAAATATCCGTAGTGTTTGTAATATCGGAGTGCAGCAATTCGATCAATGAATCGGCCATCTGTGCACTGTAACTATTACGGTCTGTTACCGAATCAAAAAGAGTGATATCTGATTGAAGATCGGATAACATAGAGTTCAATTGTGTCTTCACTTCTTTTTTGTGAAGAATGCCTTCCCGGGTGTTTTCAGCATAAAACCCCAATGAAACAGCGAGGAATAACATTAAAAACTCCCAGAAATAATGTGTCCATTTTTTTCTTGCTGTATGTGAGTGTGCATGTACTTCCATGGGGGTTATTATTTTAACTTGTATTTTGTTTTGATCAGTTCAATAAGTTGGTTTGCATTTATTTTTCTGTCAGCAGCTACATTGTTGTTCAGCGACAAGGCACCATAAAAATACCCGGCACTTGTCAGCAGCTCGTTAATAGCAATTTTGTCTTCACTAATCAATGCATCACCGGTTAAATTCACTTGCTTTTTTTCTTTAATTATTTTCAGCAAAGCTTCACCATCAAAAATTTTTGCCATAGCCTCAGCATAATTATCACTCCATACCATACCCACCTCATTGTAAGTATCCAACTCAGATAAAGAGCTATAATAAGAAGAAACTTTTCCGGCCACATCTTTATTCCGTATCAATCTTAAATGGCCAGAGCTTTTCATCTCTTCATAGGTACGCTTTACCATGGCTATTTGTTTCCATTTAGCAGTAAGTATCCTTGCAGAATAAGCAAGTTTGCTTATATACATTCTCCGGTCTGGTCTTTTTATTAAAAATGTTAGGGTATCCACCAAATCCCGGACCACTGCATTTCTTGCAGCGTAGTCTGAATAAATTGCTGTGTCGGTTTTCAAATCATCGAGCATATTCTGCATATAAATCTTCTCCCTGTCTCTTTCTATTTTATGCTCCAGCTGATACTCTGCCAAAAAACCGCAGAACACAGCAAGGAACAACATTAAAAACTCCCAGAAATAATGTGTCCATCTTTTTCTTGCGGTATGAGTGTGAGCATGTACTTCCATAAATCAATTGTGTTTCCGGTTATTTTTTAAAATGATATTCTTTATCAATTTCCTGCATCAAAGCAATAGCCGTTTCTCTTGCCCATCGCAGATAAGCATTGTACTCTTTCATGTTGTTTTCATTTATGGCAACATCATTATATAAAAGTTTTAGATCGGCAGGATTGTTGTTTAATAGGGTAAGGGGTGGATCACTATTTAAGATCTTATTGTTTCTGCTGATGATTGAATCTGGGGTTAGTTCTTTAAATGTTGTTTCTGTTGAAAGCATTTGATCAAAGGGCTCATAATAAAAAAACCTGGCACTGGAGATGCTGAGCCGTTCATTGGATCTCCTTAGTTTCTCTTCCTGGTCTTCACAGGCAGATATTTTCCGTTCATAATAATCACTGATTGATGAAGACATTACATCATTTTTAATTAAACGAAAACTACCTGAATTTTTTAATTGGGTGATGGCTGTACGGTTGAATACAACTGAATTAAAATCTGAGCATTTTAACCATAATTCATATAGCCGATTGCCATTAATTTGCCCGTTTACGGCGTGGCTGATTTCAGCCCTCAATGAATCCAGTTGCTTGCCTATGGTTTCATTATTAACCAGATTTCGATTATAGCGAATGGTATCATACTTTAAGTTTTCTACCATATCATACATATACTTTCTGGCTCTTTCCTTTTCTATTTTATGCTCCAACTGGTACTCTGCCAAAAATCCGCAGAACACAGCAAGGAACAACATCAAAAATTCCCAGAAATAGTGGGTCCATTTTTTTCTTGACGTATGTGTATGTGCATGTACTTCCATTCGTTCTAATTTTTAAAAATGATACTTTTCTGAGAAATAGTTTATCAAGGATTTAGCTCTTTCATTTAGGTCATAGATATTATGATATTGGTTTCTCATTAATTGCTGATACCGCGATATAATTGAAAATAACCTGTCTATTTTTGACTGATCCTTGTTATTGATCAAATTGGTTCCCGGGATAAACCTTCTATCACTATTCTGCATAATGCCTTTATAATACACATCGTAGTTCAACAATTCAAAATATGCATTACGTAAAAGTGTTTGAATTTCCTGTACCCCTGTTCGTTCCCCCTGTAATTGTTCCCGCAATTCAGAATCATATTTTGTAATACTGTCTGCATCTTGTTTCGAAATTAATCTTAATGCCCCCGAGCTTTTCAGTTGTTGTAATGTCCTGTCTTCAGTGATAATATCCGGGAAACCAAAAGACCAAACAAGGATCTCCGAAAGACATTCGTTAAAATCCCCACCTTTTTTAATTATAGTGTAACAATCATAGTTATGGCTGAGCACTTTCACTTTCTTATCATAAGTTTCGAGGAGTCCCTTGTAAGTGACAGTATCGGATTTTAGGTCGGCAAGAAAACTTCTCAGGTATTCCTTACCTCGCTTATGTTCGACTTTGTGTTCCCGGATATTCTCCGCATAAAAGCCAGCAATAACTGCCAGGAATAGCATGAGAAATTCCCAAAAATAATGGGTCCACTTTTTCCGTGGTGTGTGGGTGTGGCTATGTACTTCCATAAAAAATTATTTGAGGTGATATTCTTTCCTTAATTCTCTTAGCAATTCAGTGTTCAGGTCAATATATTTTTGAAAATGCTGCTGACGTGTGGCCCTAATAGCACTCATTCCGAAAAGACCGAGGACATTGATCGCTGTCTTCCTGTCAAAGTTTTCCATATGACCAAAATGGAAAGGAATGGTCTCATCACTTTTTTCATATCTGGCAATTGCATCAATGAATAGTAGTGTACCACCGCTTGTGATCCTTGAATCGAATTCGTAGTCGTAATGGCTAATTGTAAAAGGTTGAAGAAATTGCTCCCTGATATTATTTTCAAGTGCCTGGCGATCGTTAATTTGAAGAATAGCTACTGAAAGGTCTCCTATGAGCTTTTGCAATTCCTGGCTCCTGAAATAACGTAACGACCCGGAGTTTTTAAGTTGTTCAAGCACTATTGTCCTGGCTTCAAAAACTGAAGGTGTCCTGAAATGGATACCATATAAAAAATGAATAGAAAAAGTTTTGGAAACATTACTGAGGCTGCTATCCTTAAAATATGCCATAAGCCATTTGAGAGAATTTTCCTGCCGCAGACGATTTTTCACTCTTAAACTGATATTGACCGAATCATCACGGAGTTCATCGTAAAGATTCCTTGCCAGCTCTTTTGCCCGGTCTTTTTCAATCTTATGTTCCAATTGATACTCTGCTAAAAATCCACAGAACACAGCAAGGAATAACATTAAAAACTCCCAGAAATAATGTGTCCATTTTTTTCGCGGCGTGTGTGAGTGTGCATGTACTTCCATATTCTAATTTTTTATACGGTATTCTTTTCTCAACTCTTTTAATAATTCAGCATTCAGGTCCATGTATTTTTGAATAAACGTTATCCGGGTAGAGCTGATAAGGTTGCTGCCATAAAATGATAGTATACTTCCTATATTCTCTCTGTCCAGCTTATCTATTCCTTTAAACTGGTAAGGAATACTATCGCTACTCAATTCATATTTCTCAATTTCAACCAAAATAGATTTATCATTTTCCCTTAACCGGGTATCAAAATCAAAATCATAATGTTTTAGTATCAGTGGGTTGATAAGTTCCACTCTATACTGACTTTCCATTTCCTGTCTGTCATAAATATTTTTAATAACAACTGTCAGGTCTCCTATCAACTGTTGCAATCTGTTGTTTTTAAAATACCGTAACGAACCTGAATTTTTTAACTGATCAAGAATTACGGTCCGTGGTTCAAACAAAGAAGGACTTCGGAAGTTGATGCCGTATTCAAAACTCAGTACAAATTCTTTGGGTACGTTTGAAAGGTCGCCGCTTTTGAAGTACTTTATCAGGTACTTCATGCCCTTTTCCAGTTTGATTCGGTTCTGAACTTTTACTACTGCATTGGCAGAATCGGTTTTCAATTCTTCATAAAAACTTTTTGCCAATTCCTTCGCTCTGTCTTTTTCTATTTTATGTTCCAGTTGATATTCTGCTAAAAATCCGCAGAACACAGCAAGGAACAACATTAAAAACTCCCAGAAATAATGGATCCATTTTTTTCTTGAAGAGTGTGAATGGTGGTGTACTTCCATAAATTATTATTAAATTTCATTTCCCTGGTCACAATTTTTTTTCATTTGCTTTTAAGACCCGTAAAAGATTTCCCCCAAGAATTTTATTGATATCCTTTTTGCTATACCCTTTTTCTACCAGTGCTTTTGTAATTAAAGGATAAGCTGTTACATCATCTAATTGTTTCGGTGTAATGTTAATGCCATCAAAATCAGAACCGAGACCAACATAATCAACTCCAACCAATTTAACGATGTAATCAATATGCTGAATGAGCATTGATAGAGGTGGCCGGATGTTGTCAGCTTCCGCTGTGTACTTAGCTACAATATAGTCTTCCGTATAAAAACCTTTCATGCCGCTTTTCAGCAATGAATCTATTTCTGCTGCATGTTTTTGAAAAAACAATTCTTCCATTTTTCCGGCGGTACTGTCAATAAAACCGGGATTAAAATTGAGTTGAATAACTCCACCGTTTTTTGCAATTGCTTTTATTTGTTCATCTTTTAAGTTGCGCCGATGCGGTGTAAGATTATAAACGCAACTATGTGAAGCAATGATCGGTTTTGAAGTGATGTTTATTATATCCCGGAAAGTTTGTTCGCCGACATGGCTCACATCTATCATCATTCCAAGTTCATTCATGCGTTTTACAACTTGTTTACCAAAATCTGTAAGTCCTTTATGTTGCAGATCGGGTTTTGTTGTTTCATCAGCTGCACTCGTAGCCCAGGATGGAGCTGTGTTATGTGTTAAGGTCATGTACCTTGCGCCACGATTATACAATGCATCTAATTTACCCAGATCATCTTCGATCATATGACCACCTTCCACTCCAAACATGGCAGCGATCTTATGTTGTTTCACTGCTTTTAGCAGTTCAGCATAATTGGCAACCTTTACAATTTTATCAGGATTGCGTGCAGCCACCGCATCAAGGCTGTCCATTTCCCTGTTTGCAAAGGCATACGGATTTTTTAAACCTCCATCGCAATAAACAGAGAACAATTGTACATCCAGCCCGCCTTTTTTCCATCGGGCCAGATCGGAATGTGTTTTACCAGTAAGGTCCTGGTCAAATACAACTCCTATATCAGCAGCCTTCATCAGTATATCATTGTGTGTATCCACAACAATGGCTTTCGCATGAGTTTTTTTATAGGATTGCGCCACAAGTTGCTGCGTGAATAAAATACTGAGCAGTAAAATTTTTGTTTTCATCTTTCCTGTTTATTTCAGATAATATGCTGTTTTCAATGTATGTAAAAGATTAGCAATGTGTCCATTTTTTTCTTGCAGTGTGTGTGTGCATGTACTTCCATAGTTATTTTATTTCAAGTGATATTCTTTTTTTAACAGATCAATTAATTCAAAAGCTTTTTTCATCGCTGGCGTTTGCTTACCAAGCAGAGCATTACAGGCGGCATCATTAATGCCCATAATATTAATAAGTTCCTGATCTGATCCGGGAGTACGGTCGAGAATGACATATTTTTTATTATAAGCCGAATCATTCAAGGTATTTAGATCCTGGAATCGAAAATGCTTTATCATATACGGGACAGTATATTCTGTAAAATGTTTATCTACTCCTTCAGCATCATAATTGGCCCTTGGCAACATAATCTCGTAATATTTTTGCAATGCAGTGGTAAGATCATCATTTTGAATATAACGCAAACTGCCCGATGCTTTCATTTGACTATAGGTGGCTGTTGTAAATTCTGGTTTAAAACTTTTTAGTAACAGAAAAAAATTTGACATCAATACAGAGTCAGTGGGTTTCACAGGGCCAGTCATAATTTCCATAAATTGAGCATGTACTTTCTGCCTCTCCTGTAATTTTTGAAGTCTTACTTGAAAGAACGTTGAATCTTCACGAATGTCTGACAATAATCGCCTTGCAAATTTCTTTTCACGTTGATTCTCGACATAATGCTCTCTTTGGTTCTCTGCCAAAAATCCGCAGAACACAGCAAGGAATAACATTAAAAACTCCCAGAAATAATGTGTCCATTTTTTTCTTGCGGTATGTGTGTGTGCATGTACTTCCATAGTATTTATTTCAATTGATATTCTTCTTTCAATAAACTTATGAGTTCCACTGCGTCTTTAATTGATGCAGGGTAAACACGTTTCATCACAAGATCAAGGACCCTTCTCCTGTTTTCAAAACTGTTGGCAAATTCATTTAACAGATTTGCATCATTGGTTTGAACAGGAAACATCCTTTTCATTAAAGTATCGGGTAAGCGTAACCAGTCATCCGTCGAGTAAGTAGAGAACCTTGCGTACTCGTAATTATTCAATACACGGCTCCTTATTTCCATTGATCTATCTCTTACACCCCTGTCATTCGCATTCAGAAGTTTTACATAATTGATCTGGGAATAATAATAACTGATCTTATTGACCAGTTCGGCATTTGTAAAATAACGCAGGTTTCCCGATTGAGTAATTTGAATGATCGTAGCATCATTCCAGGAAACAGAAGGAGCACTGGCAACCACATTACTATAATAATAAAAAGCCCCTGGAGCCATGTAATTTTTTATACGTTGATGGATGATCGACCTGGCACTATCAAAACAGGCCAGTATAATTTTATTTTCACGCATAACATCACGTATCTCAACAGTATCTTTTTCCAGGTCTCTGAGCAATGCCTTTGCATATTGAGTTGCCCGTTGACGCTCTACAATATGTTCCCGTTGATTCTCTACAAAAAATCCAAGCGTTACAGCAAGAAATAACATTAGAAACTCCCAGAAATATTGTTTCCAGTTTTTCTTTCCATGAGAATGTGAATGAGCATGTACCTCCATAAATGATTTATTTCAAGTGATATTCTTTTTTAAAAAGAGCAATTAACTCATTAGCAACAGTAATAGCTGTTTCAATTGTTTTATTTGTAAGGCGGTAGGATGTCTTGATATAGATCACCTTAACAACAAATTCGTTGATGTCTTTTGGGTTGGCAGATATTGGAGGCGGATTGCCTGTATACCGGGATATTATACCATTATCATCTACCATATCATTCCATACATACCCATCTAATACTTTACCAACACTAGTATAGTAAATGTCAAGTCTGACATTGTTTTCACGTTCCTGTTGATTTAAAATTTCCTTTATCACCTCATTATCATAAATAACAATACTGTCAGCAACTTTTTTATTCCGGATAAGTCTTAAGCTTCCTGAACTTTTTAGTTGTTGGATCGTCCTGTCATGATATTTAAACTCATCCATTCTGCCAAGAAACCTTGAATAATAATAAATATCATTCACTGTTTTCTTGTTATTTTGTTTCAGCAAAAACACCAGCGAATCATAATAATTGATATACCTTTTGCGGACACCCAATGAAAGTTTTAGTGAGGCTATATCCAGCTCCACATCCTTTATTAAAGAATTTATATATTGCTTTTCACGGCTGTGTTCTATCATATGTTCTCTTTGATTTTCTGCAAGAAAACCACAGAACACAGCAAGGAATAACATGAGAAACTCCCAGAAATAATGCGTCCATTTTTTTCGGGTGGTATGTGAGTGTGCATGTACTTCCATAAATGTTTATTTCAGGTGATATTCTTTCTGAATTAATGATATTAACTCAATTGCCCTTTGGAAACGCACTTTCACATCTTCACTTTGCTTCTTCCGGCTGCCATATAGATACTGGGCATTTACAAGAAACTTATTGATCACAACCGGGTCCTCCGTCATTAACTTAAGGTTCTTATTATCCGGTATTTTTTTTTCTATCCTTATCCTGTAAAGAACTTCTGCATCAAATAGATTTCCTGCTTCGTCCCAGTAATCTGAGATCATGCCCAGGATAAAACCATTCTGAGATAAAATTTCATCCAACTCCAGGTAATACGATGATACATTATCCGCCACCTTCTGTTTGCTGATCAAACGCAGCAGGCCGGAATTTTTCATCTGGGTAAAAGTGCGTTGGCTCGGGATAGCAATATTGGTGTTGAGCGTAAGTACCCTTGCATAATAATAAATTTTATCGAGGTGGGCACTCCTGCCGGGACTTCTGAGTAACCTCATCAACGAATCGATTCGGGCATCGAACTCTTTGCCGGTTCTTCCGTATTCGTTGTAAATAGCTGTATCCGATTTTAAATCTTCATACAGGTTACTTATATAAATCTTTTCCCTGTCTTTCTCAATTTTATGTTCAAGTTGGTATTCTGCCAAAAATCCGCAGAACACAGCAAGGAATAACATGAGAAACTCCCAGAGATAATGTGTCCATTTTTTTCGTGAAGTAGGAGAATGGTGGTGTACTTCCATGTTTGGTGGTTATAATTTTGGTTGCTGTAAAGTCGGTGGTTCGGCGCAGCTTTAAAGTTAGTACTTGCAAATTATCAGGATGGATTTTTTATTCTCATTTCCCTTGCAAATCCAACATACATTCTCCTTATTTTCGTGTTCTTTTTTTATGCGACAACTGGCAGCTATAATGTTTGTGGATATGGCAGGGTACACCGCCCTGATGCAGGAGAATGAGCAATTGGCAAAAGCCAAACAAAAACACCTGAAAGAGGTGCTCGAGTCAACTGCAAAAAATTATAACGGAAAGATCCTTCAATATTATGGCGATGGTGCTCTTAGCATTTTTTCCAGTGCTATTGATGCTGTGAACAGCGCCATTGAAATTCAAAAACAATTACAACAGGAACCAAAAGTTGATCTGCGGATCGGCTTGCACACCGGTGATATATCTATTGAAAATGAAACAATCTATGGCGATGGCGTAAATCTTGCCTCAAGAATTGAATCGCTTGCAGTGCCCGGCAGTATTTTCATTTCTGAGAAATTAGCTGATGAAGTAAAAAATCAAACCGATATTTCTCTTCGTGAGATGGGATACTTTGAATTGAAAAATATAAAATTACCTGTTCGCATTTTTGCTGTTTCAAACCAAGGCTTAACAGTTCCTTCCCGTGATGAATTAAAAGGAAAAACAAAACCTCCTGCAAACCGTCTTGCTGTTTTGCCATTTGTAAATCTTAGCGGCGATCCTGAAAATGAATATTTCAGCGATGGAATTACTGAAGAGTTATTGAATTCGTTGACAAAAGTGGAAGGATTACAGGTTACTTCCCGTACTTCAGCTTTTGCCTTCAAAGGCAAACTGGATGATGTTCGTGAGATAGCCGTTAAATTAAACGTAGATAAAATTTTAGAAGGCAGCGTTCGCAAAGCCTCCAACAGGGTTCGCATAACGGCACAATTAATAAACGCAGCGGACGGATATAATGTATGGAGTGAAAACTATGACCGTGATCTTACCGATATTTTCAAGGTGCAGGATGAGATCAGTAATATAATTGCTAATCGTCTTCGTGAAAATTTATCGCTTGCTTCAAAAAATGAACAATTTGTAAAGGCTTCCGCTAAAAACATCAATGCATATACGCTTTACTTAAAAGGATTGCATTTCTGGAATAAACTCACACCTGCTGATACATACAAAGCAATTGAATGCTTTCAGCAGGCAATTGACCTCGAGCCGGATTATGCACAAGCCTATGCAATGATGGCGGTCGCTTATTCAAATCTTGGTGCAACAGGCCAGTTAAGGCCTGACAAAGCATTCGGATTCGCTGATCAATACAGTGATAAAGCATTGAAGCTTGATAATAGCATAGCAGAGAGTCATATTGCCAAAGCGAGGGTTCACTTATTTTATGAAATGAAATGGCAGGCAGCTTATGATTCCCTGCAAAAAGCGCTGCAGCTTAACCCTGCTTATACTGAAACATACAGGTTACTTGGCTATTATTTTATAGTAACTGGAAAAAAAGAAGAAGCGGTAAAAGTTTTGGAAAAAGCTTTAGAGATCGATCCGCTTTCAACTGTTATCAATAATTACCTGGGTGAGGCTTATACAATGGCGGAGCATTATGACAAAGCTTATCGCATTGCAGAAAAACAACTGGAGATTAATCCAAAAATGAGACTTGCCATTGAAATGAAAGGTTGGTGTGTTGGAATGAAAGGTGACTGGAAAAAAGCGTTGGAATTTTTCCAGGAAGTGCATCAACTGGCTAATCATCCTCTTAAAAGTTTGGCACCCCTTGGTTATGCCTATGCCCGGCTCGGGCAAAAAGAAACAGCATTGGAATGTATCAGTAAACTTGAACAGCGACAAAGGGAAGAGCCAGAACTGGCAATGGACGGAGACCTGTTAATGGTTTGGTGGGCAATGAGGGATAAGGAAAAAACTTTTCAATATTTAAACAACTGCATCAATAAAGATCTGAATACTATCTATTACTATTTGGAATACCCGATGATGATAGGAATAAAAGAAGATCCGCAGGTTATGGAATTACTTCAAAGGAGCACTTCTTTAAAAACCGCACAAAGCTAAAAACTGTTTTTATTCCAGGTGATATTCTTTTTTCAGAACACTCATTGTGGAATCCAAAGATTTTAATACCCGGATATATTCTCCTTTCACACTAGTAGCTAAATAAAAATTGTATTTTTTTAACTTCGCAATAAAGTTTTGAAACCCCGGATCAGTTTTATTGATCCTGGCTGTTAATGGTATATCATTAAGATCTATTGAAACATCATTTGGAAATGGATAATCTGTGATAAATAAACGACCCAGGACAGCGGTATCAGCAAAAATATATGCTGATTCATCAATATCATTTTGCAGATCATGAACATGATCGTTGGTATTTAGGTACACTCTATACAATATCTCAAGTTCACTTAAAACATCAGCAACCACGCTGTTCCTGATCAACCTGTGTCCGTAACTTCTCAATTGCGATAAAGTACGATCAGTAGGAACGTAATTAAAATTCCATTCTGTTGCTGTTAAATAAGCCTGGTAGGTTTCCCTGTCTTTTTCATTTCCCCGTTGTTGTAATAAAGTGATCGCAGAATCCAGCAGCTTTACATGATTAGGAATAATACTGTTTATACACCAGGTAAGAAATGAGGAATCTTTTTTAAGATCTTCTACCACCTCAGTTATTAATATTTTTTCCCGCTGGTGTTCTATCATATGTTCCCGTTGATTTTCTGCAAGAAAACCGCAGAACACAGCAAGGAATAACATTAAGAACTCCCAGAGGTAGTGTGTCCATTTTTTTCTTGCAGTATGGGTATGTGCATGTACTTCCATAATATTTTATTTCAGGTGGTATTCGTTTTTTATCAGGTCTATTAATTCAAATGCCATTTTTTTAAGTTGCTCCAAAAGTTGCAGAAGGCGTTGTGAGCCGGCCGCCCAGTAATTAAGCCTGTTTGCCAATTCATTTAATGCAATTGGTGAGCTATCTTTTGGTTGAGGATTATCCGTCGGTCTTTCAAAAAAGCCGCTTAATAAAATGGTGCTATCTTTTAATTGAAGGTTCTCTCCTGGCCTTTCATTTGTAAGCCCTCTTGTCATTTTGCTGAAAACAGCGGCATCAAATATTCTTGCAGCTATGCCACGGTATTCGTTCAACTGTACCTCCTCCAGATCCTGTTGAAGCATGATGTTTCTGTAAAGAACATCATACCCAATTATTTTATCTGAAATGGTTTGATCGCTTATCAACCGAAGTCCGCCTGAATTTTTTAATTGTTGCATGGTTCCGTCAGCAGAAAAGAAAAAAGCTCTGCGGGAAATATTTCGCCCCCAATAATAAAAGGCGCCCCCATTCTGCATGTATTTTCTTTCAATGATAGAATTACTTAACGAGTCATACATCTGGATCCTACCGTAACGTTGTTTATTAAGTATTGAAATTGCACTGGTATCTGCTTTCAGGTCTTCGATCATTGACACCATAAATTGTTTCTCCTTGTTCTTTTCTATTTTATGCTCCAGTTGATATTCTGCCAAAAATCCGCAGAACACAGCAAGGAATAGCATTAAAAACTCCCAGAAATAATGGTTCCATTTTTTTCTTGAGGTGTGTGGGTGGTGGTGTACTTCCATAATTTTTTATATTATTCGATTTTAAATCCATATTCCGCTCTAAGTGTTTGAAGCAATTCATGATTTCTTTCAATATATGCCTGGTAATGTATCTGTCTCGTTGCTCTAAGCACCAGCTGGTAATAAGCAACAAGCCCTTCTGCATCTTCTCTTTTGAAGTCTTGTATGTTTTTGATTATGGGTGTTACCGAAGTATGATAATTTGTTTGGGCAAGAGACTGCAAAATACTTTGCTTACCGTTTTGTGTATAGTCGTCCATCCATTTAAAATCATAATGCTTCAATGTAAAAGGCCTTACGAACTGTTCTATAAAATGATACTCCTGTATATTCCTTTCCCTGGCATTTGAAATTGCCACATTGATATGGCTGATCGAATTTTGCAGCCGTGTGCTTTTAAAATAACGAAGTGCTCCGGAATTTCTCAGCTGGCTCAATATCCCATCATTGGGTTCAAAGATTATACTGGTGGTTAAAACAGCAGTCCAGGCAAAGCTTGGATAAAATTTTTCAGAAAGTTTGGTAAGGTCACTGTCGGAAACGTAATTCCTGAAGTACTGCATCCGCTCTTCTTTTTGCAAGCGCATATTTATTTTGTTCTGCATCGTGACCGAGTCAGCATACACTTCCTCGTAAAGGCTTTCTGCCAGTTCCTTTGCCCTGTCTTTTTCGATCTTATGTTCTAACTGGTACTCTGCTAAAAATCCGCAGAACACTGCAAGGAACAACATAAAAAATTCCCAGAAATAATGGGTCCATTTTTTTCTTGGGGTATGTGTGTGGGCATGTACTTCCATAAAAATTTATTTCAGGTGATATTCTTTTTCCAGCGCATTAAGTAAAGTGTCAGCGATTTTTAATTGTGCCTCATATTCCTGAAGGGTACGGGTACGGAAACCTTTCATCATCATTACTAGATTAATTAATTTACCTATATTGTCTTTATCTGTGATTTTTATATATGCATCATGCGTTATTGGCTTGTTAAACCTGATGTCAGAAAGAACTTCTATATTTAGTAAGTCCATACTATAAGTAGCAAGAATCCAAAGGCCTTTATCTTCTACATCGTCCCTGTATCCTGTTTTCTTAAGTTGCACATCATAAGCATTCATCTGGTTAACAAGCGACTGCTTGAAATAACGCAATGAACCAGACGTTTTCATTTGTTCATATGTGCCATTCGTTGCTATGAAAGGATATGCGATCAAATTATAAGAATAACTTTTATAAAAGTTGGTATCATTCCAACTAGTACGAGGTCGGTGTAGCATTTCAAGGACAGTGTCGCAGGCGTTCAGTTTTTTATCACTAAAGGAAAATGCCAAATGCAAGGCTGCTGTATCTTTTTTTAGATCTTCAAAAAAAGCTTTCGCTAAAATGTTTTCCCTGTCTTTTTCAATCTTATGCTCCAGCTGGTACTCTGCTAAAAATCCACAGAACACAGCAAGAAACAACATGAGAAATTCCCAGAAATAATGTGTCCATTTTTTTCTTGAAGTGTGGGAGTGGTGGTGTACTTCCATAATTATAAATATAAATAATATTAAGGTTGCAACGCCGGCTAATACGGCACGATTTTTTTATAAGGTAAATGGAAATCGCATTCTTTAAACTAAAACTTTTATATTATGCAAAAATCATTTGTGGGTCTGATCCTGGCAGCGGCCGCAGCCATTGGATACCAGAAATATTCTAAAATGACTCCGGAACAAAAAGCTGATCTTAAAAAAAGAGGTACGGGTTTTTTGGATAAAAATTTTCCAGGCATGAAAAATATGTTTGGCAAAAAGGAAACAACTACGGAATCAGGATTCAACGCTCCTCCATATTGATCGGTGAAAGACGACCTTTAATGGCTACAATTTTTATTTGAGTTGTGGCCATTTTATTTTTCTCCCGGTTGATAGTTTCCCGGCGATTAATTTCTTTTTTTTTGGAAAATGGTTTCAAAATAAATGAAGTGAGAGAAGTATAGTTCAGGTACTTCCATAAAATCTATTTATGTCGTTTGCTTTCGCATTGGTTGCCATTTTTTATAAGTAGCGCTGCGCCATATCCATTCAATCGGGCCATAATTAAAATACTTTAACCAAATGGTACTGATGATAACCTGAAGGATAAAAAATCCAAACCCAAAGATGGTATAATAAACGGGGCCTACCTGCCCCATAAAGCCCAGGCCTGCACCAAGAAAAACAAAATTCCCCACCAGCGATTGCGTGATATAATTACTAAAAGCCATTTTACCTGCAGGTGCAATTAACGAGAGTATTTTTTTACAAACAGGATTTTGAAACAATAACATAAAACTTCCAACGTAAGCTAATGCAAGTGGCGCCACGCCGAATGCGTACACAATTGTCTGGTAAAGTCCTTTTTCTTTCAATTGAAAATAATCACCCTCGGCAGTTGCCATATAATGCGCCAAAAAATAATTACATGGAAGACCGATCGCAAAACCAATTCCGATCACCCAATACACAATTTTTTTATGCTGCATGATGTTTTTATAAAAATCAGTACGGCCAATTACATATCCGATGAGGAACATACCCAACACTTTTGAAATACGGCTGATGAAGATCAAATAGCCATAGCGATAAAAAAATCCGGCAACATTCATTTTGAAAACATCCCACCAGTTTGCATTTTTCATTACCGCCTCAAATTCTTCCTGGCTTTTTATCGTGTCAAACTGCGGACTCAACTGGCTGTTCGTCCAATCACCTGCCTGGTTTAATTTTTCAGCTGGAAAATTTAAAACAGGGAACTGCATTTTTAAACCATATAATAATATTGGTGAAAGGATCAATATGCCGCCTGTTATCAGCAATGTTTTATTGGAAAATTTTCTGAGAGGTAATAATAAAAATCCAAGCAATCCATAAAAGAAAACAATATCACCGGGCCATATCATTAAATGAACCGCACCCAGTAGCAGCATAAACAATAACCTTCTTTTAATGGTAGGTATGGCATCCACACCTCTTGCCATTCCTCTTTTTATTTGCAATGCAATACCCCAACCGAACAATAAACTGAAAATGGAATAAAACTTTCCTTCTATTAGCATATGATGGATGAATGTCATCTTATGATCCCAGCCAGGCACCAGGAATGGCCCCGTAAGATTGGCGCTTTCATCATACCAGGAAAGACCACTTCCGAGGTTGGCAATAAAAATTCCGAGGATGGCAAAACCGCGGAGTACATCCATAAAAATTTCACGTTCGGATGACTGAACGGGAGCTAAAGTTTGCATTAGTTGGTTCGTTTTTTAAGTTGATTTGCGGGCAGGTAATGTTTGTTCGCAAGGGGAGGGAACTAATCTATGAATCTATGAATTTTATAACAGACAGGGAAATAAATATCCAGTTTTGCTTTATCCTTCCGGCTTCTTAACTTGTATGTTCTCATCTTAACAACCTTCCCTTTGAATGCTGAATATCCCTACCATTTAATCACTCGTTAAAACAACTGATATGAAACCAAGATTTTTGCTTGCCGCATTATTATTCCCGGTTGTTATGCTTGCACAAAAAAACTGGAGCCCTGAGCAATGCCTGAAAATAAAAAACATCACGGCCGTTGTTCCTTCACCCGATGGTATGAAAGTGCTCTACACTGTTCGTGAAGCGATGATGACGGATGATCGTAGCGAATATGTAAACCAGGTATGGTTATGCAATGCCGATGGAAGTAATTCTATTCAGCTTACTAAAGGCGATAAGAATTCAGCAAACCCGCAATGGAGCCCGGATGGCAAATGGATAGCTTTTACTTCTTCAAGAGACAGTAAAAACAATTTATATGTTTTACCCGTTGGTGGCGGTGAAGCAGAAAAAATAACGGATGTAAAAAGCAGTGTTGGTGGTTACTCCTGGAGCCACGATGGAAAGATGATCGCTTTTACTATGATAGATGCATCAGAAGCTAAAGAAGAAAAAGATAAGAAAGCGAAGAATGACTGGTACTATATGGATGAAGAAGTAAAACAAAACCGGCTGTTTGTTTTATGGCTCGATAAAAAAGATACTGCCGGAAAAGTTGTTCAGAAAAAATTGACCAAAGAGAATTACAATGTAAATGCATTTGACTGGAGTCCCGATGGAAAAACGATTGCTTACAGTCATGGGAAAACACCTGAAGTAAATGATAACGTATACAGCGATATTTCTTTAATCGATATTGAAACCGGAAATATCAAATCAATTGCAAATACCGGTGCAGGTGAATCCAATCCTTTATTTAGCCCTGATGGAAAAATGATTGCATATTATAGCAGTGCAGATCCGGTTGACTGGTCAGGAGCAAGACATGCTAAAATTTATTCCCTTGCAGATGGAAAAAGCTGGCGGTTGAAAGCAACACCCGATGAAAATGGCGGCCTTCTTGGCTGGACAGCTGACGGTAAAAATCTTTTATGGGCTGAAGCCAATAAAACACTCAACAGTATTTATGCATTGAGTACCGATGGAAAAAATATTACCGAATGGACAAAAGGCACAAAAGATTTTGTTGGCGGCGGAACGCTTAATGCAACAGCAACATATATTGGATTTACTTTACAAAACACAGCTCAACTACCGGAAGCTTATATCAGTTCACTCAGTAGTTATTCGCCTGTAAAAATTTCAAGTATCAATTCGGAACATGCAGGCAAAGCGTTACCAAAAACTGAAGTAGTGAAATGGAAAGGCGCTGATGGTAAAGAGATCGAAGGTTTGCTTACTTACCCCATCAATTATAAAGCCGGAACAAAAGTTCCGTTTATATTAAATGTACATGGCGGACCTGCTGGTGTATTTACACAAGCTTGTGTGGCTGGCAATCAAGGCGCATATCCTATTGCTGCATTTGCAGAAGCAGGTTATGCAGTGCTTCGTCCTAATCCAAGAGGATCTTCCGGTTATGGTACAGATTTTCGAATGGCTAATCGCAATGATTGGGGTGGTAAAGATTTTGAGGACTTGATGGCAGGTGTAGATCATGTAATAAAAATGGGAGTGGCTGATGAAAGTAAAATGGGAGTGATGGGTTGGAGTTATGGTGGTTTTATGAGCAGTTGGATCGTTGGTCATACCGATCGTTTTAAAGTTGCATCTATCGGTGCACCGGTAGTTGACCTATCGCATCAGAACCTGACAGATGATATTGAAGGTTTTCTTCCTTCTTATTTCCAGTCTAATCCATGGGACGATTGGAGTAAGTATGATGCACATTCACCTATCAGGTTTGTACAAAATGTAAAAACACCGGTAATGCTACAACATGGTGAAGCAGATCAAAGAGTTCCATTCAGCAATTCGGTAATGTTTTATAATGCCTTGCGAAGAAGAAATGTTCCGGTTCGTTTACTTGCATTACCACGCCAGCCACATGGTCCGCAGGAACCACGTATGGTTTTAAAAACAATGCAAACCAATGTAGAATGGTTTGATAAATTTATTGGAGAAAAGAAAGGCTTTTAAATAATAGAATAAACAAGTCACACCACCAAAATCAATTGTATGTCAAACGAACCAACAACATTGGCTGCCCCCGTCAGCCAGCAAGAACGAATTATTATTCTTGATAGCCTCCGGGGTATTGCAATACTTGGAATACTGCTGATGAACATTCCGGGATTTGCATTACCAGACCCGGCATTATACGATCCATCTGTATTGAGTGAGTCTGGTACTAATTTTAAAACATGGTATTTTATTGAATGGTTTATGGAAGGAAGCCAGCGGGCATTATTCTCCATGTTATTTGGTGCCGGTATTATTTTATTCATCACCCGGCAGGAAAAAAAATTAGATGGCCTTTGGCCAACAGATTATTTTATTCGCCGACAATTATGGCTACTAGTGTTTGGCTTATTCAATGCTTTTGTGCTTTTATGGTTTTGGGATATTTTATTTCATTATGCAATTGTCGGCATCATCATGTTTGCATTCCGTCGGCTCTCGCCAAAAACATTGATCATTGGAGCTGTTATATCATTAGTGCTGATGACGACAAGAGAAAATGTAGATGCAACCCGTCGAAGGGATATGATCGTTCAAGGAGAAGCAATCGCCAAAATAGATACAACAACAACAAAGTTGACGGACGAGCAGAAAGAAAAATTAGGTGCAATGACGGGAATGAAAGAAAAATCATCCTCGGAAGCCAAAAAGAAGTTGATGGAAAAAAATCTTGCAATTGTAAGAGGTGATTATGCCGGTTTTTATAAATACCAGAGTGAAAGAAGTTTCAATGGTGAAGTGCACACTTACTATATCTTATGGGATATTATGGTTTTTATGTTTCTGGGAATGGCGTTTTTTAAAAATGGAGTGATCACAGGACTGGCACCAGTAAAAACATATTGGTTCTTATTCATTGGTGGCTTAGGTATTGGCTTGGTACTTTCTTATTTTCGGTTGCAACCGCTGATTGAACATAAGTTCAACGGATTTGAATACACAAAAAATGTTTCGTTTGAATTTTATGAAATATCCAGAACCTTCAGGGCATTGGGAATATTTGGATTGATCATGTTGTTGTATAAATCAGGTTGGTTTAAATGGTTGTTTGCATTAATGCGTCCTGTCGGGCAAATGGCATTTACTAATTACCTGATGCAATCATTTTTAGTTGGGCTGTATTTCTATGGTGTTGGCTTTGGTATGTATGGAAAACTGGAACGTCATCAGATATATTATGTAGTGGCAGCAACATGGGCACTTGAAATTGTTTGGAGCCATATCTGGTTGCATTATTTCCGTTTCGGACCGTTGGAGTGGGCCTGGAGGAGTTTAACTTATTGGAAAAAACAACCTTTTAGGAAAAACAATTCAAGTACAGAAACTACAGGAGTTGTATAATTTTTAGTTTTTAATAAATATCATTCTCTGAAAATTTAATTCAAATGATATGGCAAATGGGTCAACAACTACATTAACCGGGCCTGTATCACAACAGGAAAGAATAGTTATTCTCGATAGTCTTAGAGGCTTTGCTATTCTTGGAATATTATTAATGAATATTCCGGGCTTTTCATTACCTGGTGATCCCTATATACTCAACGAATGGGATACAATCGATTTTAAAACCTGGCATTTTGTAGAATGGTTTCCTGAAGGAACTCAAAGAGCCATCTTCTCTATGCTATTTGGTGCAGGCATTCTTCTTTTTATTGGCGGAAAAGAAAAGAGATTGGATGGAATGATGCCGGCAGATTATTTTTTTCGCCGGCAATTATGGTTAATTGTTTTTTCATTGATCGATGTTTTTATTCTTCTGTGGTCTGGTGATATATTACTCGATTATGCCTGCCTAGGAATGCTCATGTTCGCATTTCGTAATCTGCCATCAAAAAAACTATTGATTGGTGCAGGCTTCTGTTTAATTTTTATTCTCGCAAGAGAAAACCGGGATTTGTATCATGATAAAGAAATTATTCATCGCGGAGAAATGATTGCAGCCATTGATACTACTAAAACAAAACTCACTCTTGTTCAAAAAGAACAGTTGGGCGCAATGGAGGATATGAAGAAAAACAGTTCGCCTGAAAGCAGGTTAAAGCGAAGAGAAAAAGCAATAGAAAAAGTCACCGGAAATTATGAAGTGCTCTATGAATACAGAACCGGACGCTATCTTGATCAATTAGTACAATACCTGTTTCTTGAACCCTGGGATGTTTTACTTTTTATGTTTCTTGGAATGGCTTTTTTTAAAATGGGTATATTAACCGGGCAGGCTACTGTTAAAACATACTTGTGGATGTGTATAATCGGGCTAGGTGCCGGGTTAATCATTTCCTATTTCCGTCTTCAGCCAATCATTAATGCACAGTTCAACTGGTTTGAACAAACAAAGAAAATTCCATTTTCGTATTATAATGTGTCCCGTACTTTTCGTGCAATAGGCATATTAGGATTAATTATGCTGCTATATAAGTCCGGTTGGTTTAAATGGCTCTTTGCATTGCTGCGGCCCGTTGGACAAATGGCATTTACCAATTACCTTATGCAATCATTAATGTGTGGTTTGTTTTTCTATGGAATAGGTTTTGGTATGTTTGGAAAACTACAGCGACATGAAATATATTATGTAGTAGCAGCCGTATGGATAATACAAATCATTTATAGCAATATCTGGTTGCATTATTTCCGGTTTGGCCCGATGGAGTGGGCATGGAGGAGTTTAACTTATTGGAAAAAACAACCTTTCAGGAAAAATAATTCAGCGACAGTAGTTACAGAAACACCTTAACTTTCATTAAATGATTTTTATGAAAATCACTCTTTCTTCTATTGTTTTTGCTGTCATTCTTATTTCTTGCAATGAGAACAAGCAGGGTGTTAAACAATCTGCAACCTTGTATGACAGCTCCTATAAATCTGCATCTTTTCCAGAACAGGGAAGAATGGAAAAAATCATGCAGACATTTCCCATCATTGATAAAATATTTAAAGATTATGCTGACAGCAATCATTTGCCTGGTGTTGCATATGGTTTAGTGGTAGATGGCAAACTGGTTTACAAAGGCAATATCGGCTATACAGATATTGATAAAAAAATCCCTGTTACCTCATCATCATTATTCCGCATTGCAAGCATGAGTAAAAGTTTTGCAACGATGGCAATACTGAAACTACGTGATGAAGGAAAACTGAATCTTGATGATCCGGCTTATTTATATATCCCTGAATTAAAAAATTTAAAATATCCAACTGCCGATGCGCCGCATATTACTATTCGGCATTTGATGACACATGGTGCTGGTTTTCCTGAAGACAATCCCTGGGGTGATCGTCAGCTTGCAGATACCGATAAAGACTTAATTGAACTGATCGGCAAACAACTTTCATTTTCAAATCCTCCTGGCATTGCTTATGAATACAGTAATCTTGGTTTTGCATTGCTGGGAAAAATTATCACTACTGTTTCAGGAATGCGTTACCAGGATTATATCAAAAAAAATATTTTGGAACCACTGGGAATGAAAACCACCACCTATGAATATGGTGATGTTGCTCCTGATAAACTGGCACATGGCTATCGCTGGTTAAATGAAAAATGGAATGAAGAAACATTATTGCATGATACAAAAGACGGAAGCTGGGGTGCAATGGGTGCTATGATCTCTTCCATCGATGAGTTCGGAAACTATATGGCTTTTCATCTTTCTGCATGGCCCCCAAATAATGCAAAAGATGATGGTCCGATAAAAAGAAGTTCTGTAAGGGAAATGCATCATCCATGGAGATGGAATGGATTTAATCCAAACTATAAATATCCAAGCGGAAGAACCTGTGCCGTTACTTCGGCTTACTGTTATGGCTTAGGTTGGCTGAAAGACTGTGAAGGCAGAACTTATATTGCTCATAGTGGCGGCTTACCCGGTTTCGGTAGTCAATGGCGCATCATGCCGGATTATGGTATCGGTATTGTCTCATTTGCCAATAGAACTTATTCTCCAATGGGTTTTGTAAACCTGCAAATACTTGATACGCTGATAAAAATTGCAGGGCTGCAGCCGATGCAATTGCCTGCATCAAAAATTTTGGAACAACGGAAAAATGATCTGATGAAAGTATTACCAGAATGGAACAATGCAGAGCAGAGCGGAATCTTTGCTGAAAACTTTTTCCCTGATTACCCGATTGACACATTGAAAAAATATGCAAGAGATCTTTATGCTAAAGCGGGGAAAATAATCTCAGTAAAAGAGGTAAAACCGGAAAATCAATTGCGTGGTTCATTTATCATTGAAGGAGAGAAGACGAATATTGAAATTTATTTTACCCTTTCACCGGAAAATCCGCCACTGATACAGGAATATCATATAAAAGAGATTCCGAAGCAATAAAACCTTTTTTAGTTTTTATATAAAACTAATCTGTATCTTTTACCGATAGACCACCACCTTAGTTGAAACTGCTACCGGGAATAATATTTATCCTGCTTGCTGTATTTGTCTTATTAAGTTTTGGCAAAACAAGCAATGAACTATCTTACTATACCTATGCTTCGGCAGATTTTGAGAATGTAACATCCACTCCTTCTTCCAAAAAAATAATCAGTTGTGCCCCCGGAAAAACTAAAATGAATGATGCAGAAAAGATGCTGCATAAAAAGAAACAATTCTTCCCTACGCCACCGGGTACAGAAGAAATTCTTACAAATGATAACCGGCAATCAGCAGGTGTTTTACAAAATGGAATTCTTACTATAAGTCTTGAAGCAAGAGAAGGAATGTGGTTTCCAGAAACACATGAAGGAGAAGGAATAAAAGTTTATGCCTTTGCAGAAAAAGGAAAGCCTTTACAATTACCGGGGCCACAAATTCGTGTACCTGAAGGAACGATCATTAAAGCAACCATTCACAATAAACTGGATACTGTAATGACGTTACATGGCTTTTGTTCAAGGCCTGCTGTTGCTGGTGATAGTATCCTGATCAAGCCCGGTGAAACATTTGAAACATCATTTAAAGCAGGACAACCTGGAACTTATTTTTACCGTGCATCTGCCAGTAGTGAGATCAATTTTTTCGGACTTCCGCTTCCTCATTTTACCGACAGCCAATTATTCGGTGCTTTTATTATTGACCCTGCCGGTAAAAAATCAGATCCGAAAGAAAGGATCATGATGATCAGCTTATGGAATAACAATATAAAATTCGATACAACCATGCATGAGCAAGCGGCTATTAATGGTCGTACATGGCCATTTACAGAACGGCTTACTTATAAACAAGGAGAAGAAGTAAATTGGAAAGTCATCAATGCAAGTAACCAGCAACACCCGATGCACCTGCATGGTTTTTATTATACAGTAACCAGTCATGGTAATATATATAAAGATTCCGCTTCCGATAAAGAAACCATTCATAAAGCAGTAACCGAATTGTTGAACCCCGGTGAAACCATGTCATTGAGTTGGGTGCCTGAAAAACCAGGCGGCTGGTTGTTTCATTGTCATACCATATTTCATATACTACCCGAATCATTCCTTCGAAAAAAACCTAAGATGGAAGAAATGGATCCAAAAGATCTGCATGCCCATGTAACGGAAGGAATGGGTGGATTGATCATGGGATTGCAAATTTTACCATCAGAAAAAAACTGGAAGCTTATAAAATTTAAAAATGTTAAAGAACGTAATCTCACACTGATAGTAAAAGAAAAACCTAACTGGTATGATTCTGCTACTGGTAATGGGTTCATTTTATTAGAAGGAAATCAAATATCGGATGATAATGTAAATATTCCGGGCCCGAACATCGTATTGAACCGTGACGAACCTGTGTCAATAAAAGTGATCAATAAATTAAAAGAAGCAACTACTGTTCACTGGCATGGATTGGAAATTGATAGTTATTTTGATGGTGTATCCGGTTGGGGTAATTATAAAACAATGCTTGCCCCGATCATTCAACCCGGTGATTCATTTGTTGTGCATATGCGACCGCCACGTTCAGGTACTTTTATTTATCATACCCATATGCACAACCAGCAGTTATTTGCCGGTATGTATGGCGCATTGATCGTAAAAGACCCGGAGATAAGTTATGAAAGTGAAAAAAATAAAGTGATCATATTCGGTGAAAATAATTTTGGTGCCATATTTATTAATGGGAAAAAACAACCGGATACTCTCTATATAAAAAAAAGGATAAACTATCATTTAAGAATGATAAATATTACTGCGGGCTGGGCTGATATCGAAACTTCAATTCTGTATAATGATAAGCCTGTGAAATGGAAACCACTTGCAAAAGATGGAGCTGATCTGCCGATCTATCAGCAAATAATTAAACCGGCAACAAAGCAATCGGTTTCTGTAGGACAGACACTTGATTTTGCGTTTACTCCCGAAGAGCCCGGCGATTATTTGCTGCAGGTAACTTCAATGTATGGATCTCTAACACCAATTAATATGGTGATGCGGGTGAAAGAATAACCAGGATTACTTAATTATTTCTTCCAGTTGTTTTATAATGCCGCTATTCAAATAAACTATCAACCGATTTTGAAATGTTTTGAGAAAGGACAATGATTGGCAGAAAGAATACTATTGAAAAAAATTTCTTCATTTTATTTTTCTTTCACTGCTTCCCATCCTTCTTTTATTTTGCTCCAGGTAAACCCGGTGTAAACAAGTTTTACTGTACCATCTTTTTGTATTGTAAACAGGAATTTTGTTTCCCGGCCATAATGTTCAAAAGTATTGTTACCTGAATATTCAAGCGGGTAGCCACCATTGATACTGCTTTCAGCTTTGATCCAGAGCATGCCGTCTTTTTTATATAGCTCTTCTGATTTACCATCTGCTTTTTTGTAAGTTCCTGCGAGCCTGTCAATCACTGTTGCATCAGCCGGTAGTTTTTCCATCATCGTTACATTGAATAAAACCTGCTTGCCGCCATCATCATCATTTTTAATATCCAGCACTCTTCTTTTAGCTGCAGGTGAAGATGCAGATGGATCTTTCCCGATATGTTTATCACCATTGAAATAAAGCTGTGTGATCAGGGTTTGATAACCAGCTGCTGAAATAAGCAAATGAAAATGCGCAGGCCGTATGGAACCATTACCTACATCGTAAGGCACGGGTAATATTGTTTTGAAACTGTAACTTCCTTTTTCATCACAATAAGTTTTTGCCCTGTATTTAAATGCAGGCGAATCGTTATCATATACACCATCGGCACTACAATGCCAGAGTTCAACACAGGCGCCATTCAATGCAGTTTTACAATCCTTATGTTTTACCTGGCCCATTAATATTACCAGTTGTCCTTTATCCTTTTTTATACGCATATCACTGCGAACAGGTGCATCGGGGCGGTAGTAGGGCCCGAGTATATCAGTTGTGGTTTCGCAATCTCCCTCATAGTTTGTTCCGTTGAAGCGGATAAACCCTGCTGCGCTTACGGCCATTGCGGTGAGTGCGGTGTCTTTAATAAATGTTCGACGTTGCATAAAAATCTTTTAGCTGGTAAAGAAATGTTTCAGAATGATCCTGAGTAATAAGGTGTCAAAGGGTTATTGAATGTACAAATAATTTATTCGAGGTGATATTCTTTTTTCAAAACCTGCAGGAGGTTAACAGCCTGTTTAAATATTTTTTTAGCTTCTCTTCTATATCCTTTATTTATATTAATTACTGAAACGATCCTGTAATTAAACTCATTTAAAGAGTTTTTATAACCTGGTTCTAATGGCGGGCTAAGATTGGTGCGGAGAGCAATGTTTTCGGCATCAGAAAATTTTAATAACTCTATGCCAGTTAAAATTTTGGGAGCCATTTCTCTTTCAATATTAACTATACTTTGCTCCTGTTCATCTAACCGCACCAATGAACGCACAGCAGCATCATATTTAAGCAAACTGTCGATGCTGGGACGGCTTCTTATCAGGCGAAGGCCTCCTGAATTTTTTAATTGCTGCAATGTTCCATCACTGGGTGTAAGTTGAAAAAGGTTGATCCTGGGAATAGTAACAGCCAAATAATAAATCTCTTTTGTAAAGTGTGAAGCCGAATCGCTGTTTAATAAAAATAGTAAGGAATCAAGTCTTTCTTGCCGGATAATTCTACCTCCAATAAGTTCATTGATCCGTGTGGTGTCCGTTTCAATGTCCCGTATCAATGATTTAATAAATTGTTTTTCCCGTTGGTGTTCGATCATGTGCTCTCTTTGATTTTCGGCAAGAAATCCGCAGAACACAGCAAGGAACAACATAAGAAACTCCCAGAAATAATGGGTCCATTTTTTTCTTTCGGTGTGAGTGTGGGCATGTACTTCCATAAAAAATTATTTTACTCCATGTGATATTCCTTTTTCAAAATTGTAAGCAATTCGATTGCTAACTTTTTTAATTGTCCCAAATGACGATCAGCCTGATATTTATATATACCAGATTCAAACTTCAACCAGCCGGTATACTGATTCATTAATCCCGGTTCATTATTGATAGGGATATTAGTGAGGCGTAAAACAGAGTCTCTTGGTTTTACAATTGGTCCACCAAGCATCTTTTCGGATATATACATGTCAAAAACTTTAAAATGCAGGTCTTCCATTTTTGAAAATTCAACTTTCGATAAACTGTACTCCTTTTCCAGTTGACGGTTTTGTCTATCATATTCACTTATTTTGTAAGCCAGCTTATTTCCCATTATCCGCAAATTCCCTGAACTCCTGAGTTGTTCGATCGTTGTATTGTTGGAAGAAAAATATTCAACATTGGTAACAAATGAACTATAATAATATAGCATCCCATTGGTTAGACCTGGCTTATACTCTCCTTTAACCAGCAGGCAAAAAGTATCTAGTTTATGGGATACGTACTTAAGATTGCGTGACAAATCATTTAACTGGATGGTGTCCTTTTTTAATTCATCATAAAGATTGGCTGCATATATTTTTGCCCGCTGATGTTCTACCAAATGCTCCCGCTGATTTTCCACAAGAAAACCAGCACTGACGGCAAGAAACAACATAAAGAATTCCCAGAAATAATGTGTCCATTTTTTTCTTTCGGTATGTGCATGGTGGTGTACTTCCATAAATTTTTTATTCCAGATGATATTCTTTTTTTAATGCGATTATCAATAGGCTGGCGATTTTATTTAAAGGCATTAGATGTTCGTTGATACTGTTTCGCCACCACTGACCTTCCATTCTTACCCAACCCATGAGTTCTTTCATAAGCCGCGGATCATCGTTAAGCAGTGGTGGATCTAACTGGAATACTGAATCCCTGAATTTTTCGTCTCTGTGACGTGAAAAAAGATCGGCAGCAATATTTCCATCAAAGATCTTAAGACTTAAACCAATAATTGTTTCAAACTCAGTTCTAAAAAAAGTGTAATCAGATTCCAGCATCCTCAATTTCTTGTCATAATAACTTATTTTTAATGCAATGTCTGTCGGCAATATCCTTATATTACCCGAGCTTTTCAATTGCTCCAGTGTGGAGCTGCTTGATGAAAAGTAACCAGTTATACCAAGAACACTGGAGAAATAATAAAGTTTACCATTAGTTGTTCCTCCCTCGTTTTCAGTATACAACTTGCGGAGTGTGTCATACCTTTTTGAAAGAGTCAATGTCCAACTCATCAGGTGGCTTAACTCAGCCGTGTCTTCTTTAAGTTCTTTATATAAATTAGCGGCATATACTTTTGCCCGTTTATGTTCTACATAATGCTCCCGCTGATTTTCTACCAGGAACCCGGCACTAACAGCAAGAAACAACATAAAGAACTCCCAAAAATAATGTGTCCATTTTTTTCTTTCGGTGTGTGAGTGGTGGTGTACTTCCATAAAAGTATTTTATTCAAGATGATATTCCTCCTTTAGTATTTCCAATAAATTATTTGCTTGTCTCAAAAATACACGGGCATCTCTTCTTATTGCTTTATTGAGTGCTTTCATTGAATACATTCTGTAATTCCAATGTTGCAATTCCTTTTGTGTAAAGGCCAATAATTTAGGGTCTCCGTTAAGGAGTCTTGATACATTATTATTTGAATCAAGCATTTGATCAAAGATGCGTGCATCAAAAATATTTGGAGCAGTTTCACGGTAATCATTGATCAGCGTTTCTTCTAATTCGCCTTGCCTGGACAAAAATCGTATCGTTACATCATACTTTGCAATGCTGTCCGCTACATGATGTTTGCGTATCAGTCGCAAACCGCCGGATTTTAATTGTTGTATAGTTCCATCGTTTGGTATAAAACGAATGATATTAGTTCGGGCCGCAGTTACCGCAAAAAGATAAATATCCTTTGCGTAATTACCCGGTGAAGGGCTGTTTAATAAAAGTTCGAGGGAATCTAACCGGCTTTCTCTTACTGTACGATTGAATATAATAGTATTCAATCTTGCAGTGTCTGACTTTATATCATTCACCAGTGAATTGATAAACTGCCTCTCTCTGTTTTTTTCAATTTTATGCTCCAATTGGTATTCTGCCAAAAAACCGCAGAACACAGCAAGAAATAACATGATGAATTCCCAGAAGTAATGTGTCCATTTTTTTCTTGCAGTATGTGCATGGTGATGTACTTCCATTGCTAATCTTTTTTAAAATAGCTGTACAGGAATGCGGCGGCAAATCCTACAATGATATAAATGATCATCCGGATGATCCTTCCTTTGGTTTGGGGATTCATAAAAAATATTTTATAATGAAAGATAATAAATCAAAAGCTTTTTAGCTCTGCTGTTCCGGGACCTTTTAATGATTGGCCGCTGCGTGTACCTGTTTGTACCCCGTTTTCTAAAACCAGTTTTCCATTTACCAACACATATTTAAATCCGGCAGAGTATTGATGCGGGTTTTCAAATGTTGCTTTATCACTTACCTCTGCTTCACTAAAAATAACAATATCAGCCGCGTAGCCTTCTTTCAGTAATCCACGATCTTTCAGTTGAAACTTTTGTGCAGCCAATGATGTCATTCTTCGTATTGCTTCCTCCAGTGTTATAATTTTTTCTTCTCTTACATATTTACCCAGCACCCTTGCATTTGTTCCATATGCTCTTGGATGCGGCATACTCTTTCCCGGCGTTGGTACACCAGCATCAGCGCCTACCATATTAAAAGGATATTTCATAATGAAGCGAACATCATCTTCATTCATGCCATGATAAACCATTTGTGCGCCACCGGCTTTCATCATATCCAGTATCGTTTCTGCTTCTTCTCTGGCTTTTGACTTTCTTCCTTTTAGTTTATTTATTTCTGAAATATTTTTCCCGTTCAGGGTTGTATCAGCAGCATGATTGGCTACAACAGCATAACTGTAATTCTTGTATTTATATTCTTTTAGCTGCGCCAGCATATCATCAATAATTTTTTTATGCATAACAGGATCTGCAATTCTTGTTTTCAGCGAATCTTGTCCTCCCGCCATTGCCCAATCGGGTAATCGAACGCCGAGATTTGTACTGCTTGCTGTATAAGGATATTGATCGATGGTAACATCGTATCCTTCTTTTCTTGCTGCTTCTATCAATGGCAATGTTTCTTTACTCCTTCCCCAGTTGGCACGATGACTTACTTTAAAATGCGATATCTGTACAGGAATATTTGCCTGCTTGCCAATATTGATCGCCTCGTTAATGGCATCCACCACTTTTGTTTCTTCATTGCGAATATGCGATGCATAAACGCCATTATATAAAGCTGCTGCTTTTGCAAGACCAATCACTTCTTCAGTATTACTATACATGCCGGGTAAATAAATAAGGCCTGTCGATAAACCAACTGCTCCATCTTTCATAGCCTGCTGTACCAACTCTTCCATTTTCTTTTGTTCCCCAGGTGTGGCAAGCCGGTTATCAAGTCCCATTGCCTGCCTTCTTACCGTATTATGTCCTATAAGAGATGCTACATTTATAGAAGGTTTGAGGCTATCAATCCGCATAAAGAATTTTTTCAGATCATCTGCTGAACCTCCACAATTGCCGGTAATAACTGTAGTAACTCCATCGTATATATAATTACCTGCTGCGGGATTTTCGAATATGCCACCTTCAATATGTCCATGTACATCAATAAAACCTGGTGCTACTATCAATCCTTTTGCATCGATAGTTTTTGTGGCTGTTGCAGTTTGTAATTTTCCAATAGCAGCGATCTTTCCATCTTTTACAGCTATATCAGCATAATACCAGCTATTACCGGCGCCATCAATTATTTTTCCATTGCGGATAAGAAGATCATAGTTCGTTTGTGAATAGCTTTTAAAAAAAGCGAAAAGCAGCAGTAATGTAAAAATTGATTTCATGTTATTAATCTTTAGCTCCTTTATCACCTATAAACCATTGCTCCTTGTTTTTAAATAAAACATTGAACGTAGTAAGTGAACCATAACAGCGGGTAATGTATTGCTGAATATTTACTTTCTCTTCATCATTGAGGGTTTTGCTGCTGTTGATATTTTGTTCCAACACACGAAGTCTGTCTCGCAGCATTACGATCTTGTGAAAAAAATCTTCCATGGGAATTTCTTTTGGCTTCAGCGATTTATCCAATGGCTGCAACAGCATCGTTCCTCTTATCCATTTTTCTCCCAACGGAACTACTTCGCTTAGTCCTCCCCAAAGGCGCAAAATTTTCAGCAACGATTTTTCAACTTCGCTATGCGTTTCTATCTCTTCTGTTACATTTTCAGGAATGATCTCTTCCAGCTTATTATCTGTTTTATCTACTTCCTTAATACCATGATTGATAAATGATATCAAATAACTGGCATACCGGATACCCACAATAACACCGGGTCCGAAATGAGTATGTTGCAGTCTTGTGCCTATACCAAGTGTAGTTTGCTCCATGGTTAAAATTTTTCTTACCAAATATAGCAGCAGTTTTTCTTGTTTATTCCGCTTTTACATTGAAAAAAATAATATTTTCAGGAAATAGAAGTCTATCATCATGTACACACAGAAAGAAGTAAATGGAAACATTATTTCTGGGCGTTAATAGTTAATCAGTTTCTGAACAGATTCGCCCAGTCTTGACTTCGCCATAAAATTCTTCTCCAGTTCAATATTAAATGGAATAGGGGTATCAAGTGATGCGCAACGTAGCACAGGTGCATCCAGCATAGCAAAACAATTTTCTGCTATCCATGCTGCAATTTCGCCGCCGATTCCACTAATTAACGTGTCTTCATGCAAGATCAAAACCCTTCCGGTTCTTTGAACTGCTTCACGAATAGCAAAATAATCCAATGGAGCTAATGTTCTTAAATCTAAAATATCTATGGAAATTTCAGGATGCTCGGCTGCATAATCTTCAGCCCAGTGTACGCCGGCACCATAAGTAATAATTGAAACCTCCTCTCCTTCTCTTACATGCCTTGCTTTACCGATCTCAATTTCATAATAATCCTCGGGTACTGGTCCACTTACTGAACGATACAATGCTTTATGTTCAAAATACATTACAGGGTTTGGATCGTTGATGGCAGCGATCAATAATCCTTTTGCATCTATTGGTGTGGAAGGATAAACAACTTTCAATCCAGGTACTTTTGTAAACCAGGCCTCATTGCTTTGTGAATGGAAGGGACCAGCGCCGACACCTCCGCCTGTTGGCATGCGAATAACAACATCTGCATTTTGCCCCCATCGATAATGGATCTTTGCGAGATTATTTACGATCTGGTTAAAACCAACTGTAACAAAATCTGCAAACTGCATTTCCATCATGCTCTTATATCCTTCCAATGATAAACCCAATGCGGCGCCAACAATTGCACTTTCACAAAGCGGGGTATTTCTCACTCTTTCTTTTCCAAATTCCTGGACAAATCCTTCTGTGATTTTAAATGCGCCACCATATTCTGCAATATCCTGTCCCATGAGTATAAGATTAGGATGCTGTTGCATAGATTGCTTCAATCCTTCATTGATAGCATCAATCATTCTTTTTTCCTGAGATGTGAAAGATGAAACGTGAAAAGGTTCGGAATTATCTATGATCTTCACATTTGATGTTTCTCTTTTCACTGCGTACACATCTTCCATTTCTTCTTCAGTATCCGCAATAACAGATTTTGTATTAAATCCGGTCGCCAACTCAGCTTCGATCTTATCCTTAAACTCATTTCTTATATCTGCCGCTTTCATTTCATTCAACACCCCGGCTTCAATAAGATATCGTTCATAATTTTTTATCGGATCTTTTTGTTCCCACAAACGAAACAGATCCTGCGGAACATATTTGGTACCACTGGCTTCTTCATGCCCCCGCATGCGAAAAGTCATGCATTCTATCAAATAGGGTTTTTGATTTTTTATACAATATTGCCTCACTCCTTTTATTGTATCGTAAACATCCAGTATATTATTACCATCGATCGATACCCCTTCCATTCCATAGCCTTTCGCTTTATCCACTAAACTGATGCAGCGGTATTGTTCATTAACAGGAGTACTTAATCCATAGCCATTGTTTTCAATTATAAATATTACCGGCAGGTCCCAGACAGCTGCAACATTCAAGGCTTCATGAAAATCACCTTCACTTGTACCGCCATCGCCTGTAAATGCTAATGAGATTTTATTCTCTTTACGAAGTTTGTGTGCCAACGCCACACCATCTGCAATTGCTAATTGCGGGCCGAGGTGTGATATCATTCCGCAAATATGGTGTTCCTTGTTTCCGAAATGAAAACTTCTTTCTCTTCCTTTACTGTAACCTTCTTGTGCCCCTTGCCATTGCATGAATAATTTGTTCAATGGCATATTGCGTGTAGTGAAAACGCCGAGGTTGCGATGCAAAGGCATTATCCATTCATCTTCCTGCAAAGCAAGTGTGGCCCCAACAGCAATTGCTTCCTGCCCGATACCACTAAACCATTTTGAAATTTTTCCCTGGCGAAGTAAGACAAGCATCTTTTCTTCGATCATCCGCGGCCAAAGGAGTGAACGGTAAAATTGTACAAGCTGTTCGTTGGATAAATCTTTGCGATCGAAGGTCATGAACGTTTAAAGTTTAATGTTTAACGTTTCAGGTCAGGGTCAAAGTTATGGGTTAACCAGCTTCAACAACATTAAACCTTAAACTTTAAACAACCACTAATTCATAAAAATCTTCAGCGTTGAAATACTTTTGTGCAAGCTGCTGCAATTCTTCTGGAGATATGTTTTTTATTGTATCGGTTGCATTATAAAAATAATTTCCATCCAACCCGTTCAGGATATAGTTTTTCCAGCGGGCAATGATTTGAAATGGGCCGTCAAGATCGCCGAGAATAGAACCCATCATATAATTCTGAACCAGTTTCAGTTCCTCATCATCTACTAATTCATTTTTCAGTAAATCCATTTCTTTATATACTTCGGCTATTGTTGCATCGCAAACATCTTTACCAGCTTCGGTACTTATCATCCATGCCGAATGTTGAACATGGTTTTGTAAATAACTATGAATTCCGTAAGTATAGCCTTTGTCTTCACGAATATTACTCATTAGTCTTGATCCAAAAAAGCCGCCGAACAAACTATTAAGGATCTGTGCTTTTAAAAAATCAGGATGATGGCGGTTAGGAAAAGGCCGTGCAATACGAATAGACCCCTGCACACCATTTACATCATTCGTTATTCTGTATTTTTTTTCCGAAACGGGTGATAGAATATCGTTGGGTTTTGAAATAGTCCCGACAGGCAAATCTCCAAACTGTTCATTTAATAATTGTTCAAGATTAGCAGGCAACTTACCCGCAACGAACATTATAAATTTTCCATTTCGGTAATAACGGTCATAAAAACTCATCAACTCCTCCCGGTTCAATGCATCGTATTCTTCAGCGCTTGAATATTTTCCATAAGGATGGTTCTCGCCATATAAATAAGTATCGATCAAACGTCCGGCTATAAACTCTGATTTTTTCAGGCTTACTTTGAGCCGTTGTTTTTGATTTTGCTTGTAGGTGCTGAGTTCTTCTTCAGGCATGATCGTGTCTGTGATCATTTCCCGGATCACAGGCAACAGCTCATGCACATGTTTTGTAAGTGTGTGTAATGAAATAGTTGCTGTCTCATTATAACAAGCCCTGTTGATATAAGAACCATAGTATTCGAAGTGTTCGTTTAGCTGAAAGGCTGTTTTTTTTGAGGTACCATTGCGCAGTAAAAAATTAGCAGAGGCAGCAACAAGGTTTTTGTCTTCGTAACAATTGCCTGCAAAATAAATCCATTCCAAAGACATCACTTCTTCTGCACCGGCATTGATGGCATACACTTCTACGCCATTTTTTAGAATAAATTTCTCGCAGGGCTTTAATAAAAGTTTGAAATCAACAGCATCTACTATCGGGGGAGCAATTGTTCGGTTGATCATCTCTTGTTTCTGTTTTCCTGTTTATTAAAAGAGTGAAGATTTACATTCCGTACTCACTCAAAAACTTGATCCGCATAATTTTTAATTGTTCCCAGGTAAAATTATGTTCAGATAGTTCGTCCAGCGCCACTTGCAGCGATGATGTTTCGCAGCTTTTAAAATATTCAATGATCTCTTGCTGGTCATATTCGTCCAGCATTTGTTCGATCGCATAGTTCAGGTTGAGCTTGGTTCCGCTGGCAGCAATTGTTTCCATTTCTTCCAGCAACTCTTCCAGTTTCATATCCTTGTTTTTTGCAATGGTCTCAAGTGGCATTTTTTTGTCAATGTTCTGAATGATGAAAACCTTTATCCCGCTTTTATTCACCACACTCTTCATCACAAAATCATCTGGCCTTTCAATATTATTGTCTTCTACATATTGTTTGATCAGGTCCACAAAAGGTTTGCCATAACGCATCGCTTTGCCCTTGCTCACACCCTGGCACTTTTCCAGTTCAGTAATATTGGTGGGATACATGGTTGCCATATCCTGCAGTGACGATTCAAGGAAAATAACAAATGGTGGCAATGATTTTTTCTTTGCTTCCTTCTGACGAATTTCTTTCAGCATTTCAAACAATCGGTCATCCGCTGCTGCACCAACAGTTGCTTCTGCACCTTCTTCATCATCTGCATTTGCTTCTTCATAAAGGTTGTTCATTACAATTTTGAAAGACTTCGGCTTCTTCATAAAGTCTTCGCCTTTCTTTGTGATCTTCAGCACCCCGTATTCTTCAATATCTTTTTTCAACAATCCTTCCAGCAGCATTTGACGTATCAAAGAATTCCAGAAATGAGGCGGTTGATCATTACCACTTGCAAATGCATCAATGCCTTCATGACGGAACATCTGTATCTGCGGAGTTAATTTACCAATAATAATATTCACTGTGTAGTCGGTAGCAAATCTTTCATCCAAAGCCCTTATTGCTTTCAAAGCAAGCACTACATTCTCTTTAGCTTCTATTCTTTCCTTTGGATGTTTACAGTTATCACAGCTTCCACAATTTTCTTTTGTGTATTCTTCACCGAAATAACTCATCAGTACTTTACGACGGCAAACTCCGCTTTCAGCAAATGCAACAGTTTCATTTATCAACTGTGCGCCCACTTCTCTTTCACTAAGCGGTTTGTCACGCATCAGGTGTTCCAGTTTATGTACGTCCTTATGCGAATAATGCATGATACAGCGACCTTCCAAGCCATCACGGCCTGCACGGCCGGTTTCCTGATAAAAATTTTCTATCGACTTAGGTATATTATAATGTATCACAAACCTGATATCCGGTTTGTCAATTCCCATTCCGAATGCGATGGTTGCACATATCACCTGTACGTCTTCATTTAAAAACAAATCCTGTCTTTCTGTTCTTAATTTTCCTTCTATACCGGCATGATAAGCAACAGCTTTAATTCCGTTAGCAGTTAAAATATCTGCAAGGTCTTCTGTTGTTTTCCTGTTCAGCGCATAAATAATACCGCTCTTGGTGCCCATGCCTTTAATAAACCGGACAATACTTTCATCCGTCTGCGATTTTTTTATCTTGGGCTGTATCTCGTAATAAAGATTAGAACGGTTGAATGAGGAAATAAAAATATTAGGGTTATTCAGATCGAGGTTCTTGACAATATCACTTTGAACTTTTGGTGTTGCTGTTGCCGTCAACGCAATCACAGGCAGGTCAGGGTTTATCTGGATCATCATCTCCCGTAACCTTCTATATTCGGGTCGGAAATCATGTCCCCACTCAGAAATACAATGTGCTTCATCTACTGCAAAGAATGAAATTGTGAGGTCAGAAAAGAATTCAAGATTTTCCTGCTTGGTCAGTGTTTCCGGCGCTACATAAAGCAATTTGGTGCGACCAGACTTTAAATCATCATGAACTTCCTTTATTTCTTTTTTGTTCAGTGTTGAATTAAGAAAATGCGCCACATCATCCTGGCTGCTGTAGCTACGCACAAGGTCCACCTGGTTTTTCATCAATGCAATCAATGGAGATACGATGATGGCAACGCCTTCGCTAATCATGGCCGGCAATTGGTAGCACAAACTTTTACCGCCGCCTGTCGGCATGATCACGAATGTATCACGACCTGCCAACAATGATTCAATTGATTTTTCCTGTGTGCCTTTGAATTTATTAAAGCCGAAATGCTCGTGCAGGGCTGCGTGTAAATCAAACTTTTTATTGCTTGACCTTTTTATCGCTGTTCCTGGCTTAGCACCGTTTGTTTCTTTAACTGTTGCTTTACTGCTTTTAGGTTTAGCAGTTTTCTTAACCGTAGATGTTCCCATTACTCAATATTTGCTTGCTCACTAAAAAATGTACAATTCTTTAAGATAATCATTTTTATTCTTTCAGTTGCCGGTTCAGAATAAATTTTTATTCACGGCAAATGAAATCTCTATAAAGCAGAAAACCGTTTTGGATGTAACAGGCAGTAATGAAGCGGTTTAAAAATGGATAAGCATCTTTCACACACATATCGGCCGCCTGCTTTTGGGGGAAGCGAATTTACGAATGAAAACGGGAATTATTTGCATTAATTCTGTTAATAGGTAAATGAAAAATGTTTCTAAGTAAATCCTCTAAATTTGCTCCGTTTTAATATTTAGAAAGGACCTTATGCCCGAATCAATTAAACAAACAGCCCTTCGTACCATTGAACAGGAAGCACAGTCCATCAGAGGATTAGCCGCTTTTATCAATGATGATTTTGAGAAAGCAGTTAATGCTATTTCAACAACAAAAGGTCGTGTGGTTATCAGCGGTATAGGAAAGAGTGCCATCATTGCACAAAAGATCGTAGCTACATTAAATTCAACCGGCACTCCTGCTTCATTCTTACATGCAGCAGATGCTATTCATGGTGATTTGGGTGCTGTTCAGCAAAATGATGTTATTATTATTATCAGCAAAAGCGGCAACAGCCCCGAGATAAAAGTATTACTTCCATTAATAAAGAATTTTGGCAATACGATTATCGGTATGATTGGTAATATTGATTCTTACTTAGCCAAACATGCTGATATTATTTTAAACACAACTGTTGAACAGGAGGCTTGCCCGAATAACCTGGCGCCTACAACAAGCACTACAGCACAATTAGTAATGGGTGATGCATTAGCCGTTTCCTTAATGGAGATGAATGGTTTCAGCACTGATGATTTCGCAAAATTCCATCCCGGTGGCTCTTTAGGAAAAAAACTCTATTTAAGAGTTGATGATCTATACAAAGACAATGAAAAGCCATCTGTTAAACCAACACAGACATTAAAAGAAGTAATCGTTGAAATGACGGGTAAGCGTTTGGGAGTAACTGCCGTAATAGATGATTCAACTAATTTACTCGGCATTATTACCGATGGAGATTTAAGACGAATGCTGGAGAAAGGTGGTTCACTCGACGCAATAACAGCCAAAGATGTAATGTCTGCTAATCCGAAAACAATAAGCCCTGATGAACTGGCGGTAGATGCGCTGGACCTGATGCGGAAAAAAGAGATCACACAACTAATAGTTACTGACGGAAACAAATATCTTGGCATTATTCATTTGCATGATTTAGTCAAAGAAGGCCTTATTTAAATGAAAAGATCATCCTGTTTCATTTTTCTCATTGTTATATTCTTTTCCTCCTGCGTTAATTATGATGTAAAGGAGAAAGACCCTGCTGCATCTAAAATTCCTTCTTACAAAGCCAAAGAAGATTTTAAACTATTCAGAACTATAATCGAAAAAGCACATCCTTCCCTGTACTCATACCTACCCAAAAAAAGAATAGAAACAATTTTTGACAGTATTGGCGCCACTATTAACAAAGGAATTACTTATCGTGAGTTTTTTAATAAACTTTATTTCATCACTAATGAGATCGGATGTTCTCATTCTACTGTTTCATTACCTGCATCTGTCAGCGAAAATTTATTTGACCGGGCTTTATTTTTCCCGTTGCCTGTATTAAAGGTTGAGGATAAATTACTGGTAAACTATACCGGCGATAGTAACCTGCCCCATGGCACTGAGATATTAAAAATAAATAATACTCCTGCTGCCGGCATTCTTGATTCATTAATGTTTTACAACCCGGTTGAAGGCTTTAAAAGAGAAACACAGCAATACATGGCCAGTGCTGATTTCGGCTATGAATATTTTATGAAATTTGGCGGCAATAAACAGTTCACCGTTTCTGTAAAAGATAGTTCCGGTAAGCAACGTACAGTTATACTAAATGCGTTGAGTTATGATGATCTGACTTTTCGCCAGGAGAATAAATATTATAAAGATGCAACAGATGTTGACTATTCGCTGATCATTGACGATACATTGAAGAAGGCTACACTCCGGCTCGCCACTTTTGAATTCGAATCTGTAAATAAGCAAATAGCCTTTAATGCCTTTCTGAAAAACTCATTTGAGTTATTAAAAAGAAGAGGGGATATAAAAAACCTGGTGATTGATCTGCGTGAAAACGGCGGTGGATATTTATATTATTGCTTTTTATTAAATTCTTATTTAAGCCCTGTTAAGTTTGCCGAATATAAGGAAGTGTTCTCCCGTGTAAAATTTGTTCCTTATGAAGAATATTTATCGCAACGATTTGGTCCATCGGACGTGGATTTTGTAAACGGCAAGTTGCGTGAAGAATTTGAACGGGTAGGAAACCGGGTTCAGCATTTGAAAGATACTTCATTAAAAACATGGGAACCTGATAAATTCCGTTTTAACGGCAATGTTTATATCATTACCAACTGGCAGGTAAATTCTGCTGCCTCTTATTTTGCGCATTTAGCAAAAAAAACTGCTAATGCCAAAGTAATAGGTGTAGAAACAGCAGGTGGTACACATTCCGGCAATGGATTCAGAACAATAAAATATCAATTACCCAAAACGGGTTTTGAGTTTGAATTTCCTTTTGCTAAAATGATTTATACCAATGGCGATAAAAAAACAGGACGAGGAATGATCCCTGATTATATCGTTGCAGATACTTATGAATCTTTTATAAAAAATGAAGACCGGCAGCAAGTGTATATAAATGACAGCCTTTTAATAAAACAATGAGTGTTTAGTTAGTTTATGTTTATACATTTGATGCGGAAAAAAAATTAGCCATCTGAGAGGACACAGGGAATGAAAAAACATCAATACGTAGCGATAATGGCCGGTGGCATCGGCAGCCGTTTCTGGCCACTCAGCCGTACTGCACATCCTAAACAGTTTCTTGACATATTAGGTACAGGTAAAACAATGATTCAGCAAACTTATGACCGGTTTGCAAAGTTCATTGTTCCTGAAAATATTTTTGTAGTTACACTGAAAGAATATATCGATGAAGTAAAAAAACAATTGCCACATCTACCACATGAAAATATTGTAGCAGAGCCAAGCCGGAAGAACACAGCGCCTTGTGTAGCTTATATTTCTTTTAAACTCCTAAACAAAGACCCGAAAGCATCATTGATTGTTGCACCATCTGATCACCTGATACTGGATGATGCAAAATTTGCTGAACTGTGTAAGAAAGGTTTGGATTTTGTAAACCATATGAATGCTTTTATTACAATTGGCGTACAACCCACCTCACCGAATACAGGATATGGATACATTCAGCATGACGCAATAGAAGCAGCTCCAAATTTTTTTAAAGTAAAAACATTTACAGAAAAACCTAATCTTGAACTGGCCAAAACATTTGTAGCCAGTGGTGACTTTCTCTGGAATGCAGGCATCTTTATTTGGAAAGTGGACAGGATCATTGATGGTTTGGAGCAATATGAACCGGAATTATATGAATTGTTCGCTGCTGAAAAAGATAAATTCAATACGCCAGATGAAGAAGAGGCAGTGAATGAAATTTATCCTCAATGCACTAATATATCCATTGATGTGGCCGTAATGGAAAAAGCGTCGAATGTATTTGTAATGCCGGCTTCATTTGGCTGGAGTGACCTCGGTACCTGGAACAGTGCATGGGATAATATGCAGAAGGATTATCTTGAAAATGCAGTTACCGGAAAGAATGTAATGATAATGCAGGCCAACCGCTGTGTTGTGCATGCACCGGATAATAAATTGGTTTTATTACAAGGACTGGAAGATTTTATAATCGTTGATACAAAAGATGTACTCCTCATCTGTAAAAAAGAAAACGAACAAGATATAAAAGACTATGTAGCGGAAGTGAAGAGGAATAAAGGAGATAAGCATCTCTGATGTGCGGATTGGTTGATTTGAAACTTAGCTGATGAAATGCCCGGCCTCAATTAATGGTTGGGCATTTTTCATTAACTTGAAATGAATTAGCAACCCACACCTTAACCAACCCGTAAATCAGGCTTATGAATTTTGCCAGCATCCTTTTCCTCGATATTGAGACAGTTCCCCAACATTCGGATTATAATTCTTTATCAAAAGACTGGAAAGAGCTTTGGGATATTAAAGCCGGTTATCTTATCCGGAATAAAGAAGCGGAAACACCTGAGTCAATCTATTCAAGAGCCGGCATCTATGCAGAGTTTGGCAAGATCATTTGTATTGGTTGTGGTTTTATTACCGGTGAAGGTGAACAGAAAAATATCAGCCTCAAATCATTTTATGGTGATAATGAAAAGATCTTACTGGCCGAGTTCTGTGATATGCTGACTAAATGGTCGGCCAAAGAACAGAAATGGCTTTGTGCTCATAATGGAAAGGAGTTTGACTTTCCCTATCTCTGCCGCCGGTTGGTTATTAATGAAATTCCTATTCCCCATATTCTTAATGTTTCAGGTAAAAAGCCATGGGAAGTAAATCATCTTGATACATTAGAGCTCTGGAAGTTTGGCGACTTTAAATCTTATACTTCTTTAAACCTGCTTGCCCATAGTTTGGGAGTTCCTACTTCAAAAGATGATATCGATGGCAGTATGGTGTGGACTGTATACTGGAATGACAAAGACTTGCAGCGGATCGTTACTTATTGCCAGAAAGATGTTGTTACGCTGGCCCAGATATTTCTAAGGATGAATCATGAACCCCTGATCAAAAAAGATAATATCATCTATAAATAAACGTATGCAAAGAACTAATTATTCCTCCGGTGCCAAATGGGAAGACATTGTTGGCTATAGCCGTGCTGTTAAAATGGGCAATACTATTGAAGTAACCGGTACTGTTGCAGTGGATGATAATAGCAATCTTGTTGGTGGCAATAATGCTTATGAGCAAACAAGGTTTATCATTCAGAAGATAGAAGCCGTATTACAAAAAGCCGGTGCATCATTGAATGATGTAGTAAGAACCCGCCTATTTGTTACCGATATCAGTCGCTGGGAAGAATATGGTAAAGCTCACGGTGAATTTTTTAAGAGTATAAAACCATGTACTACGATGGTAGAAGTAAGTAAACTGATCTCTTCTGAGTATCTTATCGAGATAGAAGCAACAGCTATTATTAGTTGAACTTACTATAGCATTAACCTTAACAATCGTTATCATATCCATCATTGATCGCTATAAAAATTGGTTTTGACGATCGATGTAATTGACAGCTTATTCACATTATTGAATATCTTCTAATAAATAAGTTGTTTATAATTTCTTTACAATAAATATTATCATTAACATTGTTAAACTAATTCCCTCTTACTAACCCAATTAAATTATTTATGACTACAGCTGCCTCCGTTGTACACTCGTCACAACTTATCAGCACACATCATTTCGGCGAAGTTTGGCTCAATCCTCTTGATGGCCAGAAATCATTCTTTGCCACTAAGGCATTTAAACCGGGAGATACTATCTGCGACTTATCTACCGGAAGAATTTTAAATCAGCCAACTTATCTTACTGTTCAGTTAAGCGATACTGAACACTTCATGTTGCAGCCGGAACATTTGCAGTATATCAATCATAGCTGCAATCCGAATGTGTGCTTCGATCTCGACCAGATGAAAGTTATTTGTGTTCGTCCTATTGAAACCGGTGATGAACTCGGTTATTTTTATCCTTCTACCGAATGGGATATGGCGCAACCTTTCAATTGTCTTTGCCAGCAAAGCAATTGTATGGGTAAAATACAAGGCGCTATGTACCTGCCAAAGAAGGTGTTGAAAAATTACCGGTTTACCAGTTTTATTCAACAAAAGCTAAAAGAGCATCAGTCGCAGAAGTTGTCGAAGTAGAAGTTATGGTAAGTGATTCGTTCAATACGCCGTTCCAAGAATACAAGATCTGGGTTTTATTTCCATTCCTGGAAACGGATGACCCCAACCTGAAACATTATTATGATTTCAGTCATAGCCTCAGCGAATACACCAAAGTATTTAATGAGTTGAAAGCCGACTGGACCTGGCAGCCTGTAACCATGCAGGACTATAAAAAGGTTATTGACTCCATTCTTTCGCAATCGAACGGTAAGACACCATTAATAATGAATCTCTGCGATGGTGATGAAATAAACGGCACACCCGGCGTATCCGTTATTAATTATTTAGAAGAAAAGAAGTTTATCTATACCGGCTCCAATGCTTATTTCTATGATGTAACTACTTCAAAGATCCCGATGAAAGAAGCATTTGATCAGGCCGGCGTTCCTAATGCCGCATGGAAGGTGATTAGCGGAACTAATGGTTCCTTAACCGGTTTATGTGAAGCTATCGGCACTCCCGTTCTTATTAAACCAGCCATATCAGGCGGTAGTATGGGTGTATCTGTAAAAAATGTAGTGAACAATGATGATGAACTGCGTGCAAGGGTAGAAGAACTCAACCAGGGTTACCGGGGATGGCAATTAACCACAGGCGGTTTGTTTGCAGAACAATTTATTACAGGCCCCGAGTTTACTTCATTTATCATCGGGTCTTATACGCATCCTGAAAAATGTATCGTATACGAACCGGTTGAAAGAATATTTCATGAGTCATTACCGGCGCATGAACGGTTTTTGTCATTTGACAGGCTTTGGGAAATTTATGAAGATGAAACACCGATGCCAGAGAATGGAAACTTCTATAACTATAGCGGCGTCGATATAGCCATGGCTGAAAAGCTAAAACAGGTGAGTCTTGATGCGTATTGCGCTGTTCGTGGTACCGGTTATGCCCGTATTGATATAAGAATGGATGAAAAAACCGGCAAGCTGTATTTATTGGAAGTAAATGCTCAATGTGGGTTAAGCGAAGATGAAGACTATACTTCTATCGGTGCCATTCTGCGTTTCACTGGTAAATCATATACTCAACTTGTATTTGAAGTTTTACAGGATGCATTGATAAGAAGAGGAATTAACTAAATAAATTCTGCATGAAAATTTGTGTCTTACAACCCGATTATTCGCACAGTACTGTTGATTACAAAGACTGGGATCCCGTTCGCAACCTGCAGCACCTGATGCCAGATGCACAAATGGATCATGTCCTCGTCAGCAAACTGACAACTTATAAGCAACTAAAAGAGCTTAGCAAAAAAGGTTATGATGTATTTGTAAACCTTTGTGAGGGTTATCCTGACTGGGAAACTCCCGGTTATGATGTTTATTTCAATGCAGAAATGCTGAACCTGCCTATTACCGGCCCGGGTACAAAACTATTTGATGTACCTAAAAGGCTTATGAAATATGTGGCTTATTGCGAAGGTGTAAGGATTCCGGCTTATGCGTTGATCAATTCAATGGATGAGTTGGATAAATCAATTAAAGGTTTAAAGTATCCATTGTTTGTAAAACCTGCACATATTGGCGATAGTATTGGGGTGGACGAAAAATCGCTGGTAAAAAATAAAGAGGAGTTAACAAACAAGGTTGCTTCTATTATTGATGATTACGGCCCGATACTAATTGAAGAATATATTGCAGGCAGGGAGTTTACTGTTTTAGTGGCTGCCCATCCTGAAAATGAAAAGGATTGTGTTGCTTTCAAGCCGGTTGAATATAAATTTCCGAAAGGAAGAGAGTTCAAAACCTATTCACTCAAAACTTCCGAGCTGCATCCCGATTGTAATTTTCCCTGTAATGATCCTGAGTTGGAAGAAAGACTGAAAGAAGATGCAAGAAAGATATTCCTTGGCTTTGGTGCAGTAGGTTATGGCCGTATGGATTTCAGGGTAAATGATAAAAATGAGATCTATTTTTTAGAAGTAAATTTTACCTGTTCTGTATTTTACAGCGATGGTCTCGAAGGTTCCGCTGATTTTATTTTAAAGTTTGACGGAATCGGACAAGCAGGATTTTTAAAGCATATTATTAAAGAAGCCATCAACCGCCACCAGCGTAAGCAAAAAGCATATGATGTAAAGGGAAATTCTATTTCAGGCTTTGGCATTTATGCCAACCGTGCTATCCCTTCCGGCGAAATAATCTTCAATGGGGAAGAAAGACCGCAACGTCTCGTTACGCATCGCCATATAAAAGATAACTGGGGCGAAAAAGAACAGGAACATTTCCGCCGCTACGCATACCCCATCAGTAAAGAGGTCTTTATCATTTGGGATAACGATCCAACAGAATGGGCCCCACAAAATCATAGCTGTGATGCTAACTGTATGTATGATGGATTAAATGTTGTTACACTTCGTACTATTAGAAAAGGGGAGGAGTTGACGCTTGACTATGCACAGTTCCTGGATAAAAGCATGGAGCCTTTCCATTGCAATTGCAAATCGGAAAATTGTCGTGGCCTTATCATGGGATTGCCAAACAATTCTGTAACAGAGAGAGAAAAACGAATGAAAACAAAAACAAGGGCAAAAGCAAAACAAAACTAAGTACAACCAATACTAACTGCGAACAAACAAAACACCCCGATATTATCGGGGTGTTTGTTTATATGTCTTTCATCGGGCTTTAGTTAGTTGACACGCATATCTCTCATATTGCGTTGCATGAACCGTGGCATTCCCTGCATTCCGCCTTGTTGGTTACCACCCATACGATTCAGGTTATACATAAAGCTGAACATAACATAACGTTTGAGTACTACACTTCTTGTATCCTGTATATAGTTGTCGCCATTGGTACGGGTAATGCTCTGGTTCTGGTTAAGGATATCGTTGACAGAAATTTTTATTTCGCCTGCCTTATTTTTAAACACTTGTTTGCCTATACTCGCATTCCACAATGGAATATTTTGATTGAATCCATCTGAACGACCACTGTTGATATAATAATCAACATCAGTTGAAAGGATAAAGTTGCCTTTAAACTGGTAGGTCATATCCACCGAATAGGTTTGGGAGAAATAATCTTCATTCTGCTGTTCGCTGATCGAATAATTTATATTGTTATAGGATACGTTCAGGTTAGCGCCAAAATCAAATTTCTCGGCGATATTGAAATTGATACCTGCACTCTGTCCTAACACCATTGTTTTGCCTAGATTTTTCTCCTCATCTATTAAACTCACATCATGGTTGTATGAAAAATTGGTATTAAAGTTCAGGCTTGATCCCTTTAGTTTTTTGCTTTTGAACGGAAACCCAAAAGTGAGGTAAGAGAAACCTGAATAGTTGCCATCAATATTTACCGGCTTGGTCAATGTTATCTGCGGCGAATTCTGGAGTATTGGGTTTGAAGATACATAGTCAATACTATTTACAATTTTATTATCCGTTACAGACAAATTCACACCAAAGGCAATGAACCTGAACTTCTGCATATTAAACGTATTAAAGTTGCTGCCGAATGTATGAGTGAATTCCTGGTCAAGATCCGGGTTACCGATCTTTTGGTTGAGCGGATCAGATACATCACGCACATTCTGTAACTGGTTTACAGTTGGCTGGTTAGTACGGCCGCGATAATTAACTCGAAAGTTCTTAGTGCGGCTCGGTGTATAATTGAAACTTGCCTGCGGGAAAAAGTTTACTGCATCATTGATTATCAAAGAATCTTTTGCTGTTGCGGCCTGGTAACTTAAACTCTTCAACTGGCTTTGCTGTACACCTAATCCAACCTGGTAATTGTATTTTTTCTCCTGTACCCGGAAATTGGCGCCAAAACGATTAGCTGTAAATGTATTGTCGAAATCATTTGTCAACAGCAGATTGGGATCATCATATTTACCCGATGTGTTATTATAGTTCCATGTCTCTTTATCTGATTGGCTTTTGTTGTTGGTATAAGCATAATTAAATTCCAATAACTTATTAAGTCCTACCGGTTCAGTATAAGAAAGGCTGAGTACATTATTATTCGATTTTGTTTCCTGGCTACTGTTTTGATTTTGGTTTTGTGTCCTGATAATATTGCCATCAGAATCATAAAACACATAAGGTGTTTTATTAAACGCATCGCTTTCGCTTGAGTTAATGCTGTTAGTCAAGCCCAAAGTAACGGTACGTCCTATTCTTTTGAATTTTTTACGATATAAAAAATTATTACTCCAGTTTACACCGTCTCTTTCGTTTGTATTATTTGTACGGCTGGTTTGTGCCAGGTATTCTTTTATTGGCGAACTTGAATAAACGAAGGATGTATCATCGCTGTAGTTCTCTGAATGCTGTAATGTAAGGTTAGTAGAATACAGTATAGAGTTCATAGAATCGATCGCATATTCTACACGGACATTAAACCGGTGGTTCTGATTAATATTATTAGATCTTACATCCCGGGTCAATTTTGAGATTGAGTCATTGGCAAAAAATGTTTGCCTGTAAGAATTTTGTTCCTGGTCATTATTGGTACGTGAAAAGAAATAGCTACCGCTTACTTTTATTTTTTTCCATTCGTTATTATAGTTAACTCCCGTTGCCAGTGTTTTAGTTATGCCGGTTGATGAGCCACCGCCGCCAAAGCCACCAAAACCTCCGCGACCGCCGGAAACATTCATTCCTGTTCCGCCAAAGCCACCCCCACCGGCGCCACCGCCGCCGCCGCCGCCAAAATTTCCGCCGCCACCACCGCCCATGCTGCTGATGATATCATTGAAAGAAAAACCTTGCTTGTTTATGTTATTTGCATTAAACAATAAGGATATCCTGTTATTACCATTGAACTTATTGATACTTGCATTGCCTTCATACCTTTCATCGCTACCCACTGCTGCCGTTGCTCTTCCAAATACACCTTTCTTTTTATCTGCTTTCAGTTTAATGTTGATCGCTTTTGTACGGCTTCCATCATCTACTTTGGTAAACTTCGCCTGGTCACTCATATCATCAAATACCTGGACACTTTCCACCATATCTGCTGTCAGGTTCTTTGTTGCCATCTTGGGATCATTACCAAAAAACTCCTTCCCATCTACATATATTTTCTGTACCTGTTCACCCTGCGTTTTTACAACGCCATCTTTATCCACTTCTGTTCCGGGAATTTTTTTCAATAGATCTTCTACTGTTGCATTGGGTTTTGTTCTGAAAGCATCGGCTTTAAACTGAACAGTATCACCTTTCATTATCACCGGCGATTCGGTGCTTACCACCACTTCGCCCAGTTTTTTATAGGCTTTCTCTGCGATCAGGTTACCGAGGTCAATTGTTTTTGTTGATGATGACAGGCTAATTTTTTTTCTAATTGTTTCAAAACTGCCGTGGGTGATCACTACTTCGTAATCTCCGTATTCCAACCCGGTGAATTCAAACCCACCTTTTTTATCTGTTATGGAAAATGTTGTGAGGCTTGAGTCTTTTGCACTCAGTACAGAAACTGTGGCTTCAGTAACCGGAGCCTTAGCTGCTGTATCAGTCAGCTTCCCTTTAATTACACCATCCAGTTTTTGAGCAAACCCAGTGAAAAACAACGACATAAATAACGACAAAACCGTAATCTTCTTCATAATATTATTAATTGGCTACGAAATTAGACGTGAGGTCGTGAAAATCCCTGCACCTGAGCATAGATTACGGATAGGTGGTGATATTGATGTGCAAGTGGCTTTATCGGCCGGATTTTCAGCACTTTCCGTCAAAAAATTTAGAGATATCTATATGTAAGAAATGTTGGTTAACTAAACAAATACTCAACATCCTCTTTGGTAAGTGACTTCACAAATGTGGTATCGTCTGTAATGAGCTCCCTAGCCAGTGCCCGTTTCTTTTCCTGTAGCTGAATGATCTTGTCTTCAATAGTGTCCTTACATATCATTCGGTAGGCGAAAATATTTTTTGTTTGCCCGATACGGTGTGTTCGGTCAATAGCCTGTTGCTCTACAGCCGGGTTCCACCAGGGATCAACGATATATACATAATCAGCAGCGGTTAAGTTCAAACCCACACCCCCCGCTTTTAAAGAAATAAGAAATACTCTTTTCTCATCATCGTTCTGAAAACTCTGGATCGCTTTTTCTCGATCCGGCGCCGTTGTGCTGCCGTCGAAGTATTCATATTTTATTCCCAGCTCTTCCAGTTTTTTTCTGATCAATGCCAGCATCCCCAGAAATTGTGAAAAGATCAATGCCTTATGATCGCCGATATTTTCCACCAGCTCTCTTGCCAGCTCATCCAGTTTGATAGAATGATTTTCAAATTTTTCCTGCTCATTCAGTATCGCCGGTGAATCGCAGATCTGGCGCAACTTCATCAACCCTTGTAAAATGGTAAGCTGCGAACGATGAATGCCCTGTTCATTAATTGTTCCCAATATCTTGTCACGAAAATCGTTTCTGTAGGCATCATAAATGCTGCGTTGTTCATCTTCCATTTCACACCAGAGTATCATTTCCTGTTTTTCGGGTAAATCTTTTGCCACCTGCTCTTTTGTTCTTCTGAGAATAAAGGGATAGAGTAGTTTCTTCAGGTGAATTTTATATTCCACTTCACCGAGTTTATCAATTGGTATAGCAAATTCCTGTTTGAAATATTCCATACTGCCCAACATACCAGGGTTCAGAAAATTCATCTGCGCATAAATATCAAAAGTGTTATTCTGCAATGGTGTACCACTCATGCACAGGCGATGCTTTGCATTCAGCAGGGTGGCTGCTTTAGTTACTTTGCTTGATGGATTCTTGATTGCCTGGCTTTCATCCAGTATCACATAATCCAACGGAATACTCACAAGCAGTTTTATATCACTTCGTAGCGTACCATAAGTTGTAATGACAATATCTTTCTCCATCATTTTTTCTCTGTCTCTTATACGCAATGGGCCATGATGGATATAATAAGTAAGTGAAGGGGTGAATTTTTTTATTTCATTTTCCCAGTTATAAATAAGTGTAGTTGGACAAACTACCAGTGCATTCATTTTTTTGTTTTCACTTTTATAATGCTCCAAAAAAGAAAGGGCCTGCACCGTTTTACCCAAACCCATATCATCTGCCAGTATGCCGCCCCAATTTACTTCAGTCAGGTAATTGAGCCATTGGTAACCTGCTAACTGGTAAGGCCGCAATATATCCTTCACACCTGCAGGTGGTTCAATAGGTGTGATATTATTATGTTGCCGCAGCTTCTCATATTTTTCTTCCAGCTTAAATATCAGTTCCGCTTCATCACGTTGGTCATACAGCTCATCAATTACACTTACATGATAGTGTGAAAGCTTCAATGAATTTGTTTTTCCTTCTCCTACCCGGAAAAGCAATGAATATTTTTTTATCCATTCTTCCGGTAATATGCCCAGTGTGCCATCGTCTAATTGTACAAACTGTTGCTTGTTGGCCAATGCTCTTTTCACCTCATCCACCGTTACATGCTGGTCGCCGAAAATAATATTCACTTTTGCATCAAACCAATCTGTGTTGTTGCTGATAAATATCTGTGTTTTGGGTTTCGCCGTATTGAAACGGAAATTCTTTAGTGCTTCAAATCCATACACAGGAATTTTATGCTCCTTCATTGCATCTACAAATAAAAAGAACCAGTTGTTGCGCAGTACATCTGTTCCTTTCAATACAAGGCTCTGGTTATCTTCATTAAAAACATAATTGGAATGGAGATTCCTGAGTTTATCAATAAATGCATTTTCTGCTTCGCGGTTGCGTCGTACAATCAAAACCTTTTCTCCTTGTGATACGACGACTTCATCCCTGTCCTTGGCCCGGGTTTCATAGCCCTTGTAAGTAAACATGGGTTGAAAAACGAGAAACTCTCCTTTCTCCTGTAAATACAATTTTGTTTCAGGCACTCCTTCCTTCACTTCCTGTACTATAGATCTGTCAAAATCTACTTTGTATTCTCTTGCCAATGGCAATAAAAACTGGTTCAATGTTTTTGCCCAGTCTTCTGATGTCACAGTTATTTTTCCTTCAGGATGAAATTTGTCGATCTTCTCCACTACATCATGATGTTTCCATAAATGCAGTTGATTATTGTAGAGAAAAAATAATGGGCATGGGCTTTCGTTATCTTCCAGGTCAAACTGTAATGTTCCTGTATCAATACGGCAGGAAACAGTATAGTGAGAATTTTTCTTTACAAAAAAATGCGGCGTAGCCAGGTCAGGAGATAAATGCAATTGTTCAAGGCTGCTTGTTTTAAAAGGCTTACCTTTATGTAAAATAAAAATGAGTTTATTCTCTGTTGAATCCTCAATCAGTTTTTTCAACTTGGGAAAAAGATATTCCGTCATCAGCTCTTTCGTTTCTGCGGGCAGATCATCATCTTCATGGTGAATTATGTTTTCCCAGATGCCGGCGAACGGTGAATTACGGCTGATATATTTATCGATCTCCTGCTCCTGTAATTTTCTTACCAAGGAAAGCAAGATCTTATCTTGCTCATGGATACTATCTGTTTCCACGAATCGGGTTATATCCAACTTTTCTACTTTACCGGTGAATGCAGTTCCTGTATCATTCGATTCGCCTGTGATCAGATCAACTGTAAAAAAAGGATAGGTCTTTTTATTAAAGTTAAAAACAGCTCCAAATTTTTGTAAGATTTTTTCCTCCGGCTTTTCTTCAGCTACTGCCACTTCTTTTACAACCGGCGGATCCATATAAGCGGGTCTTGGTGGCGCTATTACAGGTGTTACCCTTTTTATGGAAGTATCTAATACCCGCAGAAATGGTTTTCCTTCTTTATAAATAAATTCAAACTTACCTTTCAGATCATCTTTGAGTGAATAACCATACAACTCAAGCAACTTATTTTTTTCCTTATCCCAGTTACGGATACTATCAAAATAATTGGCGCCGTAAGCCTGCAGCAATTGAAGAAAAACGATCAACTTGGGTAAACAGATCGGATGGTCTTCATCCACATAATCGCAACTGGTATCAAAATTTCTTTCATCATTCTTGCGGATGATTACCGTAAGTGCTTCGCCATTTAATGTAACAGATGCTTTCACTGTTTCATTTTCTGCATATTCGATCTTTGCTTTATGACTACGTAAGAACGTTTCTGCTTCCGCCATTGATTCCTGTGATGACAGCATCCTCAGGTTTTTCAGATCAATGGTTTTCATTTTTGCAACCGTATGCCGCTGATCGTATTTTTTATCTTCTGCCTGCAATTGGCCCCTGTCTATCATATCCTGCAATTGCAACAAAGATGCCGCTTCGTGCCGGCAGATATCACCCAGGTTATACGGACATGTACAACGAACCGAAAGTCCTTTCGGATCTTTTATCTTTTGAATATATACTTTATAAAAAGTGGAATAGATATCATCTTTCACCCGAAACACTGCAGAGCCAAACAAATCATCATACTCTGCAAGTTCAGCAAACCCGATTGCATGAATTTTTTTTCCGCGGCGGATCACTTCATCGGTGCCATGTGTGTAAACGTATTTTACAAGATGCGGTAGGGCCAAAACGATTTAGTATTTAAGGTTTTGATTGAAGATTTTAAAACACATTTTCACTTCAATCATGAAAAGGGTAACCGACAAATATAGGGGAATGAAAAGCGGATTTCCTGAGAAAACGGAAGAAATAAAAAATAATTTTTTATCAGTATTTCAGTGAGAGAATTTCTTTAACTTGTATGCTTTTTTTGGCTCAACTCCGATATCTTTTTTGTTTTAATAAGATCATTTCACTGCCAGCTTACCTTCTTTATAAATCGGTAAAACATTAGCCCCATCAGCAGTAAGGCAATAGCGTATATCTTTTTCTAAACCAAAGCCCATGAGACGATGATAATGTGAGGCTTCATTTTGTTTCATAAACTCAAACAAATCTTTTTCCCCGCTTTTATATAAAGCTTCTGCCATGTGTGATGAATCGCAATTAATAATAAAGTGTTTTCTTATTCTTGAAATTACTGCGCCTGCAAACAAACTGTCTTCGAGATTCACTTTGTCTTTCCATGCAGCACATCCGAGAATTACGTTTTGTTTCATTTCAACCAGGTAATCGCAAACTGCTGAAAGATTCACAAATGCTCCGGTGATAATTCCATGTGCATTTTTATCCAATGCCATTTGTAAAAGTCTTGTTCCATTAGTGGTGGTAAGCACCAGGGTTTTGTTTCCGATAAAATCAGTTGGATATTCAAACGGAGAGTTGCCATGTTTCAGGCCTTCGGCTACTTTACCATCTCTCTCACCGGCAGTGATGCCGTCAATCTGTTTACCGAGTTCAATGCAGCGGCTTACACTGTCCACCGGTATTACACATTTTGCACCGTTGTTCAATGCTGTTGCAATTGTAGATGTTGCCCGTAAAATATCAATGATCACGACAATGCTGTTGCTCACATCATATAAATGCAAAAGGGCTGGAGAAAGACAGGTGTGCAATGAAGGTTTGGTTTCACTCATCCGGCAAATATAAACATCATCCTGTGTTAATAATTGGTTTGGAGCAATGCTTTCCATTTCTCTCCTGTCGCATACTGCTTGATCACATCATTACGCAAACGGATGAGTTTTTCAATATAAGGAGTGAGGTAAAGTTTATTTACGATCTTACCTAATACGCCATAAGGTGTTTCAAAATGAAGAATATCGATCACAATCGTTCCGTTCTCCGTAGGTTTAAAATAATGTTCGTGTTCAAATGATTTGAAATCGCCGCGGATCATTTTATCGGTAAATTTTTCAAAGGGCTCCATCTCGGTGATCTTGGAAGTAAAGAACCGGGTTTTAAAAAGATGCTTTGCTTTCCAGGTTACTGTTTCATCTTTTTTAATAAGCCCTGAGGTAGTTCCACCCACGGCTACTTCACCTGTTTTTTGCATAGAAAGTTTATGCAGGGTAATGCTGCGGCTCAGGTCAAACACTCTTTTTACAGGGGCAGGAATAAATGTTGTAAGATGTATAGTTGGCATTGGCGAAAACTTTCAATCGTAATAAGTTGTTTTCAAGCAGCATGTATTATGCCATTGTGTTTTCGGGACGAAATTAAAAACCAAACAAACTATTCAAAAGGTATTTTCACCACTTTAGCCTGCAGCAATTTATCTCTTACCTTAATGAATATTTTCATATCAATTGCCGAATAGGCGATTCGTACATAACCAAGACCAACCGCTTTTCCGAGGCTTGGTGATTGTGTGCCGGAAGTTACCTGTCCTATTACTTCACCCAAAAAAGATTTGATCTCGTATCCGTGCCGTGGTATTCCTTTTTCCACCATTTCAAAGCCCACCAGTTTACGCTGCACACCGTCTGCTTTTTGCTTTTCAAATTGTGTCTTTGATGTAAAGTCTTTACTGAATTTGGTGATCCATCCCAACCCTGCCTCTAATGGCGAAGTAGTATCATCAATATCGTTTCCATAAAGACAGAAACCCATTTCGAGTCTTAATGTATCTCGGGCACCCAAACCAATTGGTTTTAATCCCTGCGGTCCGCCGATTTCAAAAATAGCATCCCATATTTTATCAGCAGCTCCGTCTTTATCTTCAAAATATATTTCAACACCGCCGGCTCCTGTATAGCCTGTTGCGCTGATGACCACATTATCTACTCCGGCAAATTTTCCTTTTACAAAAGTGTAATACTTCAGGTTTAGAATATCAATTTCAGTAAGCGGCTGCAATATCTTGGTCGCATTAGGACCCTGTATTGCAAGCAAACATGTTTTATCAGAGATATTATGCATCTCTGCTTTTTTTGCATTGTGTTTGCTTATCCATTTCCAATCTTTTTCAATATTTCCTGCATTTACCACAAGCATGTACACTTTGTTCTCCTCAATGCAATAAACAAGCAGATCATCTACAATTCCGCCATTTTCGTTAGGCAGGCAACTATATTGTGCTTTTCCAGCGGTAAGTTTTGAAGCGTCATTGCTTGTTACCCGTTGTATCAAATCCAGTGCATGTTCACCTTTCAGGATAAATTCACCCATATGACTCACATCAAATACACCGGCGTTTTTCCGTACTGCAGCATGTTCGTCGTTGATGCCCGTATAGCTGATGGGCATATTATATCCAGCAAACTCAGCCATTTTAGCGCCGAGTGCAATATGTTTTTGTGTAAAGGGAGTATTCTTCATGAAGGCGATTTGACTGCTTTATGTATCCGCGGCAAAAATAACGGTTGCTGTCTATCTTAAAAATAAAAAACCCCGACACTTCGGTCGGGGTAGTGAAATACTTTTGATTATACTGTCGATTAGTTGAAAAAGCTCTCAAGCGATAAAAGCGAAAATGTTTTTCCGGAAGAAGCGGCTTCACCATCAGCTTCATTATCTTTTTCCAGTTTTGTAGTTACTTTCCCGGTATCGGGTTTTGCTTTTTTCTGTTCATCTATCTGTTTTAATCTTTCTTTTAATTGTCTTTCTTCTTGGTTTAATGAATTTGTGTCCTTTCTGTCATCATACCTGTAATTGTTATGATCTGAAACCGGCGTGCCGTCAGCATTTTTCAATTCACCATTCTCCCCCATTACATAATCAACATTACTGCTCCATGGAAATCCTCTATAATTGTTAAACTCAAAGTCTGCATCATTATTTCTCCAGTTACGGCCTCTCCTGATTTTTACATTCATGGGGTTTAACTTGTATTTTACTGTCTCATCAAACCGGATACGTCTTCCTACCGGAATTTCAATCCGGATCTCAATCCGCTGTCCACGATACTTACTGTTTTTATCAATAGCAAAGCCGTTTCCTAGATCAAGTATGCTGTCTTTATAGGAATATTTATACTGGATTTTTTCTGCTCTTCTTCTTGCTTCACTTTCTGTACGGCCCTGGCTCACTTTATTTACAAACACATGATAATTGGCATCTGTGCTTTTATCTACTGTAAAACGAACCCAGGATAAACGCATCGTATCGGAAGAAACATTCCAACCATCCCAATCGCCTTCTGTCCACCAGAAGCTGTTGTTAAAAACAAGTTCGGGTTCTGATACAATCAGTGTCATTCTTCCATTAACAGGTTGAGTGTTCATGGAAACTGTTTCGCTTATTGAAGAGCTATCACTAAAATCTCTTGAAATGCTTGAGCCAAGTAATGCTACTGATATCCAACCCAAGGTCCATAAGCCAGCAAATGTCCATCCCAGATAACTACTCTTTGATTTTACTCCAATTATTCTCCTGATGATCCAGATAAGAAACAAAATCAATGGAACTCCGAGGAATAAAATCAATGTACCCCATGCGTATACCTGCTGCCAGTTGCTGGTCCATAAATAATTATTGATCGGCCACCAGGCCACACCACCAAATATGAGTGAGATAAGTGCTACAAACAGTGCAAATGCTATTGTTCCCGCAATAAATAAAAAGAATGCTTTAAAGATCACACCAATTGCATGACCTAATCCTGAACGCACCGGCCGGGAAGCTTCTCTTACTTCTGATGCAAATGCTTTACCTCTTGTATTTGAAAATTCTTTTGCCTTATCTCCCATTCTTTGTGCTGCCTCTTTCACTTCACCGCTCCAGTCTTTCACTTTATCTTTCATTGTGCCCATTCCTTCCTGCACATTTTGCTTGATCGTATTCACATCTACTTTTTCGCCACGCATTTCCATTTTCTCGTAAGGACTTCTTGCTTCAGGCAATACAGCCCATAAGACTATATAGATAAGAACAAATGTTCCAGTAAGTGAGCCTGAAAGAATATCCCATTCGAACCCATTATTAAAAGGGCCATCAAATATCCCAAAAATCGAACTCAGAATAATTGGTGCTAAAAAGATCAACCGGATCTTCCAAACATCAATATCAAAATAAGCGGATAAACCACCGGCTACACCACCGATAACTTTACTTTCGGGATTACGAAACAATCTTTTACCACCATACACATCCAGGTCTTTTGGAGGTAAAATAATCCACAAAATTATATATAATAAAAATCCAAGACCAAATCCACCAAATGTTATGATAGCAAAAAGTATTCTTACGATCGCCGGGTCAATATTCATATAATTGGCTAAGCCACTACATACACCACCGATAAACTTATCACTTGAATCGCGGTATAATTTTTTCTTGCCAGACTTTGTACTTGATTGTTGAGATTGCGGTTGTGGCTGACTTTGTGATTCAGTTCCGGCAAAAGATTGTGAAGCTGCTGCTGCAGAAGCAGTAGCTTTTTTCTCTTGCAAATCTTCCGCTTCAAAATCCTGCGGACGTCCCATGCTTATAGATATCTCTTCCACATCTGCATCGGTAATGCAGGAAGCACCTTTGCGAACTTTTTCATTCATCAGTTCGGCAATGCGGCTTTCGATATCATTGATGATCTCGTCACGGCCTTCTTCGTGAGCAAAATATTTTCGCAGGCTTTCAATATAGGCCTGCAGGTTTTCATACGCAGAATCTTCTATCGGTATCACCCGGCCGCTGAGGTTTATATTTAAAATCTTTTTCATATCAGAATTATTAGTTTGGCAGTAGTAGTTTATTTGTTCAGGTCTTCGGTTTTATTAGCTAATGCATTTACAGCATTTGATAATTCATTCCAGGTTTGCTCCAGTTCTTTATAAAATGCTTCGCCTTTTTCTGTCAGCATAAAATATTTCCGCGGAGGACCTGAATTGCTTTCTACCCAACGGTACGATAGCATCTCAGAATTTTTCAAACGGGTAAGTAGCGGATAGAGAGTACCCTCAAGAATCTGCAAGTTACAGCCCCGCATCTCATCTACAATATCACTGGGGTAGGCTTCGCCCCTGCGAATGATAGATAAGATACAAAACTCCAGTATACCTTTCCGCATCTGGCTCTGTGTGTTTTCAATATTCATAAATCCTCATTTTCTTATTATAGTTGCTTGTTTCGGTCGTTGATGTTTAGTGATCATAACTTACCACTCTTGATATTTTCCATTTCCCTTCTTTATATAACCATATATGAACAAACTTAAATGTGCCGCAATCCTGTTTGCCTTTTTCTGTATGGCAAAAACGGTGTTGTCCGATCTGCATGGCGCCATATCCGGGTACAGGGTAAACTTCCAAACTTCCCGGGATCAAATCTCTTGTCAGATCATTACCTGGTTGTGCTGTTGATCGTATAAAACTGATGGTTTGTTCAAAACCACTAAGACCTCCTTTATCGTGAAAAAATTCAAGATCTTTTGTAAAGAACTCTTTGAACAAACCGGTATCTCTTTTATTAAATGCATTAAAAAGAATGCTGTCCATCTTTTTAATTTCATTAAACAGCTCAGTGCCAGTTTTAAGACTTAGTGCCAGTTGTGCATTTGACAAATTGAACCCTGCCATCATTATTAAAGCTGCAATCATTGTTGCTGCTATAATTAGTTTGAGAAAAGGTGTTTTAGGATTCATTTTTTTGATTCTGAACCAAAGATAGGGTGATGATTGGTACTATGCAAAACAAAGTACTTGTTTTTTTATAAAATACCCTTTTTTATGATAAAAGGTCAAAAAAATGGATGAAATTCGCGGCCTAACATCTGAAACGAAAGAAATAGGCGTTTCATAAATGCTTTTACATCTTAATGAAACAAGTCTTATTTATAATAATAACCTCGCTGACGGTTTCGTCCTGTGCTGATAAATATGGCACTTACAAACCTCAATACACAAGAACGACCACCCAGACTCAACCTGATTATTCAGATCTCTATTACTGGGCTTCACATCCGCAAAAATGGGATCCAGCAGATAGTATTCCCAAGTCATTACTGAATGAAATGCGGGACTCTGTTGTGGATGTTTTCTTTCTTCATCCCACCGCATACACTTCAAAGAGAAAATTCAAAGAATGGAATGTTGAAATCGATGATGCGTATAATAATGCCAAAACGGATTATTCCTCGATACTGTACCAGGCAAGCGTATTCAATCAGCATGCTCGCATCTTTGCTCCCCGTTTTCGTGAAGCACATATCAAAACATTTTTCTTGAAAGACTCTGCATTGATTCAAAAAAATTTAGAGTTAGCATACCAGGATATCAAAGCCGCTTTTGAATATTATTTAAAAAACTGGAATCATAACCGGCCCATCATCATTGCCTCACACAGCCAAGGGTCTGTGCATGCAGAAAGATTATTGAAAGAATTTTTTGAAGATAAAGCGCTGGCGGATCAGTTGGTAACTGCATATGTATTGGGCTGGCCCATGCCAAAACAGTCTTTCAGTGTTCTTAAGCCATGTTTTGATTCAACAGATATCAATTGCCTGTGCAGCTGGCGCACCTACCGAAAGGGATTTAAGCCAAAGTACATGAGAAACGAAACCAGTAATTCTCTTGCCACCAATCCGCTTAATTGGAAAACGGATGAAACTTATGCAGGTAAAAATGAAAACAAAGGAAGTGTGCTTCTAAAATTCAATAAAGTATATACAAAAACAACTGATGCGCAAATCAACAACGGCCTGCTTTGGGTAAAGAAACCAAAATTCCCATGGAGCTTTATCTATGCGACCCGCAATTATCATATTGGCGACATCAATCTTTTCTATATTAATATCCGCGAAAACGTGGAGCAGCGTATAGATGCTTATTTTAAAAAATATCCGGTAAAATAATTATTGCAATTCTTTTTTGTTTAAAAATTGTTTTTCCTCATCTGTTATTTTTACCAATGCATACCGCTTCACTTTATTGATAACTATTTCATCAAGCACATCAACAACGCCTGTATAATCGGCATTGAAATTTGGTTTTATTAAAATGGTTAATTCATCTCTTCCTTCTACCATGTCAGGGTTTTTATCCAATGTTATTTGTTTATCTCGAATCACCTGTCCAATTCCATCGCTATAGGAATATGAAGATTTAAAAACCTGGTTATTCTTTAAAGCTTTATCTAAAAATCCATGATAATACCAGATCTCCCTGTTATTTGTGAGTAACAAAGTCAATGCGGCTGATTCTTTTAAAACTGTTCCCGGTCCATCTTTTGGCATATTCAATTTTGCCGCAACCGGTTTGCTCATTTCTACTGTTATTACAAAGAAACTGATCAATAAAAAACCAAGGTCAACCATTGGAGTCATATCTATCTTTAAACTATGACGTTTCATTCGTTTTACGCCTGCTCTGCGGCTATGGGCTTCATTTATAATGATCTCTGCCATAAGCGTTGTTTCAGAATTAGATGCCTGAAAGATTTAAATCCACAACATTAATCATGAAAACTGCTGAGCTAAATCAATAATTCAGGCATGGTAATGGAGTAGTTTTAAACAGAAATAAAACTCTGCAATATGAAAACGATTATTGTTCCAACCGATTTTTCCCCGGCAGCGACGAATGCCATGAATTATGCTGTTGATATGGGTAAAGCTATTGATGCGAGCATTTTATTGTTGCATGTTTACCATGTGCCTGTAAGTTTTACAGATGTTCCTGTTGTGTTGGTTTCTGTAGATGATTTGAGAAAAAGTGCTGAAGAACAGTTAGAGGAATTGAAAAAAAATATTGAGAATAGCACTACAGGTAAAGTAAAAGTGTATTCTGAATTAAAAATGGGAGATGTCGTGGATGAGTTAGATCTATTGTCCAATCAAATTCAACCCTTTGCTGTAATAATGGGCACTAAGGGTCATTCAGCTATGGAACGAGCTTTATTTGGAAGCAATACATTATCTGCAATTAAAAAATTACACTGGCCGGTTATCTGTGTACCTCCGGGTAAGGAATATGGTGATGGCATAAAGAAAATAGGTTTGGCTTGCGACTTCAAAGAAGTAATAGAATCTACACCGGCTCATGCAATCAAGGACCTGGTAAAAGAATTTAACGGTGAGTTGCATGTGCTGAACGTTGATTATGAAAACAAGAAATTTGCATCTGAAACACAAGAGCAATCCCTGTTGTTGCATAACATGCTTGAAGAATTAAATCCGCAATATCACTTTATTCAACATCGTGATGTGGAAGATGGCATTAATGAGTTTGCAGAAAAAAATAATCTTGATTTGGTAATTGCCATTCCTAAAAAACACAAATTGCTGGAAGGCTTGTTTAAGAAAAGTTCAACAAAGCAATTGGTTTTTGAATCTCATGTGCCGGTAATGTGTGTGCATGAATAAGGGTTGGGATTAAATAAGAAAGCAACTCAAAGTAATCGGGTAACTTTTCTTTCCCCGGAATGTTCTGGCCACTACTCAATCAGCACAAAAGCCGCCCAGTAATATGGCCGGTATTTTTTCTTCATATCCATTTGTGCCTTATGCAGAGCTTCCCTCGATGAGTTTCCTGCCAGGTAGTATTGATAAAATGTTGTCATCAGTTCTGCAGTTTCTTTATCGGGTACTTTCCATAAACTAAGTAATAAGCTTTTTACTCCCGCTAGTTTGAAGGCCCTTTGCAAACCAAAT